>FWPU01012706.1_pt1 | contig 11011 bp, 8 predicted proteins | sample 2228361 | NCBI WGS metagenome assembly FWPU01 (sample SAMEA103939777, study PRJEB20133) | metagenome | reverse complement strand
TGATTAACTTTAAGGTTATGCGTATTGTCTCGGAAGCCATTCAGCGTTGGGAACGCAACTATGCCTTTGGAGGTGACTTCCGCAACGATCCTTCCTATCAAACGCGACTACGTGAGCAAGAAGCATGGGAGGTTCGAATGTCGAGACTGACCCCTTTCCAGCAACTGTTTGGGGCAGGCTTAGAGGAACCCTATGGACGCTATGTGTCCCTTTACGATGCGGGCTACAGAAACCCGCGCTTTCTCAATCTTTACATAGAGCGAGTGGAGATGCACTTCCCCTGGTTGGCGCGTCTGCTTCATATCGGTCTTGTTGGCACGGGATTGTTGATTTTTGTTCTAATCGCCTTCTTTATACGCGCCGCTCAAGCCTTTTTCGCCACTCGCGACCCCTTCGTGAGAAGCCTAATCGTCGGCGTGATTGGAGGGACCGTCTCACTTATCGCGTTTGATATGCTCCACTCCGACCTTTTTGATAACATCATCAGCCTGCCTGTTATCCTACTCTGGTCTGTGCTGGAGCTTACCTTCCACTGGAAACGCACAGGGCAACTTCAAGAGCCTGACGCTCAACCCACAGGATGAGTATGGTCGACAGTGCATCGGCTCGCCAACATCGGGTGCTTCTCGTCGCCCCACGCTTCCACACCAATCAAGTGCCGGTGATTCACGCGCTTTGTGAAGCAGGACACGAGGTCGCTTTCTTCTCCCTTCGTCAAGGCTACACAGAATGGCATGACATTCTACAGCCAATCGTTTTCGGACGCTCTTGGCTAACAAAACTGGCATATTTTGTACTTCGCCCTAAAGACCGCTATCGTTTCGATCTGCGATATGCCTTGCCTGAGTTGGGACGCTTTATGAAGGAATTTCGCGCCTTCCGTCCAACCATCGTCGTGATACGAAGTCCAGATAGCGCATTCGGCTTAGCGGCACTGTTTGCGAGTTTGGTCTCAAAAAGTAAGCCGATATTATACATACAAGGTTCCAAATATCTTCGTGGTCGAAGACGGCTTATCTCGCAGTGGATTTCACAAGCCCCTATTATCACTCCTGTTTTGGGTGAAATCAGTGAAGACACCTATCCCCAGCCAAACACCTATTATGTTCCTTTCGTCATGCCGACGCGCACACGACCTGATGAGAAAGATTGGTGCCCAGACGGAATAGTCCGAATTATGAGTGTTGGCAAGTTCTACTCTCGAAAGCGACAAGACCTTCTCATCAGTTCGCTTTTGAAAGTTGACATCAATTTTAGGCTGACAATAGTTGGCGAATGTCGAGATGATGTACAGGAAAAAAACTTAAAAAAAATAAAACAATATATTAAATCCATCGGTCTTGATTCAAAGGTGAGTATTCTCACGAACCTCAGCTATCCGGATGTGCAGTCGCTCTATGCACAGCATGACCTCTATGTGCTTCCGAGCAGCAACGAACCTGCGGCAGTTTCGCACTTGGAAGCGATGGCACATAGTCTGCCTGTCATCTGCAGTGATACTTGTGGCACTCGATGCTATATTGTTGAAGGATACAACGGTGCTATTTTCAAAAGCGAGAATGATGACGACCTTGCCGAGAAGATAGTTCAGATAGCAAGCGCCCCAGAAAGGCTTGTGATGATGGGCAAGAGAAGCTATGCGCTTGTCCAACATCGTCATCGTCCTGCACTCTATGTCCAAGCGATAGAAAACCTTGCTCAGGGATTACCCGTAGATGAGTCTGTATTTCTCTCCTTTCCTGAGGAATGATATCGGAGGCGTTTTCTAAAGAGTGGTGATAACATTTTGTATATCTCCTTCATTTGAGCGCGACTGGCAGGCGTAAGTAGTAATGCGAAAGTGATCAGGTAAAGCCATTCGCAGAGAGCGGGAGCGAAGAACGCTGCTACAAAAGCCACAGACCAGATTAAAGCCAAACGGTAGTCAGGCTTTCCAATATGCTTGGAGTATTCTCGATGGCGCATCATACTGGTGGCTAAGACACCCAAGATACCAGCAACTCCATAAGCATAGACCTTAGATTCTTGTGGTAGCACATAGATTAGGATGCTAAGAGACGCAAAATAGGAAACTATATATATAGTATAGATGATTATCAAAGATTTGTTTTTTTTGTATAAAGTTAATGCTGTTCCTTGAATTGCAGTAAAAGTTGAAACAAGCGAACGCGTCGCTAATATCGCAAACATCGTAAGAACCACTTGACCATCCCATTTTTCACCCAGCAGGATAGGAATGAACAAGGCTCCTACAAGTGCAAACAAAGAATAGATTAATCCTATCAAAAAAGTTTGAAAATTCATTGACTGGTTAACGACTCGGTTGACTCTCTCCTTATCGTCTTGAATAGCCGACAAGAGGGGTAGAGAGACGCGTCCGATTGCTCCTTTAGGAAACGACAAAATACTGATGAGCCTCTCCCCCATTTGGGCATAAGCAACCGCTGAAGCACCTGCAATCGGAAGTATCAACAGAGGTTTACCCAGCTTTTCTAAACCTTGAATCCAACTGGGCACAGATTGGGCAGTACTGACTTTTATGAGGTCGCTTAGTGCCGCACCTGACAAATACCACTGAGGCTTTATCCGCGCAAGTTTGATGCTCACAAGAAAACTTATAAACTCACTCACAAGAACGGCGATAGGGAGTGAAAAGCCCTGAAACCCCAACTGAACAAGCGGAATCGCCGTGGCATAGTTAACAATCTGTGTTAGAGCTTCAACAAAAGACACCTTTTTGAAGTCCAACTTTTTTTCTAAATAAGATAGAAATACAGATTTTAACATCGAGAAAGGCAAGGATAAAAATAGTATTGATAGATATTTCACAAAAAGAGAATTATCATAATATACAAATGAAATAGCCCAACTTATTAAAGCTCCTATGAACCCTATCGGTATCCCCACAGCACAGTGCCACGAAAATATTAAGTTGAACACTTTTCTTAATTCTTCTTTCTTTGATATTATGAGATAGTTTGTATTTTTCATTAATATTATAAGTAGAATATATCCATAGACGGCTGAGGCAGACTGATACAATCCCTGCACTTCAGGACCCAGCACGCGAGCGATGAAAAAGGTGCCCACAACCCCTACTACTGCCATAAAAGCGTTCCGAGCAGTTAGGTACGACACACCCTTAACAGCCTTTGAGCGTAGACTTTCATTCTCCATTGCAGTATCTCCTTGTTGATACTTTTAGGATGAAATCAGCAGATTAGAGTATTGCTTGATGATGTGCTTTGCCCTGAACTGCTCCAGCCACTCTGGGGACACGGGTTTGACCTCACCCTTCAGAGTGCGTAGGAGTGCTTCTGCCAGCGCCTCTTCGTCGTTGACGGGCACTAAGAAGCCGTATTTGCCTCCGTCCAAAATCTCGCGCGGGCCGCTGGGGCAGTCTGTGCTAACCACGGGGCATCCACACGCCATTGCCTGCACCAACACATTTGGAAAGCCTTCCCGTACCGAAGTCAGTGCCAGTACATCCGCACGCGCCATATAGCGGAACGGATTCGGGTCAAAACCCGGCATCGAGACCCACTCGGATAACCCTAACTGGGCGACCAGTTGCTCTATCTCAGCGCGCAGTTCGCCTTCGCCCAAGATGAGCAAGCGTGCGGACAACTGTTCTCGCACCAGCGCGAACGCTCTGATAAGCAGGGGATAGTTCTTGGGATAGGCAAGTCGTCCTACCGCCAGAATAACGGGGATCGATTTCTCTGCCAGCCAGGGATGCTCAACAGGCTCTTGTCTCCATTGTTCCAGTTGCTTCGTGATGACAGGATTGTAAATTACCGAAATTTTTTCGTGTGGAAGTGCCAGTGTCTCGATAAGGTCATCACGCACTCCTTTGGAGGGAGCGATGACTGCATCAGCACGATGATAAGACCAGCGCATCATCGGTTTCATCTGTAAGCGCTCTCGGAGCGTCTCGAGCTCCCTAAACATCAGGGACGGTGTCGTTGGCTCGCGTATTATTGAGCGGGCGGGAATACCTGCTAAGCGCTTTGCCAGCACTGCGAGAAAACTGGGGCGCTGTATTGTCGTAAAAATTGTTTGGGGGTTAATTTCTCTGAACTTTTTTGCGAGTTTGAACACAAAAACGATGTCTCTCTTGGCACTTACGAACTGAATGTCTATACGAGGATCCAATTCACCCTTATAAAAATTAATATTCCTTCTCACCAAAAACATACATCGGATACCAGACTCCACCAGATGATTCGCTATAGTGATAGCCACCCGCTCGGCTCCACCACCACCAATTGCCCTGAGGTGGAACAGTACCTCAACTGACTCTCTCATTCTTCTGAATTTTACCACATCAACGGGTCATGCAGTAGTTGGAATTTGCCTGTTAGCGCTCAGGCAGGAGCAAGTTGAGATACTGCTCGCCGATTTTTTCGGCGCGAAACTGCTCCAGCCACTCCGGGGGCACGGGTTTGACTTCGCCTTTCAGCGTGCACAGGAGTGCTTCTGCCAGCGCCTCCTCATCGTTGACAGGTACTAAGTAGCCGTATTTGCCTCCGTCCAAAATCTCGCGCGGGCCGCTGGGGCAGTCTGTGCTAACCACGGGGCATCCACACGCCATTGCCTGCACCAACACATTTGGAAAGCCTTCCCGTACCGAAGTCAGTGCCAGTACATCCGCACGCGCCATATAGCGGAACGGATTCGGGTCAAAACCCGGCATCGAGACCCACTCGGATAACCCTAACTGGGCGACCAGTTGCTCTATCTCAGCGCGCAGTTCGCCTTCGCCCAAGATGAGCAAGCGTGCGGACAACTGTTCTCGCACCAGCGCGAACGCTCTGATAAGCAGGGGATAGTTCTTGGGATAGGCAAGACGCCCTACTGCCAAAATGATGGGGGTTCCTTCTTCTTCAAACCAAGAGTGTGCAACGGGTTCCAACTTCAGTCGTTCCATAGATTGGGTTATCACAGGGTTATAAATAACCGTGATGCGTTCTGGTTTCAACCCAAGAGTGCGGACAAGGTCATCTCTAACTCCGTACGAAGGCGCCACGACACCATCTGCACGGTGGTATGCCCAACGCATCATAGGGATTGTAGTTGCACGCTCCTTGAAGTTCGTCAGTTCCAGAAGCATTTGGGAAGGGGTCGTCGGTTCCCGAACAATCACGCGTGCAGGAACCTTTGAAAAACGCTTAGCCATAACACCCCAAAAACTGGTTCGATGATTCGTGCTGAAGATCACGCGCGGTCTAAAACGCCTCAGGTAAGACACAACCCGCATTCCAGCAACACTGTACCTTGGCGTGTTTAGAAAATGAAGAGAAATATCATGACGAATTTCTTTTTGATAGTCCCTTTCTTTACCCATCACAACAAAGCCACATTTTAGACCTTCCTCTGCCAGCTGATTTGCAATATTAACTGCTACGCGCTCAGCTCCACCACCGCCAACCGAGCGCATAAAAAGTAGAACATCCAGACATTCCTGCATGTCGAGATTGTACCACACTCATCCCACGAAGCCATAAGTTCGCTTGGAATTGTCCCGCCAATGTGGTACAATCTCCATTAGCCCACGAGGCGATGGAGGCATAAAGTGAGACTCTTTCTAACAGGCTGTGCTGGCTTTATCGGTGCAAAGACAGCGGAAATCCTCTTGGAGCAAGGCAATCAAGTCATCGGCGTCGATAATATCAACGACGCCTACGACCCCAAACTCAAAAAATGGCGTCTGGAACAACTGCAAGGACACCCGAACTTCAAATTCATTCAGTTGGACATCAGCGAGTGGGAGCCGACACGGACGGTGTTCGAGGCGCACCTGCCCTATGATGGGGTGATCAACCTCGCAGCGCGGGCGGGTGTGCGCCAAAGCGTCGAGAACCCGTGGGTCTATATCAGCACCAACACGACGGGCGCGCTGAACCTGCTGGAACTGTGCCGACAGCACGGGGTCAAGAAATATGTGCTGGCGTCCACCTCTAGCCTGTATGGCACGAACGAACGCCCCTTCCGCGAAGACCAGCCGACCGACCGCCCCCTCTCGCCCTACGCATCGTCTAAAAAGGGCGCGGAGACGCTCTGCTATACCTATCACCACCTGTACGGGCTGGATATCACCGTTCTGCGCTACTTCACCGTGTACGGTCCTGCAGGCAGACCCGATATGAGCATCTTCCGCTTCATCCGCTGGATTGCGGAGGGCGAACCCATTCAACTCTTCGGGGACGGCTTACAAGAGCGCGATTTCACCTATGTGGACGATATTGCACGGGGCACGATTGCAGGGCTGAAACCGCTCGGCTACGAGATTATCAACCTCGGTGGCGACCGCCCTGTGTCGCTGAAGTGGATTATCGAGAAACTGGAGGAACTCATCGGTAAGAAGGCGCAGTGGACTCAGCAACCGATGCACCCCGCCGATGTGAAGGCGACTTGGGCAGACATCACGAAGGCGCGCACTCTACTCGGCTGGGAACCCCAGATTAGCCTCGAAGAAGGGCTGAAACGCTCGGTTGAATGGTATTTCGCAAACCGAGACTGGGCGAAGGAGGTCGTATTGCCATGAATCAGACCGTTTGTGTAGTCGGTTTGGGCTATGTCGGATTGCCTTTGGCGGTAGCGTTCGCTAAGCACATGCGCACCATCGGCTACGATGTGAGTGAAGAGCGCGTGAACGAACTGAAACAGGGCTACGACCGCAATGGCGAAACCCCTGAAGCGGAACTGCGCCAGCCGAACCTCGTCCTGACCACTGACCCGACCCTCATTCGGGAAGCCGATTTCGTGATTATCACCGTGCCGACCCCAGTGGATAAGGCGAAACGCCCCGACCTGCGCCCGATGCTCTCCGCCAGCCGAACCGTAGGACAGAATCTCAAGCGGGGCGCAATTGTGGTGTACGAATCGACGGTCTACCCAGGCTGTACCGAAGAAGACTGTGTGCCCGTGCTGGAGCAGGTATCGGGTATGCGCTGTGGGGTCGATTTCAAAGTGGGCTATTCACCCGAACGCATCAACCCAGGTGACCCCGAACACACGCTGGAGACCATCGTGAAGGTGGTGGCGGGACAAGACCCCGAAACGACCGAGAAACTTGCTGAACTGTACGGGCTGGTGGTCAAAGCAGGCGTTCACAAAGCGCCCAATATCCGCACCGCTGAAGCGGCGAAGGTCATCGAGAACACCCAGCGCGACCTCAACATCGCCCTGATGAACGAGCTGGCGATGCTGTTCCACCAGCTCGGTCTCAACACGCGCGAAGTGCTGGCGGCGGCGCGCACCAAGTGGAACTTCCTGCCCTTTGAACCAGGCTTGGTGGGCGGACACTGTATCCCTGTCGACCCCTACTACCTTACCCACAAGGCACAGGAGATTGGGTTCCATCCCGAAGTGATTCTCGCAGGACGACGCACGAACGACCAGATGGGCATCTATATCGCTAAGGAGACAATCAAACTGCTCATTCACGCTGGGAGACCTGTGCGGGGCGCAAAGGTGCTGGTGTTGGGGCTGGCGTTCAAGGAGAATGTGCCCGATGTGCGCGATACCCGCGTGAAGGAACTGATAGCCGAACTGCAGAGCTTCGGCTGTGAAGTAGAAGTGTGCGACCCGCTGTTGGTGGATAGCGACCGCAAACGGCTCGCCTACAACTGGGTGGAGAACCCCTTCCACGAGCGCAAGGGGGTCTATGATGGAGTAGTTTTAGCCGTGCCTCACCGCCCATTCCGCCAGCACTCGCTGGAAGACTATCTCTGCCTCTGCTCGGAGGGTGCGACGCCCGTGTTTGTGGATGTACGGGGCGTCTACTTGGACAACGCATGCGGGCGCGAGAATCTTCTCTATTGGAACCTATAAACGCTCCCAGAGCAGGCGCACAAGGCGGTCTTGGAGCGCACGCGCCTCGGCGGCGGTGGTCATATAGCCGTTCATCACGATGGCGAACACCACCACGCGCCCCGACTGGCACTCCAAGTAGCCCGAAAGACTGCTGACGCGGTAGAGGCTCCCTGTTTTGGCGAACCCCTTACCCTGCACGGGAGTGTCGCGCAAACGGTTGCGCAAAGTGCCATCCACCCCATACACTGGGAGCGAGTTGCGATAGATTTGGGCGTGGGGCGCGCGTGCCATGTAAGTTAGCAGGCGTGCGAGGTTCTCCGCGCTAATCATATTCATTCGGGACAACCCTGAGCCGTCCACGAGGTTCACCGCGCCCATCTCCAGCCCCGCTTCGCGCAGGAACTCCATCGTGGCTTGGACGCCTGCCGAGGTCGTGCCCTGCCCGCGCTTCTCTTTGCCGACAAGTTTGAGGGTGATTTCGCTGATGAGATTATCGCTCGGCTTGTTGATGAGCGCAATCACCTCGCTGAGTGGGGGCGAGAGATGTTCGGCAATCGGGCGCGCATCGGACTTAGGTGTCAGGAGTGGGGCAATCCCCTCCACACTTACGCCCACCTCCCGAAGCGCCTGCCGAAACAGATGCGCCGTGTAGCGTGAGGGGTTCTCTACCGCATACCGCCCGACTTGCACCTCTTCACTGCCGATAGCAATCGTGCCCGACACAATGAGTTGATTGCGTGCGCGGGGGCGTTCGACGCTCAGCTCGGTGTTGGGCGTGCCTCGCGCCACCGTCTTCGTGAGGTTCACTACCTCCATATAGTCGGTATCGGGTTCCAAGCGCAACTGGGCAGGTTCGCCCTCCCGCTCGGCAGGTTTAGCGAACAGGCGCACCGCATTCCGCTCCACGCTCAGCGCGCTCATCTGCGCCTGATAACCAAACGGCTCATCGTCAATATTCCACCCGAAACCGTACCGTTGGGCGTCCAAGTAGGAGTCGTCGTAAAGCAGAAGCCCGCTAACCCGCGAAATGCCCGCCTCTTTGACCTTCTGTGCGAGCGATTGCAGGTTCGCATAACTCAGCGTCGCATCGCCACCACCCCGCAGGATGAGGTTGCCCTTCAGCGTGCCATCCGACTGGAGCGTGCCCTCTACCAGCACGGTGGTCTTCGTACGATAGTCGGGTCCCAACAGGCTCAGCGCAACCGCCGTCGTGATAAGCTTGGTGTTGGAGGCGGGAATGAGCATCTTATCTGCCTCGCGCGCATAGAGGGTCTCTCCCGTCGCCAAGTCGCGCACCACCACTCCACAAAAACCGTGCCGAAGCCACGCCACATCGAGCAGGGAATCGATCGCCTCTTGGAGTGTGCTGGGGGCACTCTGAGCGAGGGCAGTGGCTGTCCAGATTGCCCAAAACCATACCGAAACCAGCCTTCGGGTCATATATGCAGGAATACGCCCCAACCCAGCAAAATCCTATGCACAGTGCCTAAGAGTGCTTGATCGGTAGTTTTGAGTCTGTTGTAGATCTTTCTATAGAGTGGGCACGCAAAGCTGCTGGTGAGACGAAATTCGCCAACCAGTTTACGCTCTCATTTGGGTTTGGGAAAGAGGATGGAGTGAAGTACCTAGTTCGGATATTCAAGCGCCAGAGTGAACAGGGCGAGGCTGGGGACACTGAGTGAGGGAGAAACAGCAGAAGCCCCTCTCCTGCAGGAGAGGGGCAGCGAGTGAGGGCTAAATCTGCTCGCCCAAGGCGCGCAGTTGGGTCTTGGCGCGTTCGACGGCGAGGCGCGCTTCGGCGAGTTCCTCTTCCGAGAGGGGGTTCTGAAGCACTTCCAACGCCTTGCGCAGGGCGACGCGCGCCCGGTCGGGGTCAATCTCATCTGCCAGCTCTGCGCCGTCCGCCAACACAATCGTTCGGTCGGGCAGAACCTCTGCAAATCCCCCGAACACGGTGAACTTGCGCGAGACGCCATCGGCGCGCCGATATTCGCCCACACCGTACTGAAGCTCCGCCACGAACGGCACATGCCCCGCCATCACGCCGAAGGAACCCTCCGCGCCGGGCAGACGCACATGCACCACGCGCTCCTCCAGCACGGTGCGTTCAGGACTCACAATCGAGAGCAGAAACTCACGCATCACGAGACTCCTGCCAACTGCTTCGCCTTCTCGAACACATCTTCAATCGCACCGCACATATAGAACGCCTGTTCAGGCAGGTCGTCTACCTCGCCGTCGACAATCATCTTGAAGCTGCGCACGGTGTCCGCTACACGCACATAGCGTCCGGGGTTGCCCGTGAACTTCTCGGCGAGGAAGAACGGTTGCGACATGAAGCGTTCGATCTTGCGGGCGCGCGCCACGATGAGCTTGTCCTCGTCCGATAACTCGTCGATACCGAGAATGGCGATGATGTCCTGCAGGTCGCGGTAGCGCTGGAGGATTTGCTGGACACTGCGCGCCACCTGATAATGCTCCTCACCACAGATTGCAGGGTCGAGGTTCTTCGAGGTGGATGCCAGCGGGTCCACTGCAGGATAAATCCCCTTCTCGGCGATACGGCGCTCCAGATAGACATAGGCGTCCAAGTGCGAGAAGGTGGTTGCGGGCGCGGGGTCGGTCGGGTCGTCGGCAGGCACATAGATTGCCTGCACGGAGGTAATCGAACCGCGCCGAGTGGAGGTGATGCGCTCTTGAAGCGCGCCCATCTCGGTCGCCAGAGTTGGCTGGTAACCTACTGCCGAAGGCATACGCCCAAGCAGAGCCGACACCTCCGCGCCTGCTTGCACGAAGCGGAAGATGTTGTCGATGAACACCAGCACATCCTGACCTTCCTCATCGCGGAAGTACTCCGCCATCGTGAGGGCGGTCAGCCCCACGCGCAGGCGCGCGCCGGGTGGCTCGTTCATCTGACCGAACACCAGCACCGTCTGGCTGATAACGCCCGTCTCGTTCATTTCGAGGTAGAGGTCGTTGCCTTCGCGCGTGCGCTCACCCACGCCTGCGAAGACCGACACGCCCTGGTGTTCGGTGGCGATGTTGCGGATGAGTTCCTGAATCAACACCGTCTTGCCCAGCCCTGCCCCACCGAACAAGCCAATCTTACCACCCTTGTTGAACGGACAGAGCAGGTCAATCACCTTCAGACCGGTTTCCAGAATCTCGGTGCGCACATTCTGCTCTTCCAATG
>FWPU01012705.1_pt1 | contig 11011 bp, 20 predicted proteins | sample 2228361 | NCBI WGS metagenome assembly FWPU01 (sample SAMEA103939777, study PRJEB20133) | metagenome | reverse complement strand
CTTTAATCAGGGCTAAATAGGAGGAGGCACCCATGTCGAAGCCCAAGTTTGAGCGCACAAAGGAGCACATGAACGTAGGCACTATTGGCCACATAGACCACGGAAAGACCACCTTGACTGCCGCCATTACCAAGTGCCTTCATAACGTGAACCCAAAGGTGGCCTATGTCCCCTTTGAACAGATAGACAAGGCCCCTGAGGAGAGGGAGAGGGGAATCACTATAGCCATTGCCCACGTAGAGTACGAGAGCGGGAAGCGCCACTACGCCCATGTGGATTGCCCTGGGCATGTAGACTACATAAAGAACATGATAACAGGGGCAGCCCAGATGGATGGAGCAATCCTGGTGGTGGCAGCCAACGATGGACCCATGCCCCAGACAAGGGAGCACATCCTCTTAGCAAGGCAAGTGGGTGTCCCCTACATGGTGGTCTTTATGAACAAGGTAGACATGGTGGAAGACCCGGAGCTCTTAGAGCTGGTAGAGCTAGAGGTAAGGGATCTCCTATCCCAGTACGGCTTCCCTGGCGATGATATCCCTGTAGTGAGGGGCTCTGCCCTAAAGGCCATGGAGCATGGATGTGGAGACTCTAAGTGCCCCTCCTGTGGCCCTATCTTTAAGCTCATAGATGCCGTGGACAGCTACTTCCCCTCCCCTAAGAGGGAGATAGACAAGCCCTTCCTCATGCCCATCGAGGACGTCTTTTCTATCTCAGGAAGGGGCACCGTTGTCACAGGAAGAGTGGAGAGGGGGGTAGTAAAGGTAGGAGATGAGATTGAGATAGTAGGCATCCGGGAGACAGTGAAGACTGTGTGCACAGGGGTCGAGATGTTCCGTAAGACGTTAGATCAGGGCCAGGCAGGAGATAACATAGGTGTCCTCCTAAGGGGGATAAAGAGGGAGGAGGTAGAAAGGGGCCAGGTAGTGGCCAGGCCTGGCACCATCACCCCCCATGTAAAGTTCAAGAGCGAGGTCTATATCCTCACCAAGGAGGAAGGGGGACGCCATACCCCCTTCTTCGATGGCTACAGACCCCAGTTCTACTTCAGGACCACCGATGTCACAGGGGTTGTCCATCTACCTGAAGGGGTAGAGATGGTTATGCCTGGCGATAACGTGAGTCTCAGCGTAGAGCTCATAACCCCTATTGCCCTGGAGAAGGAACTCCGATTCGCTATCAGGGAAGGGGGTAAAACCGTAGGGGCAGGGGTTGTGAGTGAGATTTTAGAATAAAGCAGTCCAAAGTCCAATGTCCTAAGTCAAAGGCTGAGGGGACATGGGACATGGGACAGGGTTATGGAGAATCAGAGGATACGTATTCGACTTAAGGCTTACGATCATAGGGTTCTTGATCAGTCTGCCCGGGAGATTGTCAGCACTGCCGAAAGGACCGGGGCTAAAGTATCAGGGCCTATACCATTGCCGACTAAAATAAGTCGTTATACGGTGCTCCGTTCCCCCCACGTGGATAAGAAATCCAGGGAGCAGTTCGAGGTTCGGACCCATATGAGGCTTTTAGATATCCTGGAGCCTACACCCCAGACCATTGATGCCCTTATGCGGTTAGATCTCCCTGCAGGGGTGGATGTGGAAATAAAATTATAGCCATTAGCTATTAGCGGTTAGCCTTTAGCCTAAAAGCAAATAGATTTGGATTTCCGGGCTAAAGGCTAAATATTGCTTTTGTCCTATCATGGGAATTGGACTGTTAGGTCGTAAGATCGGTATGACTCAGGTCTTCGGGAAGGGAGGAGAAACCATCCCGGTGACAGTGGTTGAGGCAGGACCCTGTCCTGTCGTCCAGAAGAAGACAAAAGAAACCGATGGTTATGAGGCGATACAGCTGGGATTCCTGCCTTTGGCAAAGGCGAAGGGGGTGAAAAAACCGATAAAGTCCCACTTCGAGAAGGCCAGGGTCCCCTGTCACAGATACCTCCGGGAGTTTCGTCTGGAGGGTCCTGCTGATTTTGATGTGGGTCAGATCTTAACGGTGAGCCTCTTTTCTGAGGGGGACCATGTCCAGGTTACCGGTATTACCAAGGGAAAAGGGTTTCAGGGGGGTGTAAAGAGCTGGGGGTATAGGGGTGGCCCTGGGTCCCATGGTTCTATGTTCCACCGTGCACCAGGTTCTATTGGAGCCTCTTCATTTCCCTCTCGGGTATTTAAGGGGCACCATATGCCGGGACGAATGGGGGGAAACCAGGTTACCGTTAAGGGGTTGGAGGTAGTCAAGGTGGAAACTTCCCGAAATCTCCTGCTCATCAAAGGGGCTCTCCCTGGCTCCCCTGGAGACCTTTTGACTATCAAGAAGTTATAAAACCTGAAGGACTAATGATTATGCCGTTGATTGTGGACGTAGTTAATATGCAGAATGAGAAGGTGGGGGAAATCTCCCTACCCGAGGCCGTATTTGGAGCCCCCATTAAGGCCCATCTCCTCCACGAGGCGGTGGTAATGCAGCGGAGCCGCCGCCGAAAGGGGACTGCCTCTACTAAGGGACGCTCAGAAGTTAGGGGGGGTGGCAGAAAGCCTTGGCGGCAAAAGGGTACTGGAAGGGCCAGGGCAGGAACCATCCGCTCCCCAATCTGGAGAGGTGGTGGAACGGTCTTTGGTCCAAAGCCCAGGGATTATTCCTTTTCCCCGCCAAAGGCAGTAAGAAAAGCAGCTCTCAAGGCTGCCCTTTCAGCCAAGGCGGCTGGCAAGGAGATCATGGTTCTGGACCGTCTTGAAATGGGGAAGCCCAGCACTAAAATTTTCAAAGGGGTCCTTTCGGCCTTAGGGGTTGACGGAAAGGTTCTGTTTGTTCTTCCCGCTAAGGAGGAAAATATATCTCGATCATCCGCGAACCTGGCTAACATTAAAGTGCTTCCCATGAAAGGTCTAAATGTCTATGATGTCCTTTGGTCAGATAAGGTAGTCTTTACCTGCGAGGCCTTGACCTCAATGGGGGAAGTGCTGACTCTATGAGAAGCCCTTATGATATAATCAAGCGCCCTTTGGTCACTGAGAAGAGTACCCTCCTTAAAGATAAGGAGAATCGATACTCCTTCGAAGTGGCAAATGATGCCAATAAGATAGAAATCAAAAGGGCAATCGAGGCGCTTTTTAATGTAAAGGTCATCAGGGTCCACACCCTTTGGATGAAGGGGAAAAAGAAGAGACTGGGCCGTTTTCAGGGAAGGACTCCTGACTGGAAAAAAGCGGTAGCTACTTTAAGAAAGGGCGATAGTATCGAATTTTTTGAAGGCGTTTAATCAGTCTTCAGTCCTCAGTTATCAGCAAAGAAGGCTTTTTAACCTTTCCTGAAGTCTGAAGACTGAGGACCGAGGACGGGAGAAGAAAAGGATGGGTATTAAGACATACAAACCAACCTCGCCGGGAAGGCGGTTCCAGAGTGTCTCGGACTTCTCTGAACTTACCGCCTCCAAGCCCGAGAAAGGCCTCTTGCTCCCCAAACCCAAGAGAGGGGGAAGGAATTCTGCAGGGCAAATAACATGCCGCCATCGGGGTGGAGGTCATAAGAGGATGTACCGAGTTATTGACTTTAAAAGGGATAAGATAGGGGTTCCGGCGAGAGTGGCCACCATTGAATACGATCCAAACCGCTCATCCCGGATTGCCCTTCTCCATTATGCCGATGGGGAGAAGAGGTATATCCTTGCCCCCCTTGGCCTTTCTGTGGATGATATCCTTAACTCAGGGCCTGATGCCGAAATAAAAGTGGGAAACGCCTTGCCCTTGCGACAGATTCCTCCAGGGGTGAGTATTCATAACATTGAGCTCAAAACTGGTAAAGGGGGGCAATTGGTCAGGGGTGCAGGAGGATCGGCTCAGCTCATGGCCAAGGAGGGGGACTATGGATTAGTCCGGCTCCCCTCGGGAGAGGTCCGGAAGATAAGGCTGGATTGCATGGCCACCATTGGGCAGGTGGGGAATCTGGACCATGCGAACGTTTCTAAAGGGAAGGCTGGCCGCTCCCGGCACTTAGGGACTAGGCCCAGTGTTCGAGGGGTAGCCATGAACCCCCACGACCATCCCCTGGGAGGGGGAGAAGGGAGGAGTTCAGGGGGTAGGCATCCCTGTAGCCCATGGGGCAAGCTGGAAAAAAAGACCCGAAAGAAACGACACCCATCAGATAAGTATATTGTAAAACGTCGCAAATAGCCTATAGTCCAATGTCCAAAGTCAGGAAGGGAATTCTAATTATAACTTCGGACTTTGGACTATGGAGTTTGGACAAATTCTGAGCGAGGTGAAATCATGGCTCGGTCATTGAAGAAGGGTCCTTATGTGGATTCGAACCTCCTGAAGAAGATAGAGGAAATGAACCGCTTCCGGGAAAAGCGAGTGCTCAAGACCTGGTCACGACGTTCTACAATTGTTCCTGAATTCGTTGTGCATACGCTGGCCATTCATAATGGGAAGAAGTTTATTCCCGTTTATATTACGGAGAATATGGTCGGCCACAAGCTGGGGGAGTTTGCCCCCACTCGCACCTTTCGGGGCCACGGGGCTCATACGGCCAGGTCTACGGCCATCAAGTGACAAAGCAGTTGGCCCTTAGCAATCTTATAAAGGCTAAGGACCTTTTGGGGTATTTAATGGAGGCACGAGCTAAAGCTAGATTTGTCCGGGTTTCCCCCCGTAAGGCCAGGTTGGTGGTGGACATGATTCGGGGGGAGAACATCAACCGGGCATTAAATATTGTCAAATTTACCCAAAAGCGGGCTGCCAGAGTGGTGGAGAAGGTCCTCCGCTCAGCCCTGGCTAACGCCCAAAATAACCATGGGATTAAGAATATAGACGGGCTTTTTGTAAAGGAGGCTTATGTGGATCAAGGCCCTACCTGGAAGCGGGTCCAGCCTCGGGCCATGGGAAGGGCTTATCGAATCAAGAAGCGGACAAGCCATATAACAATAGTATTAGATGAACATGAGGCTTCCTGAGCTCTGCGTTTATCATTAATAGGAGGTTTGTGTTGGGACAAAAGGTTCACCCCCTGGGTCTCAGGCTAGGAATTATTAAGAACTGGAAGTCCCGGTGGTTTGCCACCAGGAACTACGGTGACCTCCTCCATGAGGATTTGACTATCAGGAAGTACATAAAGGAGAGGCTTTACCACTCCGGAGTTTCTAACATTGAGATCGAGAGAAAGGCCAATCAAGTAAGGATTGTCATCCACGCCTCCCGCCCAGGTATCATTATTGGGAAGAGGGGGGCAGAAGTGGAGAGGCTGAAGGACGAATTGGTCGAGCTAACCCACAAGGACGTTTACCTGGATATAACCGAGGTCAGAAAGGCTGAGCTCGATGCCCAACTTTTGGCTGAGGGAATAGCCCTCCAGCTGGAAAGAAGGGTGGCCTTCCGGAGGGCTATGAAAAAGGCGGTTCAGTCTGCCCTACGCCTTGGGGCTCAAGGCGTGCGAATTGCCTGCTCCGGGCGCTTGGCAGGGGCAGAAATTGCCAGGACAGAATGGTACCGAGAGGGGAGGGTTCCCCTTCAGACCCTGCGGGCTGACATTGAATATGGCTTCGCTGAGGCCCATACAACTTATGGTGTGATCGGCGTAAAAGTATGGATATTCCTTGGAGAAGTTCTACCCAAGGAGGAGAAAAAGGAACCGGTCATGGAACCTGTGAGAGAGGTGTTCCGAGCCAAACCCAGTGATAAACCTAAAGCCAAGCGACGGTCCAAGGTCGCTACCTGAGGATTAAGGAGATGTTACAACCTAAAAAGGTCAAATACCGTAAGCAACAACGAGGCACTATGAAGGGGACTGCGATCCGGGGTTCAGAGCTTGCCTTTGGGGACTATGGATTGAAGGCGTTAGAGCCTGCATGGATCACCAATCGCCAGATAGAAGCAGCCCGGCGGGCCATGACTCGTCATGTGAAAAGGGGCGGGAAGATTTGGATCCGCATATTCCCTGACAAGTCCTTTACCGCTAAGCCGGCCGAAACCCGTATGGGTAAAGGGAAAGGGTCTCCTGAAGGATGGGTAGCAGTGGTAAAGCCTGGCCGGATTCTATACGAAATGGAAGGGGTTCCTGAAGAAGAGGCTCGGGAGGCCATGCGTCTGGCAGCCCACAAGCTTCCTATTGCTACCAAGTTCATAACCCGAGGAGAATCCCATGGAGGCTAGGGAATTTCGGGAATTGACATTAGAGGAGCTCAAACAGAAGGAGGCCGACATTCGGGAGGATTTATTCAAGCTCAAAGTCCGGGCTTCCATCTCTCAAGTGGAGAATCCTATGCGGATCCGTCAACTCAGACGAGACTTGGCTCGCCTAAAGACCGTCCTAAGGGAAAGGGAACTCAAGGAGTTTCAATCGAACAAGGAAAGGCCAGTTCATGAAAGGAAATAGAGGGCGTAGGAAGGTCGTCACTGGTTTGGTAGTCAGCAATAGAATGGACAAAACCGTAGTAGTCCGAGTTGAGCGCTTAATTCGCCACCCGGATTACAATAAGTTGGTTCGGCGGAGGGTAAAAGTGAAGGCCCATGACGAAGAAAACCAGTGCCTGGTAGGAGATAAAGTAAGGATAATGGAAACCCGTCCTTTAAGCCGGGATAAGCGGTGGAGGATAGTGGAAGTAATAGAAAAGGCCCTGTAATTTTTTCATGGTTGACTGTTGACGGTTCACGGATGGGGTCTTTTCCATTCGTTTTTCCGTCAACCGTGAACTGGGATCTGGGAACGGAATTGATCGATGATTGGATTACGGACTATCCTTGAAGTGGCAGACAATTCTGGGGCTAAGAAGATCTCCTGTATTAAAGTACTGGGAGGCTCTGCCAGAAGGTATGCCCGTATAGGGGACATTATTGTAGCAAATGTAAAAGAGGCGGTTCCGGAAGGCTCCGTTAAAAAAGGGGATGTGGTGAAGGCAGTAGTGGTTAGGACCGCAAAAGAGCAACGCCGCCCTGATGGTTCCTATATAAAGTTTGACCGCAATGCGGCAGTCCTCCTTGATCCTCAGAATAATCCAGTGGGGACCCGCATCTTCGGACCTGTGGCCAGGGAGCTGCGAGAAGCCCAGTTCATGAAAATCATTTCCCTGGCCCCAGAAGTTATTTAAATATGTCCGAAGTCCAAAGTCCAAAGTCTTTGGGTAAGACGGGCATTGGAGACATTGGACATTTGACTAGGAGACCAAATCATGGGAGTAGGGCATAGGTTGGCAGTAAGAAAAAACGACCTGGTTGAGGTCATTGCCGGGAAGGACAAGGGAAAGCGGGGCAAAGTATTAAAGGTTATCCCTAAGACCAAGCGGGTATTGGTTGAGAAGGTGAATTTTATAAAGCGTCACCTCCGACCAGGGCGACAGACCCACCAGGGGGGCATAGTAGAGATGGAAGCCCCTATCCATGTCTCTAATTTAATGGTGGTATGTACTAAGTGTGATAGACCGGTGAGGACTGGAAAGATTATCCTTTCCGACGGGAAAAGGGTAAGGGTCTGTCGGAAATGTGGAGAGGTAGTAGATTGAATTTACCAAGGCTTAAAGAGCGATACATAAAAGAGATTACTTCAGCCCTTATAAAGCGCTTTGGATATAAGAATCGGCTCCAGGCTCCCAGGGTTTTGAAAGTGACGGTTAATATGGGTCTTGGGGAGGCAGTAGGTAATGTAAAGGTCATTGATAACGCCGTTGAGGAATTAGCAGCTATTACAGGACAACGCCCTATAGTAACCAGGGCCAAGAGGTCAGAGGCTGGTTTTAAGCTCAGGGAGGGGATGCCTATAGGGTGCAAGGTTACCATCCGGGGGGATAGGATGTATGAATTCCTGGACCGCCTAATGAATGTAGCCCTTCCCCGCATTCGGGACTTTAGGGGTCTTGCGACAAATTCCTTTGATGGTCGAGGTAACTATTCCCTAGGGGTACGGGAGCAACTCATCTTCCCTGAAGTCAAGTATGAGAAGGTAGACATGGTCCGGGGTATGGATATATCTATTGAAACTACAGCTAAGACCGATGAAGAGGCCCTGGTCCTGTTGGAGATGCTAGGTTTCCCATTCAGGAAATAGGAGGGGGATTGGCCAAGAAAGCATTAATTCTCAAAGCGGCACGGACATCTAAATTTGCTGTCCGTCGTTATAACCGTTGCCGGATATGTGGCCGTGCCCGAGGATACCTCCGGAAGTTCGAAATGTGTAGGATATGCTTCCGCACCCTTGCCCTTAGGGGTGAGATTCCAGGGGTTATAAAGGCAAGCTGGTAGCTGATAGTTAACGGTTCACCATTTACTGAATTAAAGAACCGTGAACTATCAACCGTTAACTGAGTAGATGTTTTAATCGAGGTTCGCTTTATGAGTTTAACTGACCCTATTGCCGATATGCTTACCCGTATAAGGAACGCCAATATGGCGCTTCACGAAAAGGTGGATGTCCCCTCTTCCCGATTAAGGGTAGAAATTGCCAGGGTGTTAAAGGAGGAGGGTTTTATCAAGGCCTATAAGGTTATTGATGATAAAAAACAGGGAGTTCTGCGCGTTTACCTTAAGTATGGGCCTGGCAATGAACGGGTAATTGCTGGTCTAAGAAGGGCAAGCAGACCGGGATTGCGGGTTTATACAAAGGCAAGGAACGCCCCTAAGGTAAGGAGCGGGATTCCCTTTCGTTATCGACGGATTATCTGAATGAGTAACTCAAGCGCGCCATGGCAAGACGTCCAATTTTGGGAGGCAGCCCGGGAGGAAGGGGTTGGCGGAGAAGTCCTGTGCTATGTGTGGTAATAGTCTATCAGTCCAAAGTCCGATGTCCGTGATACTCCATGACATCGGATCTCGGACATTGGACGTTTATAGGGTTTGAGATGTCCAGAGTTGGCCGATTACCAATTTCCATTCCTAGAGATGTAAAGGTTGATGTAACTGACGGGCAGGTATCGGTAGAAGGCCCCAAGGGGCGACTTTCGCTAGAGATTCATTCCGGGATAACTGTGGAAGTGGTGGGGGATAATCTGGTATGCCGCAGGCCTTCAGATTTGAAATACTATAAGGCCCTTCATGGCCTGACCCGTTCCTTGCTGGCTAACATGATTGAAGGTGTGAGCAGGGGGTTTCAGAAGAAGCTGGAGCTAGTAGGAATAGGGTACAGGGCATCAATCCAGGGCCGGAACTTGACCCTAACCCTTGGATACTCCCATCCCATAAATTATATTATCCCTGATGGGATAAAGATAGAGGTAGAGAATCAGACCCTCCTTACTGTATCCGGGATAGACAAACAAAAAGTTGGGGAAGTAGCAGCCCACATTCGGTCCCTCCGCCCCCCAGAGCCTTACAAAGGGAAAGGCATCAGGTATCTGAACGAGCAAATCCGAAGAAAGGCGGGAAAGACAGGGGCTTAGGTCATTTTTCTTACTGAGGTTAAAATTGGGTGAAACAGCTAAAAAAGAATTAGCCAGAAAGCGGAGACACCGGAGGGTTAGGAAGAAGGTTCTTGGAACCCTGGAACGTCCCCGCCTGTGTGTATTTAAGTCGAACCGGCATATATATGCCCAGGTCATCAATGATGAAACAGGTAAGACACTCCTCGCATTATCCACTTTGTCGCCCGAATTTAAGGAGCAATGGGGTAAAGGGAACAAGACAGGGGCTGCTAGGATTGTTGGTCAGATATTAGGCAAAAAAGTAAAAGAGGCCCATATCCAACGGGTTATCTTTGATCGGGGGGGCTTCAAATATCATGGTCGGGTGAAAGCTTTAGCAGATGGTGCCCGGGAAGGGGGCCTGGATTTTTAAGGAGGATAATTTGCAGGAAGTAAGTGGTGCAGAGACCCAACTAGTTGAGAGGGTGGTATATATTAACCGGGTAGCTAAGGTGGTCAAGGGAGGCCGCCGCTTTTCCTTCAGTGCCCTTGTAGTAGTTGGCGATGGAAATGGGCTGGTCGGAATGGGCCTTGGTAAAGCCAATGAAGTCCCCGAGGCTATCCGTAAGGGCATCGAATCTGCCAAAAAGCGTCTTATTCGGATTCCCCTCTGCGATAGTACCATCCCCCATGAAGTAGTAGGGAAGTTTGGGGCAGGAAAGGTGATCTTGAAACCTGCCTCGCCAGGCACAGGCATCGTTGCCGGTGGGGCTGCCCGGGCTTTACTGGATGTTCTAGGGGTGAAGGACATTATTGCTAAATCTCTCAGGTCAAATAACCCCCATAACATGCTCAAGGCAACCCTCGAAGGGCTCAAGAGCATGAAAAGACCTGAAGATGCGGCCAGGCTCAGGGGAAAGACTGAGGAAGAAAAATAGGAGGCAACATTGAGGAAGGTTTTAAGGATCACCTTATGTAGGGGCCGGGCCGGTAAGAGTTACAAGAAACATCAGGTCTTAGATGGTTTGGGGTTACGCCGTAAAAACACGGTAGTGATCAGACCTGATACCCCAGAGATCCGAGGAATGATTTCTAAGGTGCTTCACTTAGTGGAGGTGGAAGAACTGGAGGAGGACCCAGGAAAAGGAAATGAAGCTCCATGAATTAAAACCCCCGAAAGGTTCAAGGAAGAGAAGGAAAAGGGTGGGTCGGGGACCGGGTTCGGGCCATGGCCAGACCTCATGTCGCGGGGATAAAGGCCAAAAGGCCAGGTCCGGGGGTGGAGTCCGTCCTTGGTTTGAAGGAGGCCAGCTTCCCCTCCATCGCCGAGTCCCGAAGAGGGGGTTTACCAATATCTTCAAGAAGGTTTACACCTTGGTAAATCTGAGGGACCTCAATCGTTTTGATAGCGGTTCAGAGGTTAACCCTGAAGCCCTGAAGGCTGCAGGCCTTGTCAGGAAGATTAGGGATGGGATAAAGATTCTGGGAGAGGGGAATCTGGACCGTCCCCTTACTGTCTTTGCCCATAGGTTCTCCCGCGGAGCTAAAGAGAAAATTTTAGCCGTCGGGGGGCGCGTGGAATTGATTCAGAGATGATAGAAAGTCTGACCAATATATTTAAGGTTCCTGAATTAAAGCGACGCCTTTTATTCACCGCTGACTTGCTGGTGGTCTATCGAATTGGGGCCCATA
>FWPU01012702.1_pt1 | contig 11012 bp, 9 predicted proteins | sample 2228361 | NCBI WGS metagenome assembly FWPU01 (sample SAMEA103939777, study PRJEB20133) | metagenome | reverse complement strand
ATTTTAAAAAGACGTTTTTATCCATCTAAAGGCCTTGTTTTACCGGTATGAACCTCTGGCTTCTAATTATTTTGGACAGCTTTGATTGTAGCTACACTCTATGCAGACAATTTGATCCCGGCCTTAGAGGATTTCACTATCAGGTAGTTTATAAAACTGGAGCAGGAGGTCAGCATGAACCTCGCATCCTCCGAGCTGATTTCGGATTCACCGGCTAGAGCGTGGCGTATTCCAAATGCATCTTTTTCATAACTGTAAAGGTCGACAAAGGCAGCCTGCAGGACCGGATTTAATCCTATCTTTTCTCCGACTTCCTTCATGGCCTGCCCTACCTCTGCCTTATCATCCTTCGTGATGAGCTTGCATATCGCATCAACGGCGCTCAAGGCCTCTATGATAGAGTTTCTGTAGTCGGGGCTCTTACGCCTGGTGAGTAAATCAAGAGAGCGACGCAAATGCCCCTTGGCCTTTTTTATGGATATCTGCAAGGCGTCCTCGATCTCTGAAACCTCTTGTTCGTCCGTAACCTGGGTAATCAACCCATCCACGAAACGGTAGGCTGAAAGCTCTTGATCGAGAAGTGTATTACAAAACTTCATGAACCGGGCATTCACTGCCTTGTCCGGATAGTTATTAGCTAAGAACTCGATAAGGTCATAAACCTCATTCCATTCGCAACCGAAAAAGTATTCTTTAATCTCTCTGTAGGTATCCAGCCAATAAACGTTCAAGCTATCGATCGGTTTTTTGAAATATTTAAGCCAGAGCAACTTGAATAGTGCATGCATGTTTTCATTGTCGGAGAGATATACACGTTCGTAAATATCGCCAGAGTTAGGTCTCATCAGGCTCCAGTAATGACTGGACAAGGCGCTCCACAGGCTGTTTCTCAACTCGGAGTCCATGGAGTGAAGCTGTATAAAGGTCTTAGAGGGCTTAATGCCCTTTCTCTGGGAAAAAGTTTTCATTTGCCCATCCTCCTCTTTTCGTGGGATTGCAAATCACCGTTTGCTCATCCCCACGACCCTTTCGACCTTACTTTATAATTCAAATAAAAGCCCAATCCTCGTTTCCAAGAATTGGGCTCACTGAAAAAAACACCAACATCCTGCTTTCAAGCTCTTTTTATCAACCTCCGATTAATCACACTTGGAAAACCCGCAACTCCTGCAGGTGATACAACCCTGCTCGAATGCCAGGGCGCGGCTGCCACAGTCAGGGCATCTTTCTAAGTCGATGTCCGCTGTCTTTGCTTTTTTTTGAGCCACGTTCCCCGCCGAGACGAAGTGTTTTCTCAAAACGGCGGCAATGGCATCGGGTATGGACATGATGAGCTTTCCGTCGGAAAACACCGGCGATGCACCGCCTATTCCCTCGAGCTGCTCCACCACGTTTTTCACGCTTACCCCGGACCTCAGGGCAAGCGATGTCAGACGCCCGATCGCCTCGGCGTCGGCCATGGTGGTGTATCCTGATTTTCCGATCTGGACGAATACCTCAAACGGCCTACCCTGGTATGTGTTCACGGTCACGTATAGGTTTCCGTATCCGGTCTTTATGGCCTCGGTGAACCCTTCAAGAAATTGAGGCCGCTTCATGGGCGTGATTTCGGGCAGCCTCACCGACTGGGCTTCCTCGGATTCTTGGGTGGGATGAAGAGATGAAATGGGGTATAGGTGGGTTTGTTGCATCTCTTCATCCCGGGTCTCGGCCTTTATTTCTTGAGGGGTAGCCTTGATAGTTCGATCAGACTCGCCACGCTGTTTTGCTCCCTCCTCGGTAACCAGAATTCCCTCCCTTGAGCCCTCTCTGTATACGGTTATCCCCTTGCAGCCAAGCTTCCAAGAGAGGAAATAAATCTTCTCCACTTCGTCAAGCGTTATATCGGTAGGAAGGTTTACCGTGCTGGAAATACACGAGTCTATATGTTTCTGGATGGCCGCCTGCATGCGCACCCTCATCTCCGGCTTTATTTCGTGAGAGGTTACAAAGGTCGGCGGAAGCTCGCTTTCGTCCCTCACTCCAAACTTCTTCATGTACTCACCGACCAGCGGATGATAAACCTTGAACTCCTCGCGGGAGAGCGACTTGGAGCGCCGGTAGTAGGAAAGGGCAAAAATGGGCTCGATACCGCTCGTGGTTCCGGCGAGTACCGACCCGCTTCCCACCGGCGGAACAGTTAGAATACAGGCGTTTCTGAGCCCCTGCTTTTTTATCTTCTCGATTGCCCGCTCGTCGACAGTCTTCAAGAACGGACGGGATAAATGGGTCTCCAGGTCAAAGACCGGGAAGCTCCCCTTCTCTGCAGCCAGGTCTGCGCTTGCCTCATAAACTATATTCTTTATGTACTCAAACATCTTATCGGCAAAATCAACTGCCTCCTGGGTGTCGTACTTCAGGTTGAGCTTGGCCAGCATGTCTCCGAAGCCGGTAAAGCCGACGCCGATTCTTCGTGATCGGGAGGAGGCATCGGTTTGATACTTGAGCGGATGCTTATAGGTGTTGTAATCAAGGATGTTGTCGAGAAAACGGACGGAATACCTCAACGCCTTCTCCAGGTTTTCCCAGTCAATTGACGCTCTGTCCTCAAACTCCTCCTTGACGAAGAGAGACAGGTTGACATTCCCGAGACAGCAGTTTCCGTAGTCTTCAAGCGCCTGCTCGCTGCAGGGATTGACCCCGTGGACCTCCATTCCACTATATTCGGTCGGAGAGTATCTCTTCACCGCATCCCAGAATATCAACCCGGGCTCGGCGGAAGCCCAGGCCGACCGTATGAGCTTCTCCCAGAGCTTTCTCGCCCTTATTTTCTTCCTCACCTTCACCTTGTCGTTCTCAAACCGTAGTTCGAAGTCCTTGTCTTCCTCCACCGCTTGCATGAACTCATCGGAAACCTTGATGGAGATGTTGGCAAACTTGACCTTCGTCCTGGAAGGGTCGTTCTTGATGTCTATAAAATCGAGAACATCGGGATGCCCGACGTCTATGGTTATCATCAGGGCGCCTCTCCGCCCGGCTTGTCCGATTGTTCCAGTTGTGGTGGAGAGGAGCTCCATGAAAGACACCGCTCCAGTGGAGTATATGGCTGAGTTATTGACCGGAGCGCCCTTGGGCCTCAAGATGGAAATATCTGTTCCCACCCCTCCTCCGAAGGAATAGGTCCTGGCCGCTTCCTTGCACCATTCAAATATCGCCTCGATAGAGTCTTCTTTTATGGGCATGAAATAACAATTTAGTAGCGTAGCCCTTCTCTTTTGCCCGGCGCCAAAGAGGATCCTCCCGCCGGGTATGAACCGGAAATCGGAGAGAAGCCAGTAGAAGTTATCTTCCCATTCCTTCTTCAATTTCTGGCTCTTTTCCGGAGAAGCTATCTCCCTGGCCACCCGGCGCCACATCTCTTCCGGGGTAACCTCCACTATTTTGCCGGTTTCATCCCGAAGCGCGTATTTTTCGTAGAACACCCTTGCGCGCAACTCGTCTCCACCAAAGGCGCTGATAGTTTCCTCAGGTATGTCCATAACTGTCCCCTCTTTGTACTCGGCTGCCGGAGCTGGTGTTTTAGGTGTGGACTCGGTATTCGGGCTGGAGTTTTCTTCTATCGATGATTTTCCGTTGGTTTCCGAGGCTTCTAGTTTCTCCGAAGACATCACATCCTCCTCCTCATTATTATATATTGTATTATTGTTCGATTCAAACACAATATATTGTGGTTGTCAAGGGTGATTTTTTAATGCTTAATAAAATTAAATGAACACAGGAAGTTAGAGTAGTGAAAATCTTAAGAATGAATGGAAATTAGACGTCTTCAACAACCTGACTTAACAAAAAAATAAACATTTGACAAAGCTTGTTCGGCATAATTAAACTAAAAAATTAATAATCTTTTACCCTGAGCCCAGTACTCCAAGCATACTCAAAATTCCAAGCACTATCAACAGCAAAGCTAACCATGACAGAGCAGTTTCAACCCTCTTCCTATTTTTGCTTTTATCGTACTCCTTCCTCCTGAAAGTATAGTGGGGAGGCATATAATGTCTTTTGCCGCCGCTTCTTTCTATCTTGTCGTTAATAATCCTCATTATACGCTTTCCATGAATGACATAAAGCGTAATCAAAGCAAGCCAAAAACCTAGCATCAATAGAAAATTAATCGTAGCCTTTCTCTCCCACTGGCAAACTAATTTTGAATTCTAAATAAACCAATCTTATTGTGACTTAGCTAAAGATTATACCCAATTTCCCTTTCCTTGGTTTCAGGGGATTTGTTAATAGATGAACATTCCTAACTCTATAGCAAAAGCCAAAATATATAAAATTTTTTATTCATGATAATCCCAAAGCACACATAAAAAGCTATAATATTATGCTAGAGATAGGGTTGTCCTATACAACATTTCAAATTAGTCGTCTTAAAAACGATAAAATCATGACCAGTCCCTTCCGCTTTAATATAGCGAGTAAAATGTTTTTGGCATTACTTCCTCTAAGCCTTCTCATAATTCTGATAAGTGCTTTTGCCCTCTCTACCCTCAGCGAACTAAACGAAATAAACAGCAGCATCGTGAAAACAAACATTCCCATAGCAGAGGATACGGATAAAATGATCGACAGCCTGCTGGCACAGGAACACTACGGTCGCCAGTATGCTATTCTCAAGACCCCGGACATGCTGGAATTGTTCAAGGGTAGGAGTGATGAGTTCGATCAACTGGTGGCAAAAATTCAAAGCCTGCCGGACCGAAAAGAAATTCCTCTTGACCAGCTTACTGCATTACACCAAGAATACAACAGCCTTTTCCTGGACGGTTTTAATCATCTGAGAAGACCTTCATCCTCGGCGGCAAAGAAGCACAACGAACAAATCAGGCAAAAACAAGAGGAGCTCATCGCACTAATAAAGAAAATATCTGAACAGTCAGTCAGAGACCGAAACGAGAAGAGGGTCATGATCACCAAGATTGGGGAAAAGGCCTTGCATACGACGGCGGTTTTGTGTATAGCTGGTATCATTATAGGAATCGGCACCGCCGTATTGATTACCCGGAACATTACCGGCCACATAAATCAATTAAGCATTGCTACGGAAAGGATATCGGAGGGAAAGTTCGACCAGATACCCAGAATACAGAACCAGGATGAGTTTGGAGAGTTGTCCAAGGCGTTTGGAGAAATGGCGAAGAGACTAAAGAAGCTAGAAGAGATGTATTTAGACGCCAGTCCACTGACAAAGCTTCCCGGCAGCCTGGCTGCAGAAAACGTGATCAAGAAAAGGCTTGAATCCGGACTGCCCACTGCATTCTGCTTTCCGGATATAGACAACTTCAAATCCTTCAACGATAAATACGGTTACGCCCGTGGTAACGAAGTTATACAGACTACCGCAAAGATCATCGAGACAGCAGTAAGTGAGCACGGCACAGGGGAAGATTTTATCGGGCACATTGGCGGGGATGATTTTTTGATCATTACTGCCGCAGAACGGTACGAGAAGATTTGCCGCTCCGTTGTAGAACAATTTAACGAGAGTATCCCTCAATTATACGACCGGGAGGACAGAGAAAGGGGTTATATCGAGGGGATAACCCGCCAGGGCCAGGAAATATCGTTTCCGCTTATAACCATCTCTATCGCCGTGGTCACCAACGAAAGACGCGAAATAACTAATCATCTACAGGTCGGTGAAATTGCCGCGGAATTGAAGAAATATGTCAAGTCTCTTCCCGGTAGTGTCTATGTGGCCGATAGGCGTAGAAGCTAGGAGAGGGCATGATTTCTAGGCCTGGATTGCAAACACCGATAAAGCCAAGTGAGTGCACCGGGTTTATACCAATTAGAGCCATAAGGCTCTTTCTATTATTTTTGCTCGGGCTTACCATGAGTGGTTGCGCCGTGATAAACCAACCGAAGGAGGATGATTACTTCTATCCGGTCTCCCGCCCTGAAGACTTCCCCAGGGAAATCTCCAGAGTGCAGAAATTAACACGGTATCATCCAGACCCGGCAGTCCGGGCAAAATCCCACCTCCAGTTGGCATTACTCTACATGGATTACCGAAATCCCAACCCGGATTACCTGAGGGCGCTTAAGGAACTCAAACAATTCGCATCCATGTCTCCCGACGTAGATAAAAGGGATGAAGCCCAAACGCTTATTGTTCTCCTGTCGGCCTATGAAAACGTCCTATTGGAAAACGACGAGAAAAGAAGAGCTAATGAGCTTCTTACCGAGCAGAATAAGGCTTTAATCAGGGAGAATCGTGCTTTTAAGGAAACCATCAAAGAGCTAAAATATCTCGACCTTCAGCTCGAAGAGAAGAGAAAGCAAGTTAGATAAATTTAAGAATTGATAGGGAACGAAGACCAGCGTTCCCTACTACTTATCAAATTAACTTTATCCATTGCAAACCAATCTTTACTGCTTAACCTATCCAGCCAGCCGGGGGACCCTTTGTCATTCCCGCGAAACTTGTCCTCGACCACGATCGGGGGGCGGGAATCCAATTTTATAAAAATGGATCCCCGATTATGCCTGTCCCGGCATGTTATCCGATTAATACTTTCGGATACAAGCTATAGCGGAGAACGTTCGGGGATGACAAAAAATATGGATGCCCTGGCTGACCCCCGCTTTAACCGAATAGGGGTACCGCCGGAAACGAGGACAAAAGGAAATAATCGAAAAATGTTGTAATATATCTACTACCGGGCAATAAGCCACGGTCTAAAAAATGGATATTTCAAAGTGAATCCTGATAAAAAATCCAAAAATAAAATAAAGGTTGGGGACAATGCTCCAAACTTCGTACTTCCTTCCCATTCCGGAGACGCGGTCAGCTTGAGAGATTTCTTGGGAAGTAAGCATGTGGTGCTCTTCTTCTATCCAAAGGATAACAGTCCGGGGTGCACGGCAGAGGCATGCGGGTTCAGGGATAACTACGAAGAATTCAACAGGATTGGGGCCGAAGTAATAGGTATAAGCTCAGACCACACCGAATCCCACGAGCGATTTTCTTCGAGCAATCGGCTTCCGTTTAAGCTTTTAAGCGACGATGGTGGAATAATCAGAAAACTTTACCGCGTACCTAAAACCCTGGGGCTTATTCCCGGAAGGGTTACCTATGTCATCGATAAAAATGGCATCATAAGACACATATTTTCTTCCCAATTCAGCCCTAGAAAACACGTGAAAGAAGCGCTCCAGGCTATAAAATCCATCTCGGATAAGGAGGGTTAACATTTGTTCAAAAAACCGTGGGGAGGAAGGTTCAAGAAGAAAACCCATAAAACGGCCGAAAAGTTCTCCGCCTCGATAGAGACCGACAAAAAGCTCTACTTGGAAGACATAGAAGGGAGCATCGCCCATGCAAAGATGCTTGGTGAGACGGAAATAATTCTCAAAAAGGAATCGGAGAAGATAGTCAAGGGCCTAGAGAGAATAAGGCGGGAGATTGATGCCGGCACCTTTCCATTCAGCCAGGAGTTCGAGGATATACATCTAAACATCGAAAAGAGGCTTATCGAGAAGATAGGCGATGTTGGGGGCAAGCTCCATACGGCCAGGAGCAGAAACGACCAGGTCGTGCTCGACGAACGTTTATATCTCAGAAGGCATATAGAAGAGATTCTCTCCCTCCTAAAAGCGCTTTCACGCGAATTCGTAAATCTCGCCGAAAAGAACAGGGACGCGGTTTTACCGCTCTACACCCACCTTCAAAGGGCCCAACCCGTCCTTCTCTCCCACCACCTGCTGGCCTACTTTGAGATGCTGAAACGGGATAGAGATCGATATATAGACTGTCTCAAGAGGGTAAATGTCATGCCGCTTGGCACGGGCGCCGGCGCCGGCACCTCCTTTCCCATCGACAGGAAATACGTAGCGGAGCTCTTGGGCTTTCCCCAGGTTACCAGAAACAGCATCGATACGGTGGGTGATAGGGATTTTATCATCGAGTTTATTGCCGCCTCTTCCATCCTGGCAATGCACCTGAGCAGGCTCTCCGAAGAGCTGGTGCTCTGGTCCAGTAAGGAGTTTGACTTCGTCGACCTTGGCGACGAATTCACCACCGGGTCGAGCATAATGCCCCAGAAGAGAAACCCGGACATCGCCGAACTGGTGAGAGGTAAGACCGGAAGGGTCTATGGGAATCTTGTGTCCATATTAAGCCTCATGAAAGGGCTTCCCCTTTCCTACAACCGGGATATGCAGGAGGATAAAGAGCCCATGCTCAGCACGGTGGAAATAATAGAATCCTCTCTCCAGGTACTAAACGAGATGATGAAAAGAATAGCATTCAAACCCGAGGGTATGAAAAGGGCTCTAAATAACGGCTTCATCACCGCGACCGACCTGGCCGATTACCTGGCCCGGAAGGGATTGCCGTTCAGACGGGCCCACGAAGTTGCCGGCAAAATAGTGTCTTACGCCGAGAGCAAGAAAAAGGAATTACTCAAGCTCAACCTCTCGGAGCTAAAGATGTTCTCCAATCTCTTTGAAGAGGACGTATTCGAGTTTATCACCATAGAAGGCTCCGTCTCTAGTAAAAAATCATATGGCGGAACGGCCAGAGAGAATGTTCTCAAGATGATAGAGGAAGCCAAGAAGGAAATCGCAAAATGGTAGATTCTTGAATTCAGATTTCGGAATGCGGATTGCGGAGACTGTAGATGAATAAGGACGAGATGAAGCTTAGGACTAAACAATACGCACTTCGGATAATCAAACTTGTAGAAAAACTGCCTAGAACAAGAACGTCCGAAGTGATAGGCAGACAATTGCTGCGTTCAGGTACATCTGTCGGAGCTAATTACCGTTCTGCGTGCAGAGCCAAATCGCGAGCCGATTTTATTTCAAAGATGGGTACAGTTGAAGAGGAGGCGGATGAATCTATATACTGGATGGAACTATTAGCCGAGACAGGCCTAATTAATCTTGATGAAATATCTGATCTTCTAGATGAAGGGAATCAAATAGTGGCCATTACTATTTCATCGATCAGAACGACTAAGAAGAATAAATCATGACTAATGACACTGAAACCTGTCTCACAGAATAAGAGAATGGTTTTTATTCACCGGAAAACATTTTCCTTTTTTTTGTCCCGAAATCCGCAATCCGAATTCAGCAATCCGAAATCCAAAATCATCCATAGAGTTCTTCCACGCTCTTAGCCGCATCTACCTTTTCCCCGGCAGTAGATGAGATCTCCTTGTAGAACTCCTCGCCATATTCCCTCGTCTTCACCACTACCGGCATGGGCACGGCATGGCCTAGAATCAGGGCCTGCTGTTTCGTGTCCAGGCTGGCCAGGACAGACCGGAGGCCGGATGTGTTGCTTACGCCGGTGAGCACCGACTGGATGTCCTTTTCATCGTTGAGTAGAGCGGTGATTCTCGTACCGACCTGCGATATCACCTCGTCGTCGATGCCCGATGGCCTCTGGTCGACTATCATCATGGTGACGAAGTACTTTCTAAGCTCTCTGGCTATAGTTCCGAAGATGGTCTGCCTTGCCGACTGTGGGTTCAAAAACTTGTGCGCCTCTTCTATGGTGATCATAAGCTGGCGCGGCTGGTCGGCCGGGTTTTGAGTGGCAAAATACTCCTCCGTCTTTTCGATGTAGTAGTCGTGAATGCGTCTGGATATGATATTGGCCACCAGGAGGTAGGATAAGGAGCTATTACTCTTCCCAAACTCGAGCACTATGTTTATCCCCCGGCTGAGATAATCAATTATCCTCCTTATAGTACCCTCACTCTGACTGCTGTCATCTACGATAAAGGGCAGGGTCTTGAGTCTGTTCAGTTTTCTATAGAGGGCGGATAAGGACTGCTGGTGTGCTCCCAGTTCCTTGGCAATCTCGGGCAGGTCCTCCTGTTTCCAAGATAGAAGCTCGGTCAGCCACCTGTCCTGATACTTCCGGTATATGGCGAAGGCAGATTCGATTGCGGTGGTATTCAACTGAAGCTCGTCTTGAAGAAGGGCGATGTCTTCAATCTCAATCTGGTCAAGGGAGATATACACCTCCACATCCGGTTTGGCCCCCCGCCGCCTGGTGGACTTGGGGTCAAGGGAGAAGATCGAAACCCTCTCCGGAAATAACTGCTTTAACCCCTTCACAAATTGGCTCCCTCCCTCCCTCCTAGTTCCCCATCCGTACTCGTTGTGCATGTCGAAAATCAGGTTCACCGCCTTTCCGCATTTGATGATGCCGGCAAGCATTAACCTGGTAAGAAAGGTTTTGCCTGTTCCGCTCTTTCCGAATATGCCGTTACTCCTCTCGACAAATCTATCCAGGTTTATGCAAACGGGCGTATCCATGTCCAGAGGAGAGCCTATATTGAAGAACTTCCTGGCTTTATCCTCACGGCCGAACACCAGACTTACGTCTTCTTCGGTGGCCTCAGAAACCAGCGCAAAATGTGGAGGTATAGTTTTTACCGGCTTTGGCTCATCGTCCTTGTGAGTAAGCATGAGCATCGGTTTTAATTCCACCGTTGCATAGGTGCTCGTGCCGGAAAGCACCTGTCTAAGTATCTCATCCTCTCTTGATGGCGGATTTACCAGGATATTGGGAGAGGAGGCGTCTAACCTTACGTCGGTTATGAGCGAGAAGAACTTATGGAGAAGACCATATACGACCACGAATTTCCCGGCCTTAACCTCCTCGATGCTTCTTTCCGGGCTCAGTTTCATCTGGAGCCCTTCGATCAACGAACCACCGGTTATAAGGCCAAGCTCTCTGCTGTCTTCAGTCATTTTTTACCAGATTGAGAATAGCAAAGTAAGAGCGAAGATGCAAGAACAACCGATACCTAAATTTTAGTCTTATAATGTAGAGACGACATTCATGGCGTATCCAAAGTTGAAATCCGCATTGCCGTTAATTCTCCGGTTCCCTTGCAATTATGCTCGTACAGTTTCTGCTTTCATCATAGACCAAATCAAGCTCAAAACCCATTTTCATGAAAAACCTGAGTTCTTTTTGAAAGAGCTTTGAACGGGTTATAATCTCT
>FWPU01012701.1_pt1 | contig 11016 bp, 7 predicted proteins | sample 2228361 | NCBI WGS metagenome assembly FWPU01 (sample SAMEA103939777, study PRJEB20133) | metagenome | reverse complement strand
GCTCGCCGTGCAGCACGGCGAGCCGCTGTTCCGCCTCGCGCAGGAAACGCGCGAAGCCCCCGGGTTCCCAGAATTTGCCTGCGCTGGAATCCGCAGCATTGAGGGCGAATTGCGGCGCCACCAGGACCGCGTTGCTGCCGGATGCGGCGATTTGCGCCGGCACGCGTTGTCGGCCAAAGACGTCGCGCCGGAGGATCGCCCCGTGTCCGTGGAAGAAGACGATGATGGCCGCGGGCCGCGACAAATCGAACCCTCGTGGGATGTAGAGAAGCACGCGCCGGTCGCGATACGTCTCATCCTGCCAGAAGATGCGCCCCGATCGCGAGCGATGGCCTCTCCGCGTTCCCAGCGACACGTTCAGAAACGGTGCATTCGTTGCAGGCACCGCGCCGTCATAGGGAAACGGGGCATGATCGAACTCCACGAATGCCAGCCGCGCCGGAGCTTGCTTGAGCGGTTTGGTTTGGGCCGATCTGGCCGGGGGCGCCGGCTTGCTGCTGCTCCTTGCGACGGAGCCTTCGGCGCTCTGGAATGCGGCCGAAAGCAGAAGAATTGTCATCAATGCAAGGCCGGACCGGCTCCTCGTCATCCAAGCGCGCCGCATGAGCATCGATTTTGTTGCGGATAATTCTTGCATCATAACCAACTGAGGGACTGGCGCCACCGGCCGCTCGCCCCGCTGCCTGCCTCCGTGGCTGCAACTCACGGCTTGAGCTTCTCCCACGTCATGGTACGCACGCTCATGCGGCCGTTGACCGGGTCGGGCGTGGGCTTGGTAGAAAGATGCACGCGGTCGCCGTCGAAGCGCGCGATGCGCGTCTGGCTGGTCCCAGTCCACGCCTCGTTCCAGGAGATGTCCACGTGGTGAGTGATCTCGTTGCCGTTCACCGTATAGGTGCCGGCATAGGCGATCAGGCCGCGCCACAGCTCTGCTGCCTCTTCGACCGTGGGGGCCGGTCCTTTGGGCCGCCGCCGGTCGCTGCGCGTGTTGATCACGATCATTCGGCCGTCCGGCCCGTAGTTGATGTAACCCTGCGGGTTCGGGCCGAAATAGTCGGACTTCTCGCCGGTCTCCAGGTCTTCGTTGACCACCGAGACCAGCCGCCAGGTCCCGATCAGCCGCTGTCGGATAGCTTCGTTGTCCATTGTGCCACCCTCTACTGATTTACGGGACCGAAGCAAAGGTTGCGCAGGGCCGGTTCAATCGCTACATCCAGCCCGCCGAAGGGACCGCAATCCATGCGCGCGGAGACCGAGAAGATCGTCGACGAGATCAAGCAGTCCATCGGGCTGCTGAGGAGGCATCTTTGACTTCGACAAGGCGAAGGCGCGGCTTGCCGAGCTGAACAAGCAGGCGGAAGATCCGAACCTCTGGAGCGACAATCAGCGCGCGCAGCGCATCATGCAGGAGCGCACCGCGCTGGAGGAGCAGCTCACTTCGATTTCCCGCATCGAGCAGGAACTCGAAGACCAGGTGACCCTGCTCGAGCTCGGCGAGTCCGAGAAGGATGAAAAGGTCGTCGCCGAGGCGGAGGCCGCGCTCAAGAAACTCAAGGCCGAATGCGCGCGCCGCGAGCTCGAGGCGCTGCTCTCCGGCGAGGCTGACGCCAACGATACCTATCTCGAAGTCCACGCCGGTGCCGGAGGCACCGAGAGCCAGGACTGGGCGCAGATGCTCATGCGCATGTACACGCGCTGGGCGGAGAAGCACGGCTACAAGGTGGAATGGCTTGAGGAAAGCGAAGGCGAGGGCGCCGGCATCAAGTCGGCCACCATCCGGGTGAAGGGCCGCAACGCCTACGGCTGGCTGAAGACCGAAGCCGGTGTGCATCGCCTGGTGCGCATCTCGCCGTTCGATGCGAATGCGCGGCGGCACACGTCGTTTGCCAGCGTCAACGTGTATCCGGTGATCGACGACCGCATCAAGATCGACATCAAGGAGTCCGACGTGCGCGTGGACACGTTGCGCGCCGGCGGCGCCGGCGGCCAGCACGTCAACAAGACCGAGTCGGCGGTGCGGCTCACCCACATCCCGACCAACATCGTGGTGTTCTGCCAGAACGACCGCTCCCAGCATCGCAACCGGGCACAGGCCTGGGACATGCTGCGGGCGCGGCTCTATGAGCTCGAGCTGAAGAAGCGCGAGGAAAAAGCCGCTGCCGAGCAGGCCGCCAAGACCGACATCGGCTGGGGCCACCAGATCCGCTCCTACGTGCTGCAGCCCTATCAGATGGTGAAAGACCTGCGGACCGGCGTCACCTCGCATTCGCCCTCGGATGTCCTCGACGGCGACCTCGACCAATTCATGGAGGCCGAACTGGCACGCAAGGCGTTCGGTCGTGGCCCGGCGCAAGTGGAAGATGTGGAGTAGAAGGGGGTCCCTTCTCGTCCGCCCGGAAGAACCCCAAAGCGCACCCACAAGAGCTTCGACCGTCGACGGGTGCCGTTAACCAATTGGAAACCGATGTGCCCTGGCCGGCCGCGAGCAAACCTGTTCGGAACCACACGGCCGGCATCGGCGTTTACCAGCGAGTTCCGCCGGCCATGGCCGAGCGGGCGCGCAAAATGGGAGGAGCACCATGTGGCTTTCCTTCTTTGCCATCGCTGCAGCGGCCTCGATCTGTCTGACCGTCGCCGCCATTATGCTTCAGCAGCCAGCAAGTCAGGAGGAAACCGGCCAGAGGTGATCGCGGCACGTGGCTGACGCGAGCGATCAATCAAGAAACAGCAATCAGCGGACTTGGGGGCGGCCGAGTGCCGCCCCCTTAATTTTGCGGCGCCGAAGGGCTGTCGGAAATGGCGGAAAGGTGATCGGGCGTGGTGCCGCCCCCTTAATTTTGCGGCGTCGAAGGGCTCATATGTTCCCGAGGCGCAGACCCGCGCGCAGGAACTTTTGCGGGTTCACCGCTTCGCCTTCGACTCTCGTTTCGTAGTGCAGGTGCGGCCCGGTGGAACGGCCGGTGGAGCCGACCCGGCCCACGAGCTGACCGCTGCGCACCGACTGGCCGGGTTTGACCAGGATTTCCGACAGGTGGCCGTAGCGGGTCGACATTCCGTTGCCGTGGTCGATCTCAACCATTTTGCCGTAGCCGCCGTACCAGCCCGCCGTGGTGACCGTGCCGTTGGCGGTCGCCCGCACCGCATCTCCGGCGTTGCTGCGGAAATCGACGCCCGTATGCATGGCCATGGCGCGCACGAACGGATCCATTCGCAGCCCGAAGCCGGATGACAGATCAATCTCGCCGTTGATCGGCTTGCGCACCGGCACATTGTTCAGCTTGCGCATCAGCCGCTCCACTTGGGCACGCGCGATGCTGATGCGATAGAGCTGGCGCTCGAACGCGCCGGAGTCCGCCATCGGAATCGGCACAAACGGGCCGCCGATCGCAGCAGACGCGCTTGGCGCGCGCCCCGGATCGATGCCGAGATCGATCAGTACGCTGCGCAAACGCTTGGCCCTGCTGTCGTAGCTGTCTTCGATCGCGTTAAGCACCATGGTTTGGCGCGCCTCGATGCGATCGAGTGCATCTTGCAGGCGCGCGAGCCGCGCCTCGAGGCTGTTGCCGGAGACGGCTGCGTCGCGCCGCTCGGCAGGGAGCAGCGGCACGCGCGATTCCAGCCGCGCTTCGCGGTCGGGCGGTGCCGTGAAGATCACCGTGTCGCTGATCGGCGACGCTTTCGGCGCGGGCTGTGTGTCGGTTTGTGGGCCACGCAGCGGCGCCAACCGGACCGAGCCGGTCGTGGTCAGATCGGGCAACCCAATCATGCTCGAGGTGCGCGACTCAAGGACCGACTGGCGGCGCAGGATCTGTTCGAGCCGCTGCTCGATCTTCTCTTGTTCGAGCAGCTGCCGGCTGGTGATGCGATCGACCTGGGTGCGCAGCTCGGCGATGCGATCCTCGTAGGCGGATTGCAGGTCTGCCTGTCGCGCGATCAAGCGGGTGATGACATCATCGCGGAAGGCGAAGTACGTGCCGGTGGCGAGCGACCAGCCGGCCATGATGACCAGCGTTCCGACCGCAACCCAGAACGTCACCGGGCCAAACCGAAGCTGCCGCCCCCCGTGGCCGAACGTGTAGTCCGGCGCGGGTCGCGCAGGCCGTCGGGCCTTCCGCGGATCAATAATCCGGCCGGAATCCGCGCGATATGAGCGCGATTTGAATCGGTATGTCATTGACGCCCCGCCCGCCCGGTCCCCCAGGTGTGGTCCCCCTGCATCACCCGGGCGATTTCAGCGGGCCGTGGTTAATATTTTCCGAACGCAATCAGGAAAATGCGCTGGAGGTAAACCAACGGTGGATCGAAAATCGCTAAGAATAACGCAATCACAATGCCTTGGCCGCAGCGAGCACTTCCTCGGCGTGGCCGTCGACTTTCACATTGCGCCAAACGCGGGCAACGCGCCCGTCCGGGCCGATCAGGAACGTCGTACGCCGCACGCCCATAAACGTCTTTCCGTACATCGATTTCTTGCCCCAGACGCCATAGGCGGACAGCATCCGATGCTTCTCATCAGAGGCCAGGGGGATTTTCAGTCCGTGCTTGGCTTTGAATGCTTCTTGCGCCTTCACCGGGTCGGCCGAGACGCCGAGAATGGCGGTGCCCGCTTTGGCGAACGCGGCTGCGTGCTTGGAGAACGCGATCGCCTCGCGGGTGCAGCCCGGGGTGTCCGCGCGCGGGTAGAAGTAGAGCACCAGCTTTTGTCCCCGAAAATCCGAAAGCGCGATCTCTTTTCCGCCGTCGGCGGGGAGTTTGAACTCGGGGGCCTTGTCACCCGGAGCGATTTCCTTGCTCATGCGCCTTCCTTTCGTCGTTTTCACTGGGTCAATGTATCCTCGTCAATGAATTGTCTAGGGCTGGCGCGCGAAGCGACCACTGTCGGCCGCGCCGGCATGATCATGGCGCCGGAGACAACCGTCGCCAAGGTCGGCGGGCGAGGGGAAACCGGTCGGGAATGAGGAAGACGCATCTCAGCGCGCGCGATGCCGTGCTTCGCAAGCTTGAAGCGCTTCTGCACTGGTATCGGTTGAAACGCACGCGCGCCGCCCACGAATCCGGTCCGGCTGCGAGAGCGCGCAGGAAGCATCAACGCGTCATGCGCTGGCTGCGGATCGAGTACCGCCGCTGGAAGGTGGCGTTGCGCCGGCTCGCGATCGGATGTGCTGCAGTCGCCATTGTCGTTGCAGCCGGCGTCGGCGCCCTGTGGTGGCGCCTGTCGAGCGGCCCGATCACGCTCGATGTCGCCACCCCATGGCTCACCGCCGCGATCGAGCGGAACCTGGGCGAACAGCATCGCATTACGGTGGGCGGCACCGTGCTTGAGCGCGATGCCAAGGGGCGCACGGCGCTCCGGCTGCGCGACATCGTGGTGCGCAGCCCGGACGGCGAAATCCTCGCCAGCGCACCGCGCGCCGAGATCGGGATTTCGGGCATCAGTCTGCTGCTGGGAAGTCCGCGCGTGGTCAGCTTCCTGTTGGTCGGTGCCAACATGGAGATCCGCATTGAGCCGGACGGCCAAGTCGAGATTTATGCCGGCGGCCGGCGGCCGTTTTTTGCGATTTCGCCGGTGGGCGCGCCGTCCGCGCCCGATGCTGCGGCGCAGCTCCCACGGTTGCCGAAAACCTTCTCGCCCGCGGCGCTGGCCGAACGCAACCTCGAGCAGAACGTGGCCGCGCTCCTGTCCTGGGTGGATGGGCTGGGCGCGCTGGGGCGCGACGGGCGCAAGATCAAGGTCACCGGCCTCGACGGCTACGAGTTGACTGAAATTGGTGTCAAGAACGGCAGCCTCGTGGTGGACGATGCGCGCAACGGTCGGCAATGGTCGTTCACCGAGATGACCTTGAGTTTGACCCGACCCGAGCAGGGCGGGATTGCATTCAGCGCCAGCTCCGAAAGCGAGGAGCGATCCTGGTCGTTGAGCGCGGCTGTGCTGCCGACGCGGGGCGGCAACCGCATGCTTCGTTTTGACGCTAACCTCGTGATGCTCGATCATCTGCTGCTTTTGTTTCAGATCGGCGACGGACAGTTTCATTCCATGTTGCCGATTTCCGCTGACATCCGCGCGGAAATCGCGCCGAACGGCGTGCCGCAACAGGTCCGCGGTCGCATCGTCGCCTCGGGTTATCTGGGTCATCAACGAAACCCCGACGAGCTGATCCCCATCGACCTGGCCGACATTCGGCTTGATTGGGATGTCACGCGCGGCACCTTGCAGGCCCCCTTCCAGCTCATCTCCGGTGCCAACCGCGCGACTTTGTACGCGGAATTGACCCCGCCGCTGCAGCGCGACGGCATCATGATGCTTTCCTTGCACGGTGGAACGGTGGTGCTGGGCCCGATGCCGCCCGAGCGCGAGCCGCTCGTGCTTAAGCGGATCGCGGTGCGGCTGCGGCACGATTTGGCCAAGCAGCGCATCGAGCTGGAGCAGGCCGACCTTGGCATCGAAGACGGCCGCAACGTCGGGCTCGCGGTATCGGGCAGCCTGGACTATTCGGGTGCCGATCCTCACCTGTCGTTTGGACTTGCCGGCGCGCACATGAGCGTGCCCGCGCTCAAGCGACTGTGGCCGCCGTTCGTTTCACCGAAGGTGCGCCGGTGGGTGATGCAGCACGTGTTCAGCGGCTCGGTTGGGCAGATTGACGTGGCAATCAACGCGCCGTGGTCAACTCTGGTGGTGAACGGACCGCCGATCCCCGACACCGGTCTTGCCGTCGACGTATCGATCACCGGCGCCGCCTTGCGCCCGGTCGATGGATTGCCAATGGTGCGAGACGCCGACGTGAAGGTGCATGTGACCGGGCGCACCGCGACCGTGCGGTTGGGCCGGGGTATTGCGGAAGTTTCTCCGGGCCGCCGGCTGGTCGTTTCCAACGCCGTGTTTGAAGTGCCCGATATGGATCCGGCTGCCCCGCCGGCGCGCGTTCGTTTCCGCCTCGAAGGTTCGGTCGCCGCCGCCGCCGAACTGATGGCCAGTGAGAAGCTGCGCGTGATCTCCGGGATGATCATCGAGCCGGCTGGAAGCCGCGGCACCATGAGCGCGCAGGTCGCGCTCAATCTGCCACTTGTACGCGATCTGCCGAACGACGCGATCAACTACAACATCAGTATCGACCTTAACAACTTCTCCGCCGACAGGATGATGCTCGGCAAGAAGATCGAAGCCAAGGTGCTGCGCGTCACGGCCAACAACGAGGCCTACCAGATCAAGGGCGACGTCCGCATCAACGGCACGCCGGCGCACCTCGAGTATCGCCGCGCCCGAGGGGAGGATGAGCCAGAGCTTCGCATTGAGGCGACCCTGGACGATGCGACGCGCGCCCGGCTCGGCATCGAACTCGGCGGCGCGGTGAGCGGGCCGATCCCGGTCAAGCTCAGCGGTCGCATTCCGGCCAATGAGCGCGACGCCAGGTTCACGGTCGAAGCCGATCTGACCGCGGCGCGGATCGACAACCTGCTGCCCGGTTGGATCAAACCTGCCGGCCGGCCGGTTCGCGCGACCTTCGCGCTGATCAATCGCGATCAGTCCACCCGTCTTGAGGACATTTTCGTCGACGGTTCCGGCGCCATGTTGCGCGGCAGCATCGAGGTCGACTCTGCGAGCGAATTGCTCTCCGCCAATCTTCCGGTTTTCGCCTTGTCCGAGGGAGACAGGGCCACCCTGAAGGCCGAACGCGGCGCCGATGGCGTTTTGCGCGTGACCATGCGCGGCGATATTTTTGACGGGCGCGGCGCGGTCAGGGCGTGGATGTCCGGGGCGGCCGGCAGCAGTTCACCCGAGCGGAAGCGCCCGCCGCTGCGCGATCTCGATCTCGACATCAAGGTCAGCCGCCTGCTCGGCCATCACGGCGAGACGCTCCGCAGCTTGGAAATGCGGTTCGCACGGCGCGGCGGTTACCTGCGCGGCTTTGCGTTGAACGCCACGCTCGGTCGCGACTCTCCGCTCAAGGGTGACCTGCGCGAGTTGCGGGACTTGCGCGAGCCCAAACCCCGCGAGGGCCAGGTGCTGTATCTCGACGCCAACGACGCAGGCGCGTTGCTGCGTTTCACCGACACGTATCCGCGCATGAGCGGCGGGCGCATCTGGATTCTGATGGAGCCACCCAAGCCCGACCATTCGCCGCAGGACGGCTTGATCAACATTCGCGACTTCACCATTCGCGGCGAGCGCGACCTCGCCGGCGTTTTGCCCAATGCGCCCGACGTGCAGCGCGACAGCATTCCCTTCACCTCGATGCGCGTCGAGTTCACCCGCACGCCCGGGAAGCTCGCCATTCGCGACGGCGTAGTGCGGGGCCCGGTAATCGGCGCGACCATCGACGGCACGGTGGACTATCAGCGCGACGACGTCCACCTGCGCGGCACTTTCGTGCCGCTTTACGTGCTGAACAACATGTTTTCGCAAATTCCGATCGTCGGCCTGGTGCTCGGCGGAGGCAACACCAACACCGGAGTGTTCGGGATTACCTACGAAGTGGTTGGCACCACCGGCCAGCCGACGCTGCGTATCAATCCGGCCTCGGCGCTTGCGCCCGGTATCTTGCGCAAATTTTTCGAATTTCCCGCGGGCAACGGCGCCGGCCGTCCCGCACCGCTCGATCCCGCGCGCTGACCGGGTTGGTGCTAGGCCGGCTTCAGCAGCACATGGCGCTTGCGCCCGAGCGACAGCTTGATGACGCCTTCGGCGGTCAGGTCCTTGCGCGTGAGCACCATCTGCTCGTCGGTGACGGTGACGTCGTTGACGCGCAAGCCGCCGCCTTTGATGTGCCGCCGCGCCTCTCCGTTCGATCTCACCAAGCCGGCGCGGACGAATGCGGTCAGCACGCCAAGCCGTTCCATCTCCGCGCGCGGCAACTCGACCGTGGGCAGAGTCTCGGCAATCTCGCCCTCCTCGAATGTGCGCCGTGCGGTTTCCGCAGCAAGCTCTGCCGCATGCCGCCCGTGCACCAGCGCCGTAGCCTCGGTCGCCAGCACCTTCTTGGCCTCGTTGAGTTCTGCGCCCTTGAGCTTGGCAAGCCGCTCGATCTCCGCGAGCGGCAACACGGTGAACAGCTTGAGGAACCGCACCACATCGCCGTCTTCCGTGTTCCGCCAGTATTGCCAATAGTCATAAGGGGACAGCATATCCGCATTGAGCCACACCGCGCCGGCGGCTGTCTTGCCCATCTTGGCGCCCGAGGACGTTGTGATCAGCGGCGCAGTGAGCCCGAACAACTGCGCATCCGCCATGCGCCGGCCGAGATCGATGCCGTTGACGATGTTCCCCCACTGATCCGAGCCGCCCATCTGCAGCACGCAGCCGTACCGCTTGTAGAGCTCGACGAAATCGTACGCCTGCAGGATCATGTAGTTGAATTCCAGAAATGACAGCTCGTGCTGGCGTTCGAGTCTGAGCTTCACTGATTCGAACGACAGCATGCGGTTGACGGAGAAATGCCGGCCCACCTCGCGCAGGAAGTCGATGTAGTTGAGGTTGTTGAGCCAGTCGGCGTTGTTGGCCATGATCGCGTCGCTCGGGGCATCGCCGAATTTCAGGAATTTGGTGAACACCGCGCGAATGCCCGCGAGGTTTTCGCGGATCACGGCGTCGCTTAAGACCTTGCGGCTCTCGTCCTTGCCGGAAGGATCGCCCACGCGCGTCGTGCCGCCGCCCATCAGCACGATCGGCCGGTTGCCGGTCTGTTGCAGCCAGTAGAGCATCATGATCGGCAGCAGCGACCCCACGTGCAGCGACGGCGCCGTGCAATCGAAGCCGATGTAGGCGGTGATCGGCTTCGACCTTGCCAGCGCGTCGAGATCGTCCGGCTCCGAGACCTGATGGATGAAGCCTCGGCTGTCGAGGATATGGAGAAAGTCCGACTTGTAGCCGCTCATCGGCTTACCTCTTGCGAACGGCTGGTGTAACATTTTTGCCATGGGATTCAACCGACGGCGCGCGAGGAGGGCGTCCGGGTGAGGGCGCTTGGCGCGATCGGCCTCATGAGCGGCACTTCGCTCGACGGGGTCGATGTTGCGCTCATTGGCACCGACGGCGAGCGCATCGAACGTTTTGGTCCCACGGGATATCGGCCCTACAGCGAGGCGGAGCGCGCAGTGCTGCGCCGTGCGCTCGCCGAGGCGGTGTCGCTCACCGATCGCACCGCGCGGCCCGGTATCCTGGCGGAAGCGGAAAGGTTGATCACCCGCGTCCATGCCGAGGCGGTCGAAACGCTTCTCGCCCACCACCACCTTTCCGAGCGAGACGTCGACGTCGTGGGCTTCCCCGGCCAAACGGTGATCCACCGACCCCAGCAGGGGCTGACCGTGCAGATCGGCGATGGCCGTGCGTTGGCGCGGCGACTGGGAATCGCGGTGGTGCAGGATTTCCGCGCCGCCGACGTTGCCGCCGGCGGCCAGGGCGCGCCGCTCACGCCGGTCTTTCACCGCGCCATGGTGGAGATCATCGACCGTCCGCACCCGGTCGCCATCCTCAACATCGGCGGTGTCGCCAACCTCACTTTGGTCGATCGCGACTCCGATCCCATTGCATGCGATACCGGCCCGGGTAACGCGCTGATCGACGATTTCATGCGCGCGCGGACTGGCGCGCCATATGACGTCGATGGCGCCGCCGCCGCCCGCGGCAGGCCCGATCATGCCTTCATCGCCCGCCTGCTCGAGGATCCGTTCTTCGATCGCAAGCCGCCGAAATCGCTCGACCGCAACGCTTTTGCCTTCGCCGATCCCGGTCTGCCACAATTCTCCGTGCCCGACGGTGCGGCCACGTTGTCGGCGCTGACCGTCGAGGCGGTGGCGCGTGCGGTGCCGCACTTGCCGGCAGCCCCACGCGCCTGGATCGTGGCCGGCGGCGGCGCGCGCAACCTGACACTGATGCACATGCTGGCCGCGCGGTTGGCACCCGCTACGGTGGAGACCGCCGACCAGGTCGGTTGGTCGGCGGACGCGCTCGAAGCGCAGGCCTTCGCGTTCCTCGCCGTCCGCTGCCTGCGCAATTTGCCGATTACCTTTCCGACCACGAGC
>FWPU01012698.1_pt1 | contig 11018 bp, 9 predicted proteins | sample 2228361 | NCBI WGS metagenome assembly FWPU01 (sample SAMEA103939777, study PRJEB20133) | metagenome | reverse complement strand
CCTCGACCCGTCACTGCGGCCGGTGCGGGGCGTCTTCGTCGCCCAGGTCGTCAAGCCCCAGGCACGCGTGCTCGCCGAGTCGCGCGGCATCCACTGGGTGGAGGTCGACTACGACGAGCTGCGCGGCCTCGAGCCGACCGAGTTGCGACTGTTCTGATGTGCTACGCACCAGCGGCATCGGCCGGCCGGTCGGTCGGGCCGGTCGGTCGGGCCGGTCGTTCAGTCGAAGGTGCAGCGGCCGGCGTCGAGCACCACACGGCCGTCGCCACCGCAGGTCTGGAAGACGCACTCGTTGCCGTCGACCCACATCTTCACGGTCAACGCCTCACCGGGGAAGACGGGTGACGAGAACCGTCCCTCCATCGACTTGAACCGGGACGGGTCGCTGGCGCAGAGCGAGTGCAGCAAGGCCCGCCCGGTGAACCCGTAGGTGCACAGACCGTGGAGGATGGGGCGGTCGAAGCCCCCGAGCGCGGCGAACGCCGGGTCGGAGTGCAGCGGGTTCCTGTCGCCCGACAAGCGGTAGAGCAGGGCTTGGTCCTCCCTCGTCTGGTAGGTCACGACGTGATCCGGCTCGCGCTCGGGCGGCACGTTCTTCGGACCAGACGGGCCGCGGTCACCGCCCCACCCGCCTTCGCCCCGGATGAACGCCGACATGGTGTTCTTGAACAACGGCTCGCCGCTCGCCTTGTCGACCGAGAGGGACTCCACCACGACGACGGCGCCCTTGCCCTTGTCGTAGATGCCGGTGATCTCCCCGGTGGTGGTCACCGTGCCTTCGACCGGGATCTCGCCGTAGAGCTCGATGGCCTGCTCGCCGTGGACGAGCATCGCGGGGTTGAAGGTGCCGATCTTGGCGAAGGCACCGAAGGTCCCGACCCCGAGCACGACCGCCATGGTCGGCAGCACCCGCTGCGGCGTGTCCATGGTGTTCTCGGTGGTGAAGGCCAGTTCCGACGTGCCGGCGCCCACCCCGAGGGCGTACAAGATGGCGTCTTTGGAATCCCATGAGTGATCGGTGGGGTCACCCTTGGTGCCGACAGCATCGGGATTGATGGGCATGACAGCGCTCCTCGGAAGTCGGTCGATTGCGACAGTTGGTTCGGGCGGATGGGTCGGTTCCCGGCTCGGTCTTCGGCTCGGGAGGCAGACGATCAGTCGGTACGGTCGTGACCTTGCATGTTGGCGTTGGGCCGAGCCTTGGCCATCAGCTCCTCAACCAGCGGGCCGATACGCGTCGGGTCGTCCACCGGTTCGACGGTCGGGCCGATGTGCCATCCCTCGGCCACGCCGAGCCGCATCCCGCTCACGTCGAAGACCCGACCGGTGACGCCCCTCGACTCGCTCGACGCCAGCCAGGTGACGATCGGGGCGATCCAGCGAGGCGACATCTTCGCTTTGATCTCGTCGGGCGCGGCACCCATGCCGAGGTTCTCGGTCATGCGAGTGAGCGCGGCTGGGGCGATGGCGTTGACGGTGACGCCGTAGCGGGCAAGCTCCTGCGCGGCGATGATCGTGAAGGCCGCGATACCGGCCTTGGCCGCCCCATAGTTCGTCTGGCCCGGGTTGCCGTAGATCCCTGACGGCGACGACGTGTTGATGATCCGGGCATCGACGTCCTCACCGGCTTTGGAACGCTCCCGCCAGTGGTTGGCCGCCCAGTGCGACGGCCCTGCGGTCCCTTTGAGATGGACCTTGATGACGGCGTCCCACTCGGACTCCTCCATGTTCACCAGCATCCGGTCACGGAGGATGCCCGCGTTGTTGATGAGCACGTCGAGACGACCGAAACGGTCAACGGCCTGCTGCACGAGCCGGCGCGCTCCCTCCCAGTCGGAGACGTCATCGGTGTTCGCGACCGCCTCGCCTCCGAGCGCCGCGATCTCGTCCACGACCTCCTGTGCCGGACCCGCGGACGCCCCGGAACCGTCCATCGCTCCGCCGAGGTCGTTCACCACGACCTTGGCACCATTTGCGGCCAGCATGAGGGCGTGCTCGCGGCCGATGCCGCGCCCGGCGCCCGTCACGATGCAGACCCGTCCTTCACAGAGCCCTGCCATGCGTCCCCCTTGGCTGGTCGTTCACTACCGGTCGCCATCGGGCTCACCGTCGGCGCCGGATCCGCCGCGAACTTACGTCGGCTCGTCGGCTGACACCACTCGGGAGCGGAGGCATGCGAAGGTGTACCGGTGCGTCCCCGCGCCCGCCGAGCCTTCGTCATCGCGGTCCTGACCGTCGTCGGCCTGGTGGTCGTGACCGCCGCGGCCTACGCGATCGACACCTCCCGCCACTCCGGTACCGTCGCCCGGAACGTCACGATCGACGGCCGCCCGGTCGGTGATCTCGAGGAGCCGCAGCTGCGAACGGTGATCGCCTCGATCGCGCAGGACTGGGCGCAGACGCCAGTGCACCTCGACACACCTCGAGGTCGGTTCGAGACGACACTCGGTCAGCTCGGCGTGAGTCTCGACCAGGATGCGCTGGCCAGGGCCGCGATGACCGCGGGCACCACCGGGTCGATGTTGGAGCAGTTCGGCAGCTGGCTCAGCTCCCTTCTCGATCCTCGTCGCGTCCCCCTCACGTTCACCGTCGACGAGTCGAAGGCGACGGCGGCGGTGGCCGAGGCCGAGGCTGCGAACCACGTCGATCCGGTCGAACCGACCCTGCAGGCCGGCGAGACGGCGATCACCGCGGTTGCGGGCATCCCCGGAGCGACCATTGACGCGCCAGCGGTGGCAGCGGCCGCGAAGCAGCGGGCGGAAGCGGGTGAGCGCGACGTCACCCTCGAGGTCGGGACCGTTCCGATCGCGCCGCGCATCAGTGACGCGGAAGCGACCGCCCTGGCCGAACAGGCGACCGAGCTCGCCAACGAGCCTCTCGCCATCTATGTCGGTCCCAAGAGCGGGCGGTTCGATCCGAAGGTGGTGCGAAGTTGGTTCATCCCCTCCCTCGGCCCGTCCGGGCTCGAGCTGCGCATCGACAAGGCCAAGGCGGAGCACGACATCGTGAAGGTGCTCGGCCAGTTGGGTACGCCGGTGAAGCAGCTGTCGTTCAACGTCACGCCAGAGAAGAAGGTCGAGATCATCGACGGCGTTCCCGGCTTGCGCTGCTGCACCGATGAGTCGCTGCAGGGCATCATCACGGCGTTGAAGGGCCGGACAGGGCGTGCTGACCTCCAGCTCGAGCCGGTGCTGCCCGATCACGACCGCGCCTGGGCGGAGAAGCTGGGCATCGTGGCGCCGATCGGTGAGTTCACGACGCGGTACCCGTGCTGCCAGCCCCGAGTCACCAACATCCATCTCATCGCTGACGCCATGCGCGGAAAGCTGATCGAACCCGGGCAGTCGCTGTCGGTCAACAAGACGGTCGGTCAGCGCACCAAGGAGAAGGGTTACGTCGAAGCGCCCGTCATCGTCGATGCCAAGTACTCGACCGACGTCGGAGGGGGCGTGTCCCAGTTCGCCGCCACGTTGTTCAACGCGGCGTTCTTCGCCGGTCTCGACATCCCGACGTACCAGTCGCACTCGCTCTACATCGACCGGTATCCGTACGGGCGCGAGGCGACCATCTCGTGGGAGGAACCGGATCTGGTGATCCGGAACAACACACCCTTCGGCGTGCTGATATGGACCAGCTACACGGACACGTCGGTCACCGTGACGCTCTACTCCACGCCGTGGGTGAAGGGGGAGCAGGGGAACCAGACTGAGGAGAAGAAGGGTCCCTGCACCCGCGTCACCACCGAACGAATCCGGACCTACCTCCCGAACAACAAGACCGAGATCGACAAGTTCTACGCCCTGTACCAGCCCGCCGAAGGCGTGCGCTGCTGAACCACCCCGACACCCACCCCAACCCGGTCCCGCCGACGCCGGCGCGGGATTCTCTACGTTTCGGTAGAAGATCCCGCGCCAGTCGCAGTAGGGGCCCGTGGGGACCGGCGCGGGATTCTCTACGTTTCGGTAGAAGATCCCGCGCCAGTCGCAGCTGGGGCCGGTGTGCGGGGGCCGACCGCGTCCTGGAGCGGCGTTCTCGAAGCTGACGCCGGGCTGCACCTTCGGTACCCTCGCCCGGAAGTGGCGCGAGCTGCCGCCCGAGGGATGAGACGAGACGAAACGAGGGGGCGCGTGGACCTCGACGAGATCGCCAAGTTCGAGTTCGACCCCCGCATGAGCGATGCCGACGCGCTCATGTGGAGCATCGAGAAGGACCCGCTGCTACGCAGCACCATCATCTTCATCACCGTGCTCGACCAGGCACCCGACCGCGAACGCTTCCGCACGGTCATGGACCGGGCGAGCCGCACCGTTCCCCGGCTCCGCCAGCGGGTGCTCGGCCATCCGCTCTCGGTCGCCCCACCCCGCTGGGAGGTCGACCCCAACTTCGACCTCGACTACCACCTCCGCTGGATGAGGGCCGTCGGCCCCGGCACGCTGCGCGAGGTCTTCGACATCGCCGAGCCGATCGGGATGCAGGGCTTCGACCGCGCCCGGCCGCTGTGGGAGATGACCGTCGTCGAGGGGCTTGACGACGGCAAGGCTGCGATCATCGGGAAGGTGCACCACTCGATCACCGACGGGGTCGGAGGGATGAAGCTGCAGATGGAGATGCTGGATCTCGAGCGTCACCCACCCGGCGACGTCGATGTGCCGCCCGCGCCCGAGCCACGGCACCTCACCGAAACCCGCCGGTTCCTGGATGCACTCGTCTATGAAGCCAGCCGCCAGTTGCACGGTGCCCGTTCGGCTGCCCGGTCGGTAGCGGAGATGGCCAGGCGGGCTCGACGACCCAGTCAGCATCGCTACCGACGCCACCCGCACCGCCTCGTCGATGAGTCGGCTGCTGCGGCCCGCCCTCGAGCCGATGAGCCCACTCATGCGGGACCGCTCGTTGAGCGTGCGGTACGACTCGTTCCAGGTGCCGCTGCCCGAACTGAAGGCGGCCTCGAAGATCGTTGCCGGCCGGTTGAACGATGCGTTCGTCGCCGCGGTGGCGGGAGGCCTGCGCCGGTATCACCGTCACCATGGCCACGACATCGGCGTGCTACGGATGACCATGCCGATCAACATCCGTGGCGCCGACGACGAATTCCGAGCGGGCAACCAGTTCGTCCCCGCCCGGTTCCCGGTGCCGATCGACATCGATGACCCGATCGCTCGCATGAACGCCATCCGCGAGCTCATCGCAGGCCAGCGGGCCGAGCCGGCCCTGGCTCTCACCGATCCTCTGGCGAACCTGCTCAACCGGCTCCCCGCCACCGCCACCACGGCGATCTTCGGCTCGATGCTCAAAGGCATCGATTTCGTCACCAGCAACGTGCCCGGGGCGCCGATGCCGGTCTACGTCGCCGGCGCCAAGGTCGAAGCGCAGATCGCTCTCGGCCCGATGAGCGGGGCAGCCACGAACATCACCCTGCTCTCATACGTCGACGACGTGAACATCGGCATCAACACCGATCCTGCCGCCATCCCCGACCGCGACCTCTTCGTCGAGTGCCTGCGTGACGGCTTCGAGGAGATCACCAAGCTGGCCTGACGCCGCGGCCACCACCTCGAACCGGCCTTGGGCCTCGCCGCTGCCGTCACGGGTCGGGCTCCCGTTCCGCGTGGTCCCGCAGGCGCCACCGGACCAGCTCGGGCATCAACCGCGCGATCAGGCCGGCCCCGGCCATGCACGCCACGCCACCGGTGACGACCGACACGCTCGGGTTCGTGAGTGCGGCAACCGCCCCGGCTTCGACATCGCCGAGGCGGGGGCCACCGGTGACCACCGCGATGTGCACCGCGGACAACCGGCCTCGAAGGCGGTCGGGGACGCTCAGCTGGAGGATCGAGTTGCGGAACACCGCGGAGACCATGTCCGCGGCCCCTGCCACCGCGAGGAGCAGAAGGGCCACGGGCAGCCAGGGCGCCAGGCCGAACGCTGCGATCGCGGCACCCCAGGCGATCACCGCCAGCACGACTGCTCGCCCCTGGTGGTCGACCCGACCGACCCAGCCGGAGAACACCGCGCCGGCCAAGGCCCCGGCGCCCGGCGCTGCGTACAAGAGCCCCACCGCAGCGGCGCCGCCGCCGAAATACGTGGTCCCGAGCGCGGGGAACAGTGCTCTCGGCATGCCGAACACCATGGCGTTGACATCGATGACGAAGGTCGCCTGGAGGGCCCGCCTGCCCCGGAGGAACCGAACTCCCTCCACGATCGACGCCAGGCCGACCTTCGTTCCCCCGCCTTCGGGGACGACGGGCCCCATCAGGAGCAGGGAGGCGATCGCGGTCCCGAAGCTCGCCACATCGAGCACGTACGCGGCGGGGATACCGCCGTTGGCGATGACGATCCCGGCGAGCGCGGGACCGGCGACGAGCCCGAGCTGCCAGGTGAGCTGGATCAGGGCGAGGGCGCTGGCCAGCTGGGTACGCTCGACGAGCTGGGGGATCGCCGACGATCTGGTCGGGTGATCCAGACCGGAGAACGCGGCGTGCACCCCCGTCAGGGCATACACCACCCACAGGCGCGGTTCAGCCGCCATGGCGTTGAGCGCGAGCCCCGCGGTCGTCGCCGCCAGAAGGAACTGTGCGACCAGGAGCAGACGGCGCCGGTCGTGGGCGTCGGCGAGCGCCCCGCCGACCAGTGAACCGGCGATCAGCGGAACGAGTTGGGCCAAGCCGAGCAGGCCGACGGCCAGCGACGAATCGGTGAGGACGTAGACCTGATAGGGCGCGGCAACCATGGTGAGCTGGCTGCCGATGGTGGAGCCCGCCTGGCCCGCATAGAGCAGACGGAACTGCCGCGACTCGCGCAGCGGTGTGACATCGATGAGCAACCGCGTGCGGGCGACGGCATCTCCTCCTGGGTGCGCTGGGCTGGAGCCGGTCTCCGTCAGCAGCGGCCTACCGACCGGAGCCGTCGGGTCCGGGGCCGAGCCCCTCGTCGTCAACGGGCCGGTTGCGACTCTTCACCAGATACACGCCGGTCGCGGCGGCCCCGGCGGCGAACACGATGGCGGCGATGATCGCCAGGATCAGACCGAGGTTGCTGTCATCGCCCGACGGTGCGGCGACCACCGTGCCTGGGACCGTACCCGTGGTCGCCGGCGTGGTCGACGTGGTCGTCGACGTGGTGCCCGCGGTCGTCGACGTCGTGCCAACGGTGGTGGAGGTCGTCGACGTGCTGGACGACGTCGTCGACGAGCTCGTCGTCGACGAGCTCGTCGTGGGCTCACCGAAGGAGTTCGTGACCGTGAACGAGCCTGTCCGCCCCGATCCCCCTCCGGCGAGCTCGAGCGTGTCGTCGCTGACGCAACGCGCCCCTCCGGACGCGACGCATGAGTACGTCACCGATCTCGCCCCGCCCGTTTCGGTCTCGACTGCCCGGACCCGGAGGCACGGCGCGTCCACCGTCTCGCTACCTGGGCCGCCGAACACGACCTCGGCGTCTCGGTCGTCGCCCGCGCACTCGAGGCGGACTCGGTAACGAGCGCCCGGCGGAGCCTCACCCGTGACCGTCTTGGTCACCGTGATCTCGGGTCGGGGCCCGCCGGCGGAAGCCGTCGCCGCCGCCCCGAGCACCACCAGACCGAACAACACCGGCACGCCGAGCCGAGCCGCCCGGCGACGTGGACGCGGCACGGCGGGAACCGCACGGGACAGCGAGCGCATGGCACCTCCTCGGCGAGTTGGACGTGCCGAACCTACCGGCGGTCGGCGGGGTGGTCCATGTTGTGGGGGATGACCAGCACCGGGCACCGGGCCTCGGCGACCACCTGCTGGCTGACCGAGCCCAGCAACTCGCCTTTGAACCCTTTCAGCCCTCGTGACCCGACGACCAGGAACATCGCCCCGATCGAGTGCTCGACCAGGCTGCGCGCCGGGTGGTCGCTCTCGATGGCGACCTGCCGCACCTCGAACCCGTCGGCGGGGTCGACGTGGCCGATCTCCTCTCGTACCAACTTGGTAAGGAACTCCTCGGCCTCGCGCCGGGCGGTCTCCCGGTCCAGGGGCCACTGCGCTTCGTCGGGGACGGGATGCGACCGGTGCGCACGGCGCCAGACGTGGACCACCTCGAGGTCGACGCCGCGGCTGCGCGCCTCGCGCCCCGCGACGCGCAGGGCGATGCGAGACGCAGGATTCGCGTCGACTCCGACCACGATGTGGCTCACCGGTGGGCCTCCGGGGTGGCGCGCTGGGCGAGTGAGGCGATCCCCACGGGGGTCAATCGGCGGGCTGGCCGCGATCGTGAGCGGTGGCGGCGGGACGAGCCGCTCGCCCGGCTCACCGGCCCTTCCACTGCGGCGCGCGCTTCTCGGCGAAGGCACGGGGGCCCTCTTTGGCATCCTCGGTCTGGAAGATGGTCTGCGAGAGCTGCTGCTCGATCTGGTAGGCCTCGTCGAGGGTGGTGGAAAGACCCCGAAGGACGCTCTCCTTGGTCGCCTGCACCGCGAGCGGCGCGTTCACGGCGATCCGGCGGGCCCAATCCAGCGCTCGATCGAGCAGCTCGTCTTCAGGCACGATCTCGTTGATGAGCCCCAGCTCGAGGGCCCGCTCGGCCGGAAAGGCCTCGGCGGTGAGCAGGAACTCCATCGCCGCCGGGAACGGGATCTGCCGCGGAAGGCGAGCCGTCGTGCCGCCGCCGGCGAACAGCCCCCGCTTGGGTTCCATCACCCCGAACGAGGCGTGGGTCGTCGCCACCCGGATGTCGATCCCCCCGAGCATCTCCATGCCGCCGGCGACGCAGGGCCCGTTGATGGCGGCGACGATCGGCTTGTAGATCTTGGTGTCACGCAGCACCGCCCTGGTGCCGTCGCTCAGCTTGCACCCGTCGATCTCGGTGACCTCGCCCTCGCCGATCTTCTTGGCCAATTCGGTGATCTGGGGGATGTAGGTCTTGAGGTCGGCTCCCGCCATGAAGTTCCGACCCACACCGGTGATGACCGCGACCCACGCGTCGTCGTCGTAGCGGAACCGCTTCCAGGCGCCGGCCAGGTCGCGGAAGTGGTACATGTCGAGCGCGTTCTTCGTCTCCGGCCGCTCGATGGTGATGAGCACCACGTGCTCGAGCCCCTCACCCCCCGTCGGGTGCGTCTCGTAGTGGATGGGCATCAGGTGTGCTCCCTTCCCGGGCGCGGCCGATCCGGCGGCAAACCCGGCATCGTAGTCAGGTCTGTCGTGACCGAACGCGGCCTGTCGGGATCGGTGAGATCAAGGACCGCGGGGACCGGATCCGCGTGCATCCACTCGACGATCCGGCCGGCAACGATCTCCGGCGGGCGGGGCTCGTGCCGGTCGAAGCGGCCCTCCGCGGCCCAGCGGGTGAAGTACTCCTCGGCCCGGGCCGGGTCCCAACCGTCGGCCATTCCCGTGATGGTCGGGCCCACGACCACACGGGTGAAGGCCACCTCGGGATGCTCCAGGGCCCAGACCGCGACCATCTCGTCGAGCGCCGCCTTGCTCGCGACGTACGCGCCCAGCCCCGGCCACGGATCGGCGACCGAATGCGAGGAGAGGAACGCGACGCGGCTCCGGTGCCTTCGACCGCCGTCGCGTTCAGCCAACAACGGCACGGTCGAGCGAGCAACGAGGGCCGCGCCGACGAGGTTGGTGTCGAGCACCCGTCGCCAGTCCTCGGCCGTGGTCTGCGACAGCGGGGCGAGGTGGGTGACCGCCGCCGAGTACACGACCGTGTCGAGCCCGCCGAGCACCTGCGAAGCGGTGGCACCCATGAGCCCCACCGAGGTCTCGGCGCGCACGTCCACCTGGATCGGCACGAACCGCTCGCGGACCTCAGCCGGCGCGCCGGCCGCGACCTCCCGGAGCAGGTCGACGCGTCGAGACGCGATCGCCACGCTCGCACCGGCGGCCGCCGCGGCCACCGCGACCGCCCGACCGATCCCCGCAGAGGCGCCCACGACGAGGACCCTGTGCCCGGCCAACCTCAACTCCCCTTGCCCGTCGGATCCCACGTGCAATGCTCCACTACTATGACGCTCACGTCAGGTTTATCACGCGCGCCGGCGGGTCCCGGGCCGGGCGTCGCGATCCGCGGTGCGTGTTCCGGGACGAGGAGGGGAACCCATGGCACAGCGGCCCAGCTCGGGCATCGGCGCACGCCGCCCCGTGAGCTGGGGGGTCCGGCCATCGGGCGTCCTGCTGGCCGGGTTGCTGCTGGTGTCGCTGGTCGGCTGCGGCAGCGACGCGGTCCGCCCGCCGACCACTGGAGCCAGCGCGGCATCCGCCGACCGCTGCGCGTGGCCCATGGCTGGGCACACGGTCCATCGCCTGTACGCGACCGACTGCCCTTCGCGGATCACCGCGGCCACAGCGAACCAGCTCCAGCTCGAGTGGTTCTTCAAGACCGACGACGTGGTGTCGGCCAACCCGACGATCGTCGACGGGACGATCTACATCGGCGACTGGTCGGGTCGGTTCTACGCCATCGACGCCGACGACGCGTCGGTGCAGTGGTCATTCCAGGCCGAGATCAATCCGTACGTCTACGCGGGACAGATCACCGCGGGCGCGGCAGTGAGCGACGAGCCGGAGGATCGCACCGTCTACTTCGCCTCTGGCGACCATGTCTACGCCCTCGACACCGACGACGGAAGCGTGAGGTGGAAGCGGACCGTCGGCGCGCACGACGGCGGTGAGCCGACCGAGATCGAAGGTGCTCCCCTGCTCGTCGACGGCAAGGTGATCGTGGGCATCGATGTCCACAACAACCCCAACTACCGCGCGGGCGTTGCCGCCTTCGACGCCGCGACCGGCAACCCGCTCTGGCGCTGGGACGGGGACATGGGCGCCGAACCCTCCGGCTGTGTCGACGTGTGGGGTGCCCCGAGCGCGGACCTTTCGCGACGCACCGTCTACTTCGGGACCGGCAACTGTCCGCAGGCCCCCACCGTCTGGCGACCCGCCACCGAAGCCATCGTCGCGGTTGATCTCGACACGGGTGAGCAGAAATGGGTGTTCCAGCCCCACGGACCCAACAACGACGATCTCGACTTCGCTGGAGCACCAAACCTCTTT
>FWPU01001392.1_pt1 | contig 11019 bp, 9 predicted proteins | sample 2228361 | NCBI WGS metagenome assembly FWPU01 (sample SAMEA103939777, study PRJEB20133) | metagenome | reverse complement strand
CTCCGGCGGGACGCAGTAGTTGAGCACCACGCCGTCCGCGATCTCGCCGGCCAGCTCCATCATCTGGGGGCCGGTGGCGCCGATCATGATGGGCACGTGGCGGGGCTCCCGGCGGCCGTGGACCACATCCAGCTCGATGCCCTCCACGTGGTGGAATTCGCCGTGGAACGTCACATTTTCCATGGCCAACAGGCGCCGCAGCACTTCCACCGTCTCCCGCATGGCTTTCAGCGGTCTGCGACGCTGGATGCCCACATTGCGGGCCAGGGGATCCCACCAGGCGCCAATGCCACAGATGATCCGGTTGGGCGCCAGGTCGTCCAGGGTCAGGAAGGTAGCTGCCAGCAGGCCGATGTTGCGGGTCCAGTTGTTGATGACGCCGGACCCCACTTTGATCCGTTCCGTCACCGCGGCGTAGGCCGCCATGGGTACGATGGCGTCCCGCACCAGACGGCTTTCCGCCTGCCAGACGGCCTCAAAGCCCCTGGCCTCGGCGTAACGGGCATACGCCATGCCATCGCGAATGGGGTGTTTGTCTTGCAGATAGAGCGCCACCCGCTGGCGAGTGCCATCTGTTTCCTGCCCATTGCTCATGGTGGACTCTCCCTCTATTCAGGTCGTCTTCGATTCAGGTCATTTCGGGTGCTTGGTCAAGCCGGAGATGGCGTGGAGCTCATCCTGCCCGCCGTCATCTGCCATCTGATGCGTGCCTGGAAAAAGGCACCCACGCGAGTCAACCCCGGCGGAAATTCGCCAGGGGTCTTTCCCAGAGGTTATGCTGCCGAATTTCCACCGTGATATTTCCGTCGGATTGTATTAGTCTACACTTGGCACACGCCCCCGTCAAGGTCAATTTCGGGATGGGCATGGGCGTGCTATAATTCCCTGTCAGAGGGGATTGGGACGGCATCAGGTCCCGGACCTGTCCGCCCGGCGTCCCCGTTTGTGAACGGGTATGCGTGGACAAAGGGTGTGCATGGCGGGTGTGCATGGCCGAGGAGCTCATCGCCGGGCATCGCGGATATCCGGCGACGGAGAGGAGCAGCGGTTGGTGGCTGAAGGGATGACATCGGAGCCGGAGGAAGCCCTGTCTCCGCCGGCCTTCCCCTGGGAAGGTTTCTGGACGTTGATCCGAGGGCGCCGGTCCATTCGGCGTTATCAGGAGCGGCCGGTGGAGCGGGAGACGCTGCTGAAATTGCTGGACGCTGCCCGCTGGGCGCCATCCGCCCACAACCGCCAGCCGTGGCGCTTCTGTGTGGTCATTGACGAGGCTACCCGCCAGGCGCTGGCACTGGGCATGGGGGAGCGGTGGCGGCAAGATCTGGCCGCAGACGGCGCAGACCCGGCCTTCATCGAGCGTCGGGTGGCCATCAGCCAGGCCCGCCTCAGCGCCGCGCCGGCCCTGATCGTGGCGGCCCTCTCCATGGACGAGATGGACCAATATCCGGATGCCCGCCGCAATCAGGCCGAGTGGACCATGGCCGTCCAGAGCGTGGCCTTGGCCTGCCAGAACCTGCTCCTGGCAGCCCATGCCCTGGGCCTGGGCGCCTGCTGGATGTGCGCTCCCCTCTTTGTGCCCGAACTGGTGCGGAATCTCCTGGATCTGCCGACCACCTGGCATCCCCAGGCCCTGATTACTGTGGGTTACCCGGCCGAGGTGCGGCAACGGGAGCGAGCACCCCTGGACAGCCGGGTGGTGTGGCGTTGAAATGAAAGAATAATGAAAGAATAGGGATGGAGTGGCCTTTCCGATGGACCGATCCTCGAGGATTGAACATGTGGTGGCGCTGGCCGGCGGCGTGGGGGGCGCCAAGCTGGCTGCTGGGCTGCAGGCAGCCCTTCCCCCCGGCGCCCTGACGGTGATCGTCAACACCGGCGACGACTTTGAACACTGGGGCCTGTCCATCTGTCCGGACCTGGACACGGTGATGTACAACCTGGCCGGCGTCCACAATCCGGAGACGGGCTGGGGGCGGGCCGGTGAGACCTTCGCCGTCCTGGAGGCCATGTCCCTCCTGGGCGGGGAAGACTGGTTCCGCCTGGGCGACCGGGACCTGGCGGTCCACCTGCGCCGCACAGAATGGCTGCGCCAGGGCCTCTCCCTGACCGAAGTGACGGAACGCCTGCGCCGTAGCTTCGGGATCCCGTCCACCATCCTCCCCATGAGCGATGATCCGGTCCGCACCTTGGTCCACACCGACGAGGGGGACCTGCCCTTTCAGCACTATTTCGTCCGCCGACGTTGCGAACCCATGGTGATCGATCTGAGCTTTGTAGGCGCCGACCAGGCCCGCATGACCGAACCGGTGCGTGCTGCCCTGGAACGGGCAGACCTGGTGGTCTTTTGTCCCAGCAACCTATACCTCAGCCTGGATCCCATCTTGAGCGTCCCCGGTCTGCGGCAGCGGTTGCAGCAGCTCCCCGCGCCCAAGGTGGCCGTGAGCCCCATCGTGGGGGGGCGGGCCCTGAAAGGCCCTGCGGCCAAGCTGATGCAGGAACTGGGGCAGATGGTCAGCCCTTTGACCGTGGCCGATCACTTCTCGGACCTGTTGGATGGCTTTATCCTGGACCGCCAGGACGCCGTGCTGGAACGCTCCCTGGACATGCCGGCCCTGGTTACGGACACCGTCATGACCGACCTGGCCTCCAGGCGGGCGCTGGCTGCGGCCATCCTGGACTTTGCGTCAGAGCTGGTCGCCGGCCCCTCCTACTCGCCGTCCCCGTTGGACTCGAGCCCATCCACGTCATGAATATCCACACCATGAAGCCATGTGGGCGTGCTGTGGACGGCTGCACGGCCTGTCGGGGCGCGGCCTATGGCCCCCGCGGGCACCTTCCTCCCCGCGCAAAGCGCTCGAACCCTGCTCCTGTGGCATCCATGCTGGAATTTTGGTGTATTGTACCGGTCAAGCCCTTCCAGGAAGGTAAGAGCCGCCTGGCGGGTGTGCTGTCGCCTTCGACCCGGGCGGCCCTCAACCGCCGCCTGCTGGCCGGGGTGCTGGACGTGCTCTCGTCCGATGACCTGCCGGCCCGGGTGCTGGTGGTCAGCCGGGACGAGGAGGCCCTGGCCCTGGCGCGCGGGCGGGGCCTCCTTGGCTTGCAGGAATCGGGAGCCGGGGATCTGAACCAGGCCTTGGAACAGGCCCGGGCGCATGCCCTGGCCCAGGGCGCCCAGGCGTTGCTGGTGTTGCCCGCGGACCTGCCGTTCCTGACGGTCGCGGATCTACAGGGGCTCTACCGACTGGCCCAGATGGATGGCGTCCAGGCAGTGATTGCACCCAGCCACGACGGCGGCACCAATGCCCTCTTCCTGCGCCCGCCGGACGCCATCGACTTCGCCTTTGGCGTGGGCAGTTTCCAGGCCCATCTGGCCCAGGCCCGGCGCCGGGGACTTGCGTGCCGGGTCTACCGGTCGGCGACGCTGGCCCGGGATCTGGACCAGCCTGCAGACCTCCTGTGCCTGGGGCAGCAGGTCTGCTTTTCTGGCCACGGATGATCATTTTGATAATTTGTGGAGAAAATCTATGCCTCCCATCCAAACTGTCTACCTCATTCATCACAGCCACACGGATGTCGGATACACCCATGATCAGCAAGTGATCTGGGAGCTGTATGGCCGTTTTTTGGCTGAAGCTCTGCTCCTGGCGGAGAAGTACGCCAGCGAGGAGAGCGATGCGGCCTTCCGTTGGACGGTGGAAACCACGGCGCCGTTGATGCGTTGGCTCGAACAAGCCAGCCAGAGCGAGGTTGACCGTTTTGTTGCGATGGAAAGGGCCGGGCGCATCGAAGTCACGGGGATGATGCTCAACGTCACCCCCCTGTACGACAGCGATCAGCTGATCGAGAGCCTGCAGAACGTGGGCCGGCTGCGGGCCGAATACGGCTTCGACATCCGGTACGCCATGAACTGCGATGTCAACGGACAGAACTGGCCCCTGGTCGATCTGCTGCTGGACGCCGGCATCCAGGGCTTTACCATGGCTATCAACAATCACTTTGGCGGCCCGCTCAAACCCCGCCCCTACCCCTTCCTGTGGCAGGGACCCAGCGGGCGCAGTCTGCCCACCTACAACGGGTGGACCTACGACAAAGGCTGGCACTTCGGCATCGGCCGCGCGGACTTTTCCCGGCTAGAGGAGTGGTGGCCGTTGGCCCAGGCCTACCTGGACGAGATCGGCTATCCCCTGCCCATCCTTATGCTCCAGAGCTACCATCCCTTTGGCGACAACGGCTCGGCGTTCGATTTCACACCCTTTATCGCCAAATGGAACGCCGCGGAAAAAACGCCTCGCATTGTGATGGCAACCCCGCGTACCTGGTGGCAGGCAGTGGAACCCTACCGGGGTCAACTGGCGACCTGGCGGGGCGACTGGACGGACTTCTGGAACTTCGGCGCCATCAGCAGCGCCCGCGAACAGAGCCTCAACCGCCAGAGCCGCAGCCGCCTGCGTACCGCCGACGCCCTCCACGCGGCCCTCGGCCCACTGACAGCCCACACACCCGCCGACGCCGTCACCGGCCCGCAATGGGCCCAACGCGCCTATGCCCGATACCGTCGCAACGCCTGGGAAGCCCTCAACCTGTGGGATGAACACACCTGGGGCGCGGATTCGTCCATCCGCCAGCCCGCAGGCGAAGACACCTGGAGCCAATGGTACCAAAAGGCCCACTACGCCTATACTGCCCGCAGCCTGAGCCTGCTGCTTCAGCGGGACGGGGTCGCCGAGCTGGCCCGCTACGTTTCCCGCCAGGATGGCGAGGACGGTGACCCACAGTTGCTGTTGTTCAATCCCTTGCCCTGGGAGCGGACCATCGCCGGCGCCATTCGTCCCGCAGCCATCCAGGTCCGTGGCTGCGCCGAAGATGGCACCGCGTCCCGACACCACCTGGACCGCCGCCACACCCTGCGCTGGCACGAAGAGGACCTGGCCCAATGCCCGCCGGAACAGCGAGCCGTGCTGCCCCCCACCCCGGTCCCGGGCTACGGATATGTGGTGGTCAAACGCCGGGAGCTGGGGGTGGAAGTGGGTGTGCTGGAGACGAGTGAGGCGGAGATGGTGGAGAACCATCGCTTCCGGCTGCAGGTAGACCGGGAGCAGGGTGGCGTCGTCTCCCTCTACGACAAACAATTGGAATGGGAATGGGTGGATCCCGAGCGCACGGGCCCGTTCCACGGCTTTGTCTACGAAGAGGTGGCAGATCGGGAGCACCCGTGGCCGCGCCACCTGCTCTTCGAGCGTTCGTGGGTGGAGAAACGGGCCGAACTGGCCCAGGGCTGGAAGCCCGACTGGCGGGCCAGGCGTCGCCGTCCCACCGAGCTTCTCAGCCACCAGGTGATGCGTACCCACCTGGGGTGGGCTGTCGTCCAGACGTTGGCGGCCCCCGGCATCGAAGGTGTCCTCACCCAGCGCCTCTTTCTTCCCGGCTACGCCGATTGGATCGAGTGCGAGTCCTGGTGGCAGATGGGGCTGTCCACCCATCCCAGCGCGACCTATCCGCTCTTTCCCTTCCATCTGCCCGGCGCCACACCCCGCTTTGACGTGGGTGGCCAGCCCGTTATTGCCGATATCGAACAACTGCCCGGCGCCTGCCGCGACTATTTTACCGTCCAGGGCTGGGTCGATTTCTCCACGGCAGAGCGGGGCGTGACGGTCGCCACGCCGGACAACCCACTGGTGCAGCTGGGCAACTTCCACTTCGGCCACTACCAGGGTCACCTGCGCCCGGAAAAGCCTACCCTGCTGGGCTGGGTCACCAACAACTACTGGGAGACCAACTTCCGCGCCCACCAGCCAGGGACCGTGTTCGCCCGCTACCGTATCCACCCCCACGCCGGCGGCTTCGACGAGGCCCAGGCCCACCGCTGGGGCCTGGAGGCCCTGTACGATGAGCCGCTGCTCCAGCATCTGGGCGAGCCGTCGATCCGGCAACCGACCCTGGCCGGCCAAGGCTCGCTGCTGCACCTGCCCGAACCTCCGGTCCTCGTGCTGCATGTCAAGCCCGCTGATCACGGCGACAGCGTGCTCGTGCGCCTGTTCAATGCCAGCGAAGCAGAGCAGACGGCCCGGATTGGCTCCGGTCTCCTCCGGATCGAAAAGGCGCAAAGCTGCGATCTCTTCGGAGCGCCGGTTGGGGATCTGGAGGTGGTGGCGGGGAGCGTGGCCGTGTCTATCCCCGCCCGCCGCATCGCAATCGTCCAGATGCAGCTCCGCCCCTCCTGATAGCCCGATCGTTTTGAAGCGTTCCGGCCTAAGCCAGGTTGTGTTGACATTGGGAAGTTTCACCGCGGCTTCACATGCCCTTGCGGGCACCATAAAGCATGAAAAGGTACCCTATTTTCAGACCAGAGCACGCCGAGGAGCGGGGAAGAAGATGGGAAAACGCTGCGATCGCAGCGGTCTCTGCGGTCCAAAGCAACAAAGGACCAGGGTGCGAAACCATCGCATTCTGGACGTGGATTTCCACAAAGATGTGGATAACTCTGGGAATAAATCGGCATGTTGGGGAAAATTAGATTGCTAAAGCCGCTTAAACCAGGTTTTTGACCAGGACGGGGATGGCGGCGCCCACCGCCTGAAAGCCGGCCCGACGATATAATTCCTGGGAGCGCCGGTTGCTGGTCTGGGTGTTGAGGGCCAGCACATGACAACCCCTCTGGCGGGCGTGGACAATGCTGTCCCACAGAAGCTGGCGGCCGATGCCCCGCCCCTGGAAGCGGGGATGAACCGCCAGACGAGCCAGTTGCATCTCCCGTTCCGAATTGCTGGAGAGGGCCGAGTAGCCGGCCAGTTCACCCTGGTACAGGGCCACCTGTAGACGGCTACGCATCAACAACTCCAGCAGATCTTGCCGGCCAAAGTGCCACAGGGGATCGAAGGCTGCGGCGTCCAACACAGCCAGGTCGGCCATTTGTCCGGCATGGGCCGGGGCCAGTTGGGCCACCTGGGGCGGCGGCGCGGGTAAAGGACGACGCTGGAGGCTGGTCAGCTGGTAGAACTGGATGCTGTCCGCCTGGATGAAATCCGCCGCCAGCAGGGCCGCCAGCAGCCACTGGGCGCTGCCATAGCAGATGAACTGGCGGGGTGACAGGTCTCCAGTCGGACCCACTTCCTGCTCGATGTGGCGCAGTAGGGCACAGAGGAGTGGGGCCGGGCTATAGCCGTGGGCCACGGCTGCCGCCCGCACGTAGCCGCGCGTTGGCGCCCCAGGCGGCAGGGTGGAGGGCCGCTCTTCTACCTGAACACAGACCAGGCCGGCCAGCGTATCCTCCTCCCGTGCCAGCCAGAAGTAGGCCCGATCCACCAGCCGGGGGAGATCTTCGGCGCCGAAATCCACATGGCGACGCCGGACCTGGTACAGGAAACGGCGAATCTGGGGGAGTTGGGCAACGGTCGCCCGTTCAAGGTCCATGGCCCTCGGCGCTCCTGGCACCCGATGGGAAACTCTCCCGCCATCCCGTGCCGTGCCAAGCTTGATTTGGGCAGTTGGTAGAGGTTCGGCTTCTGCCAGAATGCGAACCTCTGGCCCATCCTTCCTCGGTCGGCAACCTACCACCGAAACTTCACACAACCGCATCCCGCAGCCAGGCCCGGTGGATGGTCCACCGATCGCCGACCGGGTCCCAGCGCAGTTCGTAGGTGTTGTCGTCCACCGTCTGCAGCAAGAAGCAGCGCAGGGATTTCCCCGCCACCCGCTCTTCCCACTGCCGGCCCACGGTGCTCACGTAGCGGGTCTTGCCACGCCAGAGGAATGACGTGGGGCTGATTTTGCCGCCGGGCAAGAGCCGGACGAGCACGTCCACCGGCTCATCCACCAGTACTTCCCGGGTCATGGTGAAATCTCCTTTCGGCATGGTGCCCTTTGGGGGATGTGCCAGGATGCCAGGCTCACGGCCGGGCCCGTTCCTCTAGATAGGCCAGGATCAAGGCCAGCGCGGCCTGGGCGCTGAGGAGCTTGTTGCCGTGGCGATCCGCCTGCCAGACGTGGCGCTCCCCGCGCTCCACCCCATCGGCCGTGCTCAGGTGAATATGTACCGTGCCCGTAGGCTTGTCCGGCGTGCCGCCCCCGGGGCCGGCGATGCCGGTGATGGCCACGGCCACATCTACGCCATATAGGCGCCGGGCACCCTGGGCCATCTGTTGGGCCACACTGGCACTTACGGCGCCTTCGGTCATCAGGGTCTCGTGGCAGACGCCCAGGACCCGCTCCTTGGCATCGTAGCTGTAGACGATGGCGCCGCCGGCAAAGTAGTCAGAGCTGCCGGGGATTTCCGTGATGAGGTGGCCCACCAGGCCGCCGGTGCAGCTTTCGGCTGTGGCGCACATCAGGCCGTGAACCCGCAACTGCTCCCCAACCCGGCGGGCCAGGGCTATCACGTCGGCTTCGGCAATTTGGGTTTCCGGTTCCACAGGCTTTCCTCCCTGGGCTGGTTGATTCACGCCCCGGCCGCTGAGTCTGTTGGTGCCTCCGCCGGTGATGCCGGCAGCTGAACCCGTTCGGCAATCAGCATCAGCCGCTCGTCGGCCCGGCGGGTGAAGATGACCACCCCCTCGCGACCCTGCCGGGGTAGCTTCAGCCGCTGTCGAAATGCCTCTGGCACAAAAGGGGCCCCTCGTTTTTTCAACTCCACCCGGGCTATGCCCAGCTGGTGGAGTCGGCGGCAGAGGCGCTTCAGGTGAAAAGGGGCCACCTCCAGGATTCGGAATGACTGAACCAGCGGACTCCACTTTAGCGCAGGTGCCACCAGATAGGCAATTTGGGGATCAAACAGGTGCGCTTCCAGCTGCTGGCAGAGCTCGGCAAAGGCGCCTGCGCGGATCAGGGCCGGATCGGGCTCGTGGAGAACCATGCCCGCCTGCAAGGGGCCCAAGGGCGGCGCCTCGCCACTGGCTGTCACCCGATGCCAGCGGCCGCGCACGTGGATGCTGGCCCAGCGGCCAGCCAGGGCCAGGGGGCCAAACCAGAGGACCGCTTCCTTGCAGGTCCCCTGATGGCTGATGAACTCCACCCCACAGGGGGCCGGTAGCTCCTCATCGGCCACCCCTGGCATGACCTTCGCCCCCAGAGCCGGTACCTGCTCCTGCAGGGCCAGCAGGGTGGCCAGGGGCGGCTCCATGCGGTGGAGGCTGAAAATGCGCCGGCCGTTGACCCGGCGGGCCGGGTCGGCAAACGCGCCGGCGGCCGCAGGCAGGCGACCGTCCCACAACTCCTGGGTCCAGTCGGCATGGCGAAATTCCACCCGGTCGGCCAGTCCCCAGGCCTGGACATTGGCCTGAGCCAGCCGCAGCCGCAATTCATCCCGTTCGTAGGCGATGACCGGCCGATGATGTGCCAGGGCCAGGGTATCCCCGCCGATGCCGCAGCCCAGGTCCAGCAGGGGGCCGGGTGGCAGGTGTCGGGCGAACCAGGCAGCCCGATGCCGGGCCACTTCCCAGGCCGTGGCCTGTTCCAGCGCCTCGGGCGTGAAAAACATGCGTTTGGCGTGGGGAAATTTCTCGGCTCCCCGCTGGCGAAGCCGGAGCAGGGAGAGGAGGGCGCCTGCGTGGGCAGGACCTACCTGTCGGCGCAAGGTTTGCAGCAAGGGTAGGGTATTGGCCGCGGACAGGTCGGCCCGGCTCCATTTGGCAGCCATCGCCTGGCCTTCGGCCGAAAGGAGAAAATCCACCGTATCCAGGTTGATGGCCTCGGTATCGGTTTCGGTCCCCATATTGCCTGCATCCCATCCTGTTTCCAGCAGATTATAGTCCGGCCTGGGACCCCAGGCCAAACCTTCACCGGCCGTCGATGTGGAGATATCGTCGCGGAGACGTGGGGCAAAGGGCTTGACGAAAGGGCGGGCTGCCGGTAAGATACACTCACATCTGTTTGTGCTAAATTGCACAGATGCTCCCTGCCTGTCCTCGCGGCTGTCGTCGCAGGCAGGGCGGTCGCCGACCAGGGCTCCTGTTCCGATCGTTTCGTGTCGGCCATTGCCCCGCCCATCTGCGCGTTTGGCGGTCTCCGTGTATAATGGATGGGCTGAACCATGGGTTCAGGGCTCAACAGATGTCACTGCGACAACTCGTTTTCGTCTACAGGAAGGAGCGGTATGAGCGTACATCAGGAATCACTCGATATGACCAAATCAGTGGAACGAATGGAAGAACCGCCAGAGTTGGAGTATAGCGCAGTCCGCAACGATTCCCTGGCCATGTTTGGGGCCGCTATCGGCGGGGCGCTGCTGGGCATGCTCCTGACCCTCTTGGTGCTGGCCATTCTCAACGGGGGCACCCTGAGCTTCACAGGCGGTGAACGTCTGGCGGTCTTCGAGGCCAGCCTGGCCCGGGTTGACGAAAACGTGGGCGCTGTGAGTTACAACGTGGACGTGGTGGCTCAGCAGGCTCGGGAGATCCAGAACCAGCTTGGTCAGGTGGAGGCAGCCCTCAGCCAGCGGTTGGATGAGCAGGATGCCCAGATCGGCGAGCTGGGCGAGGCCATTGCCATCCTGGATCGCACCCGCAATCAGTTCGACATCTTTGTCGCGGCCCTTTCGGATGCCCTCAGCACCATGCAGAGCCTGGAGGCCGAGGCTGCTGCGCCGGCGGAGGCTTCCTCCGCGCCGGCCGAGGGCGCCCCGGCTGAAGCCGTCGCCCTACCCGCCCCAGAGGTGATCACCAGTGCAGATGTGCCGGCCCATGCCGTGGCGGTGGTGCTCTTCCAGGATGCCAACGGCAACGGCATGCTGGATGAGGGCGAGGCGCCCGTGACCGGCGTGCAGGTGACCCTACTGGACGCGGCCGGTGAGGCGGTGGCCCAGGAGGCGACCGGCGAGGAAGGCGTACTCTTCAGCGAGCTGGCGGCGGGCACCTATCAGGTGACCGTGGAGGCTCCGGCCGACGTGACCCTGGCCGTTCAGCCCACGGCAGAGGTGACCGTGGAGGCCGAAGCCACGGAAGGCCACGTGGTCTACGTCCCGGTGGAGGCGGCTGGCGAGTAGGTTCTCGCCCCTTTCTCCGGGCTGGATCGATCTGACAGATCGCA
>FWPU01012696.1_pt1 | contig 11020 bp, 10 predicted proteins | sample 2228361 | NCBI WGS metagenome assembly FWPU01 (sample SAMEA103939777, study PRJEB20133) | metagenome | reverse complement strand
TTTTTATCACATTTTTAATAACTTTATAAAATAAAAAATTATTCCTGGAATAAATTAAAAGAAAAAGTTGTTTTTTATAAAAAATTAATTAGGAGGTTTAATTATGGAAAATACTTCAGAAATTATAACTGTTGGGAAAAAAATGGTAGATTTTGAATTTGAAGGATATGATCCTTCAAAAAAGAGTTTTTCAAAGTTTTCCTTAAAGGATTCCTTAGAAAAAAAGAAATGGACTTTACTGGTTTATTATCCAGCTGATTTTACATTTATTTGCCCCACAGAACTTGCAGATTTGGCACAAAAAAATGATGAGTTAGTGAAGATGGGGGTAAATGTTTTAAGTGTAAGTACAGATACAAAATTTATTCATTTGGCATGGCTAGAAATGGAAAAACTTTTAAAGGATGTTAAGTATTTTATGGCAAGTGATATGAATGGAAAGGTGGCAAGAAGGTTGGGAATATTTGATGAAAACTCTGGACTTTGTTATAGGGCAAATGTAATTATAAACCCTGATGGTGTCCTTGGAGGGCTTGAAGTAAATTTAAATAATGTGGGCAGGGATATGGATGAACTTGTAAGAAAGATGAAAGCATTTATACATACCTATAACCATCCCGATGAGGTTTGTCCAGCAAAGTGGCACCCAGGGAAAAGAACCTTAAAACCCTCAGAAAAAATAGTGGGAAAAGTTTTTGAAGCCCTAAAATAGATCCTTATTTTTATTTTCTTGAAAGATAAAAAAATAAACCTTTCTTCTTTAACTTTAAATTAAAAGGTAAGGTGCACTCCTATCATATAAGGTATCTACTTTACTACCTTGCTAAATAAGAAAACCTTAAATTTTATTAAAGATTTTTTATTTCTTTAATACAAATTACTGCAATTCCATCTTTTGTATACTTAATTTTTCCCTTAGCTTCTACTTCCTTCCTTTTAAAATCCTCAATTTTTATATCCTTTAAGCAATCAGGACAAATTTCAAACATCTTCTCCTCTGAAGTTAAAATTACCTTTTGGCATTTATCACCTTTATGCAAATCACAATGTTTACACAAAACCTTACCCTTTATAGTCCCTTCTTCTTCTTTTACAATTTCTTTTCCTTCCAAAGGACAACCCTTTTTGTTTTCTCCAGAAGCAAAAATTGAAAGGGAAGAAAGAAAAATAGAAATTAAAAAGTACGCTAAATACTTCTTCATAAAAAGTTTCCTCCTTATAAATTAGTTTTTATATAAATGCAAAAAATAAATGCCTAATTTTTTTATATAATTGCTTTGTTGAATTAAGGGCACCTTAAATTTCTCATATGCTCTTACAAGAGTGCAACATTTATAGCAATATTTTTTCATAAAAATATTATACCATATCTTTTAAAGGGGCATCCCTTTTTTTTAATTGCCCAAACCCTTTGTTTTGGAGAAAAAAAGGACAATTTAAGATGGAATATCCAGAAGAATTTGAAAATTGCCTTAATTTTTTTAAAAACATGAAAAAGAATACTCAATTTAAATTTATTCCAAATATTAATCTATGTCTTAAATCATCACTTTCATCATTTAAACCAAAGGAAAGGTTATAAGTAAACCATAATTGGTGTTCTCCAATGGAAAATGTAGGTCCTAAATAATAACTCTTTTCACCCTTTTCAAATATTGCAAAACTTTCAAACCCAAAATAAAAATTTTTAAAAAACTCTTTTGTTAAGGCAAAATTTAAAATGTATTCCCACTCATTTTTGGGGCTTGTTTTATACTCTCCAGTTATGTTGAATGCCCATTCAAAATCCTTATACTTTTTCCCAAAGATCAGTTTTCCTTCTATTTTGTCTTCTAAGTCAAAGTTTTTATTTTTAAAGTATTCAAGGTATAAAACAAAATCAACTACCTTTTTCCCCCTTTCATAAGGCATAAACCTCCCCCTTAATTTAAAACCTTTTAAAGAAAATTTTTCCTTTTCCTCAAAGACTTGGTAAAAAGAAAGATCAAATTTTTTTGAAATTCCAGCTTCAATTTCTAATTGGGTCTCCCATATGTTTTTTTGATTATCCTTTTTATCGGGTTCCTTTAATGTATTGTATATCTCCATTTCGTATTCCCCAGGTGCTTCAATCATTGGTTGATAAGTCCAAACAAATAGCTTTTGGTCAGAAAAAGTTTTTATACTAAAAAATAAAAAAATAAAAATAAAAATAAACATTAGACCTCCTTATAAATTTTTATTAGAAAATTATAACATAGTTTGTCAAGTCAAACTTATTTAACAATTGTTTGTTTTTCCTTTTTCTTAACCACTTTTTAGTAATTAAAATAGAAAAATTTAATTATTAATTTCAAATTAAGATTATCCTTTACAATATCCCTATAGTTTCTATGTGCAGAGACACAATCAAATAAGCCCCTTTTTAATTTTTCATCATATTTTGCTAAGTTTATTGCATAATTCATAAGCTTTAAATTACTAAAAAATATTACACTTTTTCTTACCACTTTTGCATAGGGGAGATCCTTTAAAATATCTTCACAACTTTTATGAAATTTTCCAAAGGCATCTTTTGATATTCCTTCTTCAACCATTGTCCTTGCTGCCTTTATTCCAGTTATTATTCCTGAATTTACCCCTTTCCCTTTAAAGGGTCTTACCAAACCAGCTGAATCCCCTATTATAACAAACCTATCTCCATATATCCCCTTTGCAATGGAAATTGGAAATTTTCCCTTAAAATAAGTTAACTCCTTTTCTCTTATTTCTTCCTTTTTTGGAAGGAGATTTTTAGCATATAAATAGGAAATAAATTTATCCATAGAGTTTGACTTAATATTTTTTCCTGCTATATTTATTGTAAGATGGTTTCCCTTTGGAGTAATTGCACCAAATTCAATTTCCCTAATTGAAGGAAGAAAGGCATAAATCCTGTTTTCAAATTTTTCTATAAAACCATTTTTTGGATGGATTTTTGTTACAATTGAATCCAGACACTTTGGTCTCCTATAGGAAGTATTCCTTTCAAAGATATTTGTAGAACCATCATCAAGCCCAAAAGCCCCTACCAGTACATCTGCTTTTGTATTTCCATTTTCAGAATATATAATTACTCCATCTTCTTGAAATTCTATATCTACCATCCTGGCATTTATTACTTTTATCCCCCTTTCTGAAACCTTATTTAAAAGGTATTCATCAAATTTTATTCTCCTTAAAGCATAAGAAGGTTCACCTTCCCCATCTAACTTTATAGAATTTTTATCTGAATGGAGGATATATCCAGTTATCTCCTTTTGGACTAAATGATGAGGAAATTCTATCCCAAGCTCCTTTTCTAAAATATCTTTTATTGGTGGGGATAAGACCCCTGCACATTGATTAAAATGGCTTTCTCTTTCATATATTTTTCCTTCATAAAGAAAAATATTTAATGAAATTTTCTTTTCCTTTGAAATTTTTTGCAAATACAAAGAAAAGCCAGCTCCTGCAGGTCCTCCTCCTACCACTACAACTTTTGAACCATCCTTTAAGGGTCCTAAATCTTTTCCCATAGTTTTTCCTTTATCTTTTTTAACAAACTTTTTAAAGTTAAAAATCCAACATAAAATAAAAGAGTTGGATTTAATAATTTAAGAAATATCCTTTTATAATCAATATTCCCGGTAAACATATTCCATAAGATATCTTTTAAAATTTTAGAAACAAAATGGTTTGATTTTATAATTTTTATATTAGTCCCCACAATAAAATCAAAATTGGAAATGAAATCATTTATATAAAAAAGAAATCTTCCAAAATAGTTATCATATTCAATTTTTTTTGTCTTTTTCCAATAATGTTTTGAAAAATCTTCTTTTGAAATTCCATAAAAAAGAACTGTCTCTGCTGCATATTTTGCAGTCATCAAAGCTGACTCAATCCCATTTTTGTAGTACCTTGAACAACTGGCATCCCCAATTATGACAAACCTATTTGTATAGGGCTTTTTTGATTTTTTAAGAGGAATTTTTGGAAAACAATGACAAATTTTTTCTGGAATTGAAAAATTTTGAGGCAAAATTTCTTTGAAATATTTGCTCTTTAAAAAGTCCTGTAAGATTTGAAAATTTAAGTCCCCTTTCCCTATTAAAGTAATTGTAATAAATTCACCCTTTGGAACAATTGCAGAAAATCTTATATCCTTTAAACCAAAATTTAAAATATAAATGGAATCTTTAAATTTTTCTTTAATAAAATCAATTCCCAGTTCTAATTCTGTTTGACAAGTTTTTAAAACCCTTGGGGCTTTGTATCCAAAACCCATCTTTTCAATTTTTGATATAAATTCCGTATTCAATCCAAAACTACCAACAACTAAATCTGCTTCCAGTTCTTCATCCTCTAATTTAACTTTTACTTTTTCATCCTCTTCCTTTGGAAGCTTTATAGAATTAACCTTTTTAAAATGAACTTTTGCTCCCATCTTTATTGCCTCATTTAATAAAAAATCATCAAAGGATATATTTTCTTCCTTTTTTGAAAACAGAGGACCATTTCCCCTAAAGACAGTTAAAATTTTTTTTAAATTTAAAGGATGGCTTAAAACAATTTCTCCTCGTCTTGTAAGCATACAATAACTTTCAATTGAAGATTGGGCAATTTCATAGGGAATTTCAATCCCTATTTCTTTCATCTTTTCTATTAGGGTCTCTGAAAGGACTCCAGCACAAAAATTACATCCAGAAGGGCCACTTTTTGAAAATATTTTTCCTTCATAAATGTTTAAATCAAGGCATATGTTCCTTTCCTTTGAAATTTTTAACAAATAGTAAGAAAAAAAGGAACCTGCAGGACCTCCTCCAATTACAATTACCTTAGAACTCCTTTCAAGTTTCATATCTTAATTATATTTTTTGTAAAATTATTTTTCAAATTGGAAAAAGATTAAATAAATTTAATGGGGTAAAGGAGTTTTCCAAATCCAAAGAATTAGATTTTTCCCTTTTAAATACATATTTACAAAACAGTATTAATAATTTTATACATTGTGGAAGAGGAAAATGTATCTTAAAATAAAGAGTAAGGAAAATAAGTGGAAAAGCCAGTGGATTTTTTTAAATTTTCCTGAAAAAATGGATAAAATTGAGTAAGATATAAAACCAAAGGCAATTCCTTCTGTTATACTAAAAGTTACAGGCATAATTAAAATTGCCAGAAATGCAGGGATTGCTTCATCCCACCCCTCCCAGTTTATATCCTTTGTAAGTTTAAACATAAAGGCACCTACAATTATCAAGGCACAGGAAATTGCAGGGTAATATGTAATATTATCAATTGTGTATCCCTTTCCAACCATTGAAACAACAGGATAAAAAAACAGAGATAAAAGGAATAAAAGGGAAGTTATTATGTTTGCAAACCCAGTCCTTGCCCCCTCTGCAACCCCTGTTGCACTTTCAATATAACAAGTAATTGTAGAGGTTCCTAAAAGGGAACCTGTTGTGGTTCCCAAGGCATCGGATAAAAGTGCCTGCCTTGCCCTTGGTAGTTCTCCTCCCACCATAAGACCTGCTTGTTTTGTAACACCAATTAAAGTTCCAACTGTATCAAATAAAGCAAGGAAGAAAAATACAAAGATTACTTCAATGTATTTTAGATTAAAGGCACCAATTATATCTAATTTTAAAAAGGTTGGTGAAATGGAAGGAGGAAGGGAAAAGATTCCTTCATATTTTGCATAACCAAAGATTAAAGAGACAATTGTGGAACCAAGAATTCCAAATAATATAAAGCCCCTAACCTTTAAAACCATTAAAACAATTGTCAAAAGAAGGCCAAAAAAAGTTATAAGCACAATGGGGCTGTGAAGATTTCCCAAACCAATCAAAGTCCCTGGCTTTGATATAACAATTCCTCCCCATTCAAGACCAACCAAGGCAATGAGTAGCCCAATTCCTACTGCAATTCCATGTTTTAAGGATTCTGGAACAATTTGTATTATTTTTTCTCTAAAACCCCATCTTGATAAAATTACAAAGAGGGCACTTGCAATAAAGACAGCCCCAAGTGCCACCTGCCAAGGGATTTTCATCAGCAAAACAACAGTATAAGTAAAGAAAAAGTTGTGTCCCATAGCGGGGGCTAAGGCAATTGGGTAATTTGCCATAAAAGCCATCAAAAGGGTTGCCACCATACTCCCTAAAACAGTTGCCACAAAAACAGCTCCCTTATCCATCCCTGCTTGGGATAAGACAATTGGTTGAACAAATAAGATGTAAGATAGGGTTAAAAATGTTGTGATCCCGCCAATTATTTCCTTTTGATAACTTGAACCTGTCTCTTTAATTTTAAAAATTTTTTCTACCATAATTAAATTTTATCATAATTTTAGTTTTTTTATAATTTTTTATATTTGCTCAGATTTTTTTAAAATGTTATATTAAAAAGATGAAAAGGTTAAGGATTTATTTAAATGGAATTATTCAAGGAGTAGGGATGAGGCCCTTTGTTTATAACCTTGCAAAATCCCTTAACTTATCTGGTTTTGTTCAAAATACAACGGAAGGTTTAAATATAGAAGTGGAAGGAAAAGGAGAAGACCTTTTGGAATTTTTAAAAAAATTAAAGGAAGAAAAGCCAAAAATTTCATATATTTTTAGATTTGAAGTTTGGGAAATTGAAAAAAAGGGGGGAAAAGAATTTGAAATAATTGAAAGTAGTGAAAGTGAAAAAATGGAGACCTATATCCTCCCTGATTTGGCAACTTGTGAGCATTGCTTAAAAGAAATTTTTGATCCGGGGGATAGGAGATATAGATACCCCTTTACAAATTGTACCTTATGTGGTCCAAGGTTTACAATTATAAAGACATTACCTTATGATAGAAAAAATACCACAATGTCTGAGTTTGAAATGTGTCCAGAATGTAAAAAAGAGTATGAAGATCCAGAGGATAGAAGATTTCATGCTCAGCCAAATGCCTGTCCCTTGTGTGGCCCAAAAGTTTTCTTTTATACAAAGGAAGGACAAAAAATTCTTGAAGGTGAAGAGGCAATAAGGGAGGCAGAAGATTTAATAAATAAAGGAAAAATAATTGGTTTGAAGGGTTTAGGTGGTTTTCATATAATATGTAATGCTAAGAATGATAAAGCAGTGGCTCTTTTGAGGGAAAGGAAGGGGAGAAAGGAAAAACCCTTTGCTTTAATGTATCCATCCTTAGAAGAAATTGAAAAAGATTGTTTTTTAATGGAAGAAGAAAAGGAAATTTTGAAAAGTCCCCAGGCACCAATCCTTCTCCTCAAATCAAGAAAAAACTTTTCTATCTCACCCCTTGTAGCTCCAAGGAATCTTTGTCTTGGAGTCATGCTTCCCTATACTCCCCTTCATCATATAATTTTAAAGGACTTAAATTATCCAATTGTTGCCACAAGTGGAAATTTATCAGAGGAACCAATAATTACAGATGAAGGGGAAGCAATGTTAAGATTAAAAAATTTGTGTGATGGATTTTTAGTACATAACAGAAAGATAGAAAGGCACATTGATGATTCAATTGTAAGGTTTATGGGAGGAAAAGAAGTTGTGTTAAGGCGTGCAAGGGGATATGTTCCCTTTCCTTTTATAACAGATTTAAGAAACAATTCTGTAGGTTTTGGAGGTTTTTTAAAATCAAATCTTGCTTTTCAAAAGGGAGGAAATATTTTTGTATCTCAACACATTGGAGATTTGGAAACGGAAAAGGCATTTTTTGTATATAAAAAAATATATGAGGACTTTAAAGGGCTTTTTAAAATAAACCCAGAGGAGGGTTCCCATGATTTACACCCTGATTTTCCTTCTACAAATTTTGCCCATTCCCAAAACTTAAAACTTTATCCTTTACAACATCACATCTCCCATTTATTTTCTTGTATGGAAGACAATGGAACAAAACCACCCCTTTTGGCAGTTATTTGGGATGGGACTGGCTTAGGAGAAGATAAAAATATTTGGGGAGGAGAGTTTTTTACCCTTTCAAGGGACTTTGAGATAAAAAGAATTGCCCATTTTTATCCCTTTCCACTAATTGGGGGAGAAAAGGCAATTGAAGAACCAAAAAGGATTGGTTTGGGTCTTCTTTATAAGACCTTTGGTCCTAAAATCTTGGAAAAAAAAGAAATTCCTTCAGTTAAAGCATTTAAAGAAGAGGAATTAAAAATTATTTTAAATATGCTTGAAAAAAATATAAACTGCCCTTTAACTACAAGTGCAGGTCGGCTTTTTGATGGGATTTCTTCAATACTTGGGATAAGGCAAAAGATAACTTATGAAGGACAAGCAGCAATAGAATTAGAATTTGCCATAAGAGAAAAAGAAGATGAAATTCCTTACAATTTTTCCTTAAAAAAACAAGGGGAAGAAAATGGTGGAAGTGTTTTTATGATAAGCTGGGAAGAGATGGTAATTTCAATTGTAGAAGATTTTTTAAGAAAAAAGCCCATTCAAAATATTTCTTATAAATTTCATTTGACAATGGTAGAAATAATAAAAGAAATTTCAAAGGCATCAAAGGAAAGGTTTGTAATTTTATCTGGAGGGTGTTTTCAAAACTTATTTTTACTCGAAAAGACAAAGGAAATTTTAGAAAGGGAGGAATTTACTGTTTATTTCAATCAAAGAATCCCTCCAAATGATGGGGGAATTGCCTTTGGGCAAGTTGTTGCTTTAAATTATTTGAAAAAAAGACAAAGGTCTAAACCTATGGAATAAATTTTTTGGTTTTTTGGTGTAAAATCCTTCTTATTTTTTAAAGGCAGTTTCCCTGGTTTTGGCAAACTTGATAAAAATTTTCTGGTAAATTATTACATACTCCTATAACACATTGCAAAATATAAGAAGCATCCATAGAAGTTATGATACCATTTTCATTTACATCTGCAGCACATCTTTGTTTATTTGAAAGATTTGTAAGATTTATAATATCTTGTAATAGGAGGGTTACATCAAAAGAAGTTATTGTTCCATTTTCATTTAAATCTCCTAAAACATTTCCACATCCTAAGGCAATTGTATGGGTTCCCCCTGCAGATATTTTGTAAATATTTCCAAGATTTTGAACCTCCAAAGGTAAATGTCTGCTCTCAAGAGTCCCATCCCCTAATTGACCATAATCGTTATTTCCAAGGGTAACCATTTTTTTATTGGAAAGTAAAACAGTTGAGTGGAAACAGCCAGCAGATACCTTAACTCCATTGTTTATGTTAGGTATTTGGATTGGTATAGATATAGCTTCATCATATATATCAATTCCAAGTTGCCCTCCAAAATTACATCCCCAACCCCAAACAGTTCCATCTTCCTTTAATGCTAAGGTATGAAATGAACAAGAGGATATAGATACTACATTTTCTATATCCAATATTGGATCAGGAAAGTTTTTTAACAATAGAGAACCGTTCCTAATTGCTTGTAAATATTATAGCCCCAAATTGAAAGTTGTGCATAAGATATGGATGAAATAATAATAGAAAAAAATAAAAAAATCTTCATCTTTGCCTCCAAATATAAATTTAAAACATTTTTAAAAAATTTTCAAATAAATTTTTTATAAAATTTAAAGGAAAAAAATTCAAAGGTTTTGCTTCAAAACAATACTGTCCAAATTTTGAAAAATTTACCTCTCCTTTGAAAGGGAAAAATATCCTTTTCAATTATTACTCTAAATTTCCAGTATAATATTATTTTTTGGGTGGTTTTCTTCCTCCTCCTCCTTCGCAGTTATATATAAAATTGTAACCCTCCCTATCATCATTTTCAAGAGAAGAACGAGAAAAATCACAAGGAGCAAGAGCATAATACATAGTTGCAGATGAGACACTTGAATGCCCAAGCCCTACCACATGTCCAAATTCATGGGTTGCAACTCCAGATAAATCAAAACCATTTGTGCAACTGGAAGAGGTTTGCCATTTAGTACTATTATTAAACCTTACATCTACTTCAATAAATTTATAAAAGGTATACCCATTACAAACCTCAGTTTGGGAGGTATCTGTGGTAATATAACTTGTAACCCCAAGGGTAGTTCCCCCCAATTTTGCCCAAGATATAGCATTTACTCCATCTGCCTTTGCTCCTGAAACATTTGTATAACCGCTATAGTTAAATATCCCCCAAGCATTTATTCCAGAAAGAATTTGATTTTCTTGGGTGCTTGTAGATAGAAAACAATCAGGACCATTGGATGGATTGTAATAAAGGTATGTAGTTGAAAACCATTTTCTACCATTTAGACTAAAAGAAAAAGATAAGACACTAATTAAAAGAATTATTAAAAAGATAAAATATTTTTTCATTTTGCCTCCTTTTTATTCTTTAAAAGTTTTTTGAATTCATCATATTTTACCTTTGTAATTGGTTCTTCAGAAACATTTACCATCCCCAGATTTGAAAGATCCCTTTCTAAGTATTCAAAGCCATTTATATCCCTTTTTACCTTCCATTTTCCAAAGGAAAGCCCTAAGGTATGATAAATCCCCTCAATTTCTTCCAATTGAACTAAAACCTTTTCACCTATCTCATAGGATGCTTCACCTACAGTTTCTACATTATACCCTGCATATTTACCTCCCCAAGCTTCAAATTCAAATATTCCTCCTGCTGGTACATCCCCTTTCAAACATTCCTCCACAAATAAAACAATTCTTGTTTTAACTTGACCTTCAAAATCCAAGGTAGGATAAATTTCTAATACTTCACCTTTCAAAACCAAATCACTTAGGGAAAAGGATTCTTCCAAGGGCACAAAAATAATTGTAGTGGAAAAAACAAAAGATGATAAAAACAAAAAAAATAAGGTTTGAAAATACTTCATAAATCCTCCTTGTTCCTATGTTTAAAGATATAATATATACCCCTTGTTATAATACATCAATAAAAATTTTAATTGTCAAGGGCTTGTGTCGTTGCCCAGTAATAAAGAGGGAAATTCTACTTTTCTTAAAGTTTTTAAAAGATAAGTGAGGAAATTAAATTATTCATTTGTTCTTTTTAAAAAGAAAAAAATTCTTCTTGATAT
>FWPU01012693.1_pt1 | contig 11022 bp, 9 predicted proteins | sample 2228361 | NCBI WGS metagenome assembly FWPU01 (sample SAMEA103939777, study PRJEB20133) | metagenome | reverse complement strand
TTTGGTGCGTCGAAGCGGGCCGCGTGAAAGTCTTCCGCCTCAGCCCCGGCGGGCGCGAATATGTGCTGCGCTTGCCCGGCCCTGGCGATTCGTTCAACGACATCCCCGCCCTGGATGGCGGCCCCAATGCGGCCAGCGCGGTGGCCCTGACGGACATCGTGGCATGGGTGTTGCCCTCGGCGGTCTTGCGGACGGAACTGGAACGGCGACCGGAGCTGGCGCTGACCGCTCTGAACATCCTGACGGCACGCATCCGTGACCTGGTGCAGCAGGCAGAGGACCTGGCGCTGTATTCGGTGCCCGCGCGGCTGGCCCGCTTTCTGCTGCGTCAACTGGACGAGAGAACGGCGGACGATCCGGTGATCACCCGCGCGACGATCGCGGCGCACCTGGCGACTACGCCGGAGACGGTTAGCCGGGCGCTGCGCATGTTGGAAGAGGTTGGCGCGATCCGCTTCGATCGGCAGCATATCCTCATCCTGCGCGAAGACCTGCTGCGCTCGATCGCGCTGGAGTAGAGGACGTTTTTTCCTTCCCCCTGCTTTCTTCCTCGACTTGACGCAGATCAAGGCTTGTCTCGTTTATGATGATTAGAATGAATAAAAATACACTTACCATTCCATGGAGAGTGCAGACCCTGGCTGCACTTTATAGATAGCAGAGGGAAGGAGCGCCATGCGTACTATTCGACAAGGTCTGTTATGGGGCGGCCTGCTGTTGGGGGCAGTGGCGTTGCTCGTCGCGCTTGGCGACCCTGTCACGGCGCAGGAGAGCACGCCGGTTTCGCCGGCCACCGATGTCACCATCGTCATTGCCAACATGGCCTTCGCGCCGCATACGATAGTTGTTGCCACGGGTGCGACGATCACCTGGCGCAATGATGATGCTGTCCCGCACGCCGTGCACAGCCTGGAAGGATGGTTCGAGTCGGGCACGTTGGCCACCGGCGCATCGTTCGAATGGCAGGCGAGTCGGCCAGGCACCTTCCGCTATCGCTGTGCCCTGCACCCGGTGATGGAAGGCGTGATCATCGTCTTACCTGGCGGGGCGATCGCCCCTCTACCCTTCGATGGTCAGCCAGTGGAGAACGTCTACCGCGACAGCTGCGGCGGCTGTCATGGGCCTCACCGCGAAGGAGCGACCGGCCCGGCGCTGATTCCAGAGCGCCTGACAGGTACCGACGAGCAATACTTCGACGTGATCAAGAATGGCAAGCCTGGCACGGTCATGCCCGCCTGGGGGCCGCTGGGCATGTCCGACGAGGAAGTGTGGGCGCTGGTAGGCTACATCCGCAGTGCTGTCACCGCGGAGGAAGCGCAGTGGGAGATGGAGCAGATCGCTGCCAGCCGCGAAGTGCTGGTGGACGAAAGCACCCTCCCCGCTGCGCCGACACACGATGGCAACCTGGACAACCTGCTGTTGGTCACCGAACGCGAGGCGCGTAGCATTGCGGTCTTCGATGGCGACACGCATCGCCTGCTGGGGCACATTCCCGCCAGTTACCGCGCGCACGGCTACGCTTTCGACCCCACCAGCGATCGGTGGGCCTACAACGTGGGTCGCGACGGCTGGCTCTTCAAGATCGACCTGTACACGTTGCAGGCGGTAGCGCAGGTGCGCGTCGGACTGGACTCGCGTGGGTTGGCCATTTCCGACGATGGGCGCTATGTGATCGTGGGCAACTACATTCCCGCCACAGCGGTGATCCTCGACGCGAAAACTCTGGAACCGCTCCAGGTGATTCACACCGACGGTACCGATCCGGACGGCAATTTCGTGCATTCGCGCGTGGCGATCACCAGCGATGTGGCACCGTCCCTGGTCGGTCCCTACTTCCTGATCGGTCTGAAAGAGGCCGGACAGGTCTGGCGCATTGACTACAGTCAGCCGGATTTCCCTATCGAGCGGGTAGAGAACGTCGGGCGCATCCTGCACGACGGGTTCCTCAGCCCAGACAACACGCGCTTCTACGTGGCTTCGCAAAGAGATAACTGGATGGCCGTCATTGATGTCTCCTCGATGACGGTCGTGGAGCGCATCCCCACCGGCAAGACGCCGCACCCTGGCTCTGGCGCGACCTGGGAAGTGAGCGGCGTGGTCTATGGGGCCACGGTGCACGCGGGTGAAGGCAAGGTGACGATCTGGGATCTGTCGAACAATCAGATCGTGGCTGAGGTTCCTACTGGTGGCCCCGGTCTGTTCATCCGCGCTCATCCGCAGAACCCGTACATCTGGGCGGACAGCGTCTTCGCCGAGCAGCCGAACCGCATCTACATCATTGACAAGCAAACGTTCGAACTGGTGCACGTCATCGAAGAGGGCATTCAGACGCTGCACCCCGAATTCACTGCCGACGGGCGCTATGTCTATGTGAGCGACTGGCAGGGCAACGTGGTGCGCGTCTATGATGGGCTGACGTTCGAGAAGGTGGCCGAAATCAGTGGAGTGACCACTCCCACCGGCATCTTCAACACCGAGCGCCGCCTGGAGACGCTGGGCCACTGATCCCTTGGCCACTCTTTCCTGCAATGCCATATACGAAGGCGTGCCGCGCGACGAGCGCGGCACCTGCGTTTTGTGGCTCAGGCAGCACGCGCAGCCGTTGCAGGCTCATGCTATACTGGGAGCAGGTTGGGTGTTGGTTGAGCTGGAAGTGAGATTCTTGACGAAGAGTGGTTTTGCACGCATCAGGAGGAGCGACGGGTTATGCGCACGCGAGCCGTGATTCTGGCAGGGGGTGAGGGCAGTCGCCTAGGCGTCTTGACCGCCAAACGCGCCAAGCCGGCTGTGCCATTCGCTGGAAAATACCGCATCATAGACTTTGCGCTGAGCAACTGCGTCAATTCGGGCATTTTCGATGTGCTGGTCCTGACGCAGTACCGCCCGCATAGCCTCAACGAGCATATCGGATTGGGCCGTCCCTGGGATCTCGACCGCACCTTCACCGGCGGCGTGCGGTTGTTGCAACCCTACCAGGGACGACATGATACTGACTGGTACGCGGGCACCGCGGATGCCGTCACCCAGAACATCAACTTCATCCGCCGTGGATCGCCGCGCAATATCCTGATCCTGTCCGGCGACCACATCTACGAGATGGACTACGATATGCTCGTCCGCTATCACGAGGAAAACCAGGCCGACGCGACGGTCTGCGTCATCCGCGTGCCGCTCAGCGAGGCGTCGCGCTATGGCATCATGGCCGTGGACGACAACAACCGCATCATAGAATTTGTCGAAAAACCCCCGGTACCCCCTGGTGACCTGGCCAACATGGGCGTTTACGTCTTCCGGCTGGACGTGCTGGAAGAGCTGCTGCGCGAGGACGCCGCCCGCCCCGACTCGAAGCACGACTTCGGCTACAACATCATCCCGCGCATGATCGAGCTGGGGATGCGCGTGATGGCCTATCCTTTCGGCGGCTACTGGATTGACGTGGGCACCATTGATGCCTATTGGGAAGCGCACATGGACTTGCTCGGCTCGCCGCCCTCGCTCGATCTCAACGACCGCTCATGGATCATTCACACCCGCAGCGAGGAGCGCCCGCCGGTGCGCATTGACCGGGGAGCCATCATCGAAGACAGCCTGATCACCGATGGTTCGGTCATTTCCAGCGGAGCGCGCGTGATCCGCAGTGTGCTCTCGCCGGGCGTGTTCGTCGGGCCAAACGCCGTCATCCGCGAAAGCGTGATCCTCACCGACAGCTACATCGAACGCGACGCGGTGATTGAACGGGCCGTCATAGACAAAGGCGTGGTGGTGGGGCAGGGCGCGCGCGTGGGGGAAATCATCCCTGGGCCGGACCTGGGCATCGTGTGCATCGGCAAGAACTCGACCGTGCCGCCGCGTTTTGTGGTGCGGCGCGGCACGGTGTTGGGCACCGATTTGCTGGCCGAGGAAGTCAAAGCGCAATTCCCCGACGGCGTGGTGCCCGCCAATGTCCAGGTAAGTTTTCGCGGCGAACGGTGAGTCCGCTCAGGGCTGCTGCTCGAAGATCACTTCGGCGGCGTTGTGAGCGCAGTCCCCGGCGCTGAAGATCACTTCCACCGGCGCGGAGAGGGTGCGTCCCGCGCCGGTGACCTGTATCCAGACGCGCCGGTGCACGCTGCCAGGCAATGTCAGTGTCCATGTCCCCGGCGGATAACCGGCTACTTCGCCGGTCAGCACCAACCGCGGCGCGAGATAGTCGCCCCACACCAGCAACGCGAAAGCGTCGGTTGGCACTCCCTCTGTGCTCATGAGCAGCCCGCCGACTTCCTGGGCGTCGCACGAACTGCCCGCCCGATAGGTCACCGCGTCATCGCGCACCGCGAAGGCATATTGACCGGCTGTCAGCGGCATATCGCCGGCGGCAGCGGTCATCTCGGCCTGCGCGAAAGCCAGGTTGGCGGCGATGGCGGTGAGCGTTGCGGAAAACCCCTGCTGCTGCGTGCGCTCGCGGGCGTCGTCCAGCAGCAGGATCAGCAGCGCCACCGTCAACATGGCCAGGAAGAGCAGCACCGCGCCGGAAAGAATCAGCCGATAGGCCCGGCTGGGCGAAGCCGGCGGTTGCAGAGGGGTCATATGCCAGGCTCCTTGGCGGCGATGGCCTGCTCCTTGAGCAACGCCTCTTCCAGAGTGCGATAAGCGCGCAGGACTTCGGCCACGCTCCACGCCTGGGCGATGGCTCCACGCGCCTGATGAGGCGGGTCGCCGTCGAAGATTTCGCTGATGGTGCCCATGCCATAATCCGCCAGATGATCGGCCAGCGGCTCCAGGTAACTCCAGGCCGTGCTGGCCCGGCCATAGACCCGATAATGAGCGATGGCGAACGGCCCCAGCAACCAGGCCCAGGCCGTGCCCTGGTGATAGGCCCGGTCGCGCTGCAACACGTCACCGCTGTAGTAGCCGGTGTAGTCGGACTCGTCGGGGGCCAGGCTGCGCAGGCCATAGCTGACGAGCAGTTCGCGCGCGCAGATATCCACCACGGCCTGTGCCCGTTCGCCTTCCAGCAGCGGGAACGGCAGCGACACGGCGAAAATCTGGTTCGGGCGCAGCGTGGGGTCGTCACCGTCCGGCCCGTCTATCACGTCGTAAAGGTAGCCGCCGCTGTACCAGAAACGCCGGTTGAAGCTGACCAGGGCGCGGTCAGCCATGGCGTGATAGTGGGCGGCGTCTTCATCGCACCCCAGCTCGGCGGCCAGCGTCGCGGTGATGCGCAGGGCGTTGACCCACAGCGCGTTGATTTCTACCGGCTTGCCCACCCGCGGCGTGACCACCCAGTCGTCAATCTTGGCGTCCATCCAGGTGAGTTGCAGTCCCGGCTCTCCGGCGAACAGCAGGCCATCTGCCGGGTCCATGCGGATATTGTAGCGCGTGCCTTCCACGTGCCAACGCAAGATGTCGGTCAACACGGGATATAGCTCGCGGCATACGTCGTCGGCAGCGCCTACTGCCTGGCAGTGCGCGTAGAGCGCCTGGAAGTACCACAGCGTGGCATCTACGGTGTTGTATTCGGGCGCGCTGCCCGCGTCCGGGAAGCGGTTGGGCAACATGCCCTGGTCTACGAAGCGGGCATAGGTGCGCAGAATCTCGCCGCTCTCCGCGATCCGGCCCACGGCTAACGTCAGGCCCGGCAGGGCGATCATCGTGTCGCGACCCCAGTCGCTGAACCAGGGATAACCGGCCAGGATGCTCTTGCCAGGCTGTCCGCCGATGTCGCGCGTGACGACGAACTGATCAGCGGCCAGGGCGAGCTGACGCACCCAGGGCGGGGCCTCGTCCAGATTGGCCTGAGCCAGCAGGGCTTGCTGACGCCGCTGCTCGGCCAGCAGGGCATCGTGCCAGGGTAGCGGGTCGTCTGCTTCGGCGGTGAAGACCAGCGCCAGCGTGCTGCCCAGGTCGAGATCGGCCAGGACGGTCGCCGCGGCGAAGAGGTCTTCCTGGTCGTCCAGGCCGCGCCGCTTTTCTTCGGCCAGGTGAAACGACCACCACCACTCGGCATCTGGCACGATCGTCCCCTGGTTGGCGAAGATACGGAACGAACCGCCGTCATTCCCATTGCGGTCGGGCGAGAGGGTGACGCGCACCCCTTCGCCACAAGCGGGCGAGACCGGCAGCGGGGTCACCTCCACCGGGTAGCCGCCGCGCGTCAGCTTGTGATGGTCGCGGAAAGTGCACAGCGGTTTGAGCACCAGCCGCACGCGCGACGTGCCGCGCACATAGGAATAGGTGACGTAGGTCGTGTTGCGCCCGTGCGCCATCCAGATGCGCTGCACGATACGCACGTCGCCCAGGCCCCAGACGAAGACGGGGATCGTCCCCTCCAGCCGGAAACTTTCCAGGTGCCGGTAGCCGTCCGGCAGGATCACACCGGCGGCCCACTCATGAGTCACCAGCGGCGAGCGCCGCCCGTCAATGTCTACCCAGGCGTCCAGGTTGGCCACCAGCACCGTACGGCGGGTCGGGGGTCGCAGCGCCGCGGTGAGCAGGCTGTGATAGCGCCGCGTGCGCGCCCCGGCCAGCGTGCCCATGGCGTAGCCGCCGATGCCATTGGTGACCAGCCATTCGCGGCGCAACAGTGCCTCCAGCGATTCACGTCCGAGTTGGATCATGCTGGATTCTTCACACTCCCCTGCATCAAGCTACAGCCGCCCGTACAGCGCGACGGCGGTACGGGCGGCAGACAATCAAAAAAACTGGGCGGGACGCCACCGAAGGTCCTGGGGCGAGTGGACGGGGCGTCCCCTGATCGTATCCATGCCAACCGACGCTGCGGCTATTCTGGCCTGGTGCTGACGACCGAATTGTCGCCGCTGAAGGGGTTGGCTACGTAGCGGTCGGCGTCCCAGTCATTGTGCCACTGAGAGCCGTTCACCAGATAGCGGAATTGATACTCACGATTGGGTTCGAGGTCAAGCGTTACCTTGAACTTGCCGTTCTTGTAGCGCGTCATCGGTGTGGCAGACTCGTCCCAGTTGTTGAAGTCGCCCACCAGGTAGACGCTTTCGGCATTGGCGGCAATGGCATCCGGTACGGTGAATTCGACCTTCACCTTGCCACTTTTCAGGAAGCGCTTCTTGAGCATGATTTGACTCCTTGGGTCAACTTGCTTCTGATTTCGATTCTACCATACGTGCCTGGCAACACCAGCGCTAACGTATCGTCATACTGCACAAGCCGTACGGCTTGTGAGAGTCATCGGGCGCTTGTCATTGGCGGGGCAGTGCAGTACACTTCGCCCGTCATAGACGCCTCGCACCAAGGAAAGACAATGCGCCAACTGTTCTATGCCACCACTAATCCTGGCAAGGTAGGAGAAGTGCGCCAGATCATGCGCACCCTGGGGCTGGACATCCTGTCCCCTGCCGACCTGAACCTGACTTTTGACGTGCCGGAGACAGGCTCGACTCTGGAAGAAAATGCGCTGCTCAAGGCGCGCGCCTATCTGGAATACCTGCCGCCCGACGAATTCGTGGTCATCGCCGATGATACGGGCGTGGAAATTGACGCCCTGGGTGGTGAACCCGGTATTCACGTGCGGCGCTGGATCGGGCAGGGGCGCATGAGCGACGAAGCCATCATCACCTACTGCCTGGCCCGGCTCGACGGAGTGCCCCGCGAACGGCGCGGCGCGCAGTTCCGCACCGTGATCGCCGTGGGGGTCGCGCCGGATGCCCTGTCTTTTTTCGAAGGCACATTGCGCGGTGTGATCCTGGAACAGGCCAACCCGCTGCGCATCCCTGGGTTCCCCTTTGAGTCCATCTTCTACGTGCCAGACTGGGGCATGTTGCTCGGCCAGGTCCATCAACTGCCCGCCGAACAAAAGGCGCGCTATCTGACACACCGCGAACGAGCGCTGCGCCAGGCGTTGCCGCGCATTCATGCCCTGCGCGACGGGCGGGCGGCGGGGTAGGCGGCCCGCCGCAGTGGATTCCGCGCCCTGGGAAACAAGGCCCCGCATATCCCCTGGCGGGGACAGAACTGCTCACGGCCAAACGGCTTCGCCGGCCAGCAGACGGCGAATCTGTTCCGGGAATTGATCGGGGTCGAAGGGCTTGCGCAGCAGGCCATCGAAACCGGCGGCGCGCACCCGTGCAATTTCTTCGCGATCGCCGTTGGCGGAGATGGCGACGATGCGCGTGTCGCGCAGGCGCGGATGCTGGCGCATCTTGGTGAGCGTCTGGAAGGGGTCTTCGTAGGGCAGGTGAATATCCATCAGGATCAGGTGCAGACGAGGCAGGGTATCGGCGAACTGCACCACCTGCCAGCCACTGGTCTTCCATTCGCAGTGAATGACGCCCATGAAGGCCAGTTGACGGGCCAGCACCACGTAATCGGGCACAGCGCCAGCCACTACCAGGATATGGGCATCATAGGGTGTAACTGCCTGACTCATGCAACATTTCTCCAGCGCCACCCTCGGCCTGTCGCCGGGTGACGATTGCCAGCGCTGAATGTTCAGTATTCGCGGGCGAGCGGGCTGCCACCCTGCGCCACCAGTTGATAGCGCACATCGTCCGGCGGGATTTCCATCAGCACCACCAGCCGTTGCAACAGCTCTGCGCCCAGCGGCGCAGCGGTGAGGCTGCCCCAGTAACCGTAAGGACGGTCGAGTTTGATCAGGATGGATACCACCGGGTCGTTGGCGGGCAGGAAGGCGATGAACGACGCAATTGAGTTGCCCGGTGCGAACGGCTCATAGCCGTAGGGTGCGGGAATTTCGGCGGTGCCCGTCTTGCCCGCGACCGTGTAGCCCGGCAGATCGAACTCGATCTCTTTGCTCTCGCGCAGCACACGCACCATGATGTCGCGTGCTTTGTGCGCGGCCTCTTCGCTGATGGGCCGGTGAATGGCCGCGGGTTGCATCTCGATCACCTGGCCGCCATCAATGCGCGCCTTGACGATGTGCGGCTGCATGATCAGCCCGTCATTGGCGATCGCATTGACTGCTGTGAGCAGTTGCAGAGGTGTCACCGATACGCCCTGCCCATAGCTGTTGTTGAGAAACTGCGCTTCATTCCAGTTGGGATCGCCCGGCTCGACCAGGATGCCTGGCGATTCGCCTTCCAGGTCAACGCCGGTGGGGCTGCCGATGCCGAACTCGCGCAGCTTGGGATAGACCTTGTAGGGGCCGATCTCCTTGTAGATGGTAGCCGTGCCCGTGTTCAGCGAATCAATGAACACCTGCGCGAAGTCCGGATTGCCGTGCGAGGTACGGTCCCAGTTGCAGATTGCCACGCCGCCCGCTTCAAAACAGCCGGGGTCGTAGTACGACCAGTCCAGATCATGCGTGCCCAGGTCGAGCGCAATCGCCATGGTCAGCACCTTGAACACAGAGCCGGGTTCGTAAATGTCAGCAATGGCCGGGTTGCGGGCACGTTGCAGGTTCTCCGGCGACAGATCGCTGGGGTCGAAGGGCGGATAGTTGGCCATGGCCAGGATTTCGCCATTGCGCGGGTTCATGATCAGGATCGTGCCGCCGGTAGCCGTCGGGTCTTCCTCCAGGAAACCAGTCAGCATTTCCTGAGCCAGGAATTGCAGGTCGCGATCAATGGTCAGGATCAGGCTCATGCCGTCGCGCACGCGCGTCGCCTTGGTCTGACTTTCCTCCAGGAGGGGGATGGTGCTCTTAGTGACGCGCTTGCTCTGCCCGGCCAGCAGGGTCTGGTAATAGCCCTCGACGCCGTAATAGCCCTGGCCGGTGTGCTGCTCGTCGGCTCCGGCGAAGATGCCCACGATCTGCGCCATCAGCGATCCCTGCGGGTAGATACGAATAGGTAGCGGCTCGATGATGATCCCGTCAATGTCCAGATCGGCGATAGCCTGGCCGACCTCCGCGCTGACCCGGCTCGCCAGCAGCACATAGGGCGGGAACTGACCGTTGGCGTCCGGTTCGAGCAGGCGATAGAGCTTGTCTTCGGAAAGGCCCACCAGGGGAGCCAGTTTCATCGCCACGTCCTGGCGATCTATCACCTGGTTGGGGCTGATGCCAATACGGTATTCAAACGAATTGGTCGCCAGCAGATAGCCGTCGCGGTCGAAAATCTGTCCGCGCGCGGGCAATACCTCGATCGTTTGCTGGTAACGGTTGCGCGCCTGATTTTCGAGCGCCTGTTTGATCTCCGGATTCATGCGGAACTGAAACGAGAGCAGACGGGCCAGCAGGATCAGGCTGACGCCAATCAGGCCCATACTGAGCAGAGTCAGACGCCGGTTGAGGGTTTCGTCGCGGTTCATGGTCGTGTCTTGCCCCCTGGCGCTACTTATTCTGCCATTCCTGGAACTGCCGTTTTAGATTATCCCACTGTTTGCGCAGCCAGCCACCTAATGTCTCGTCGTAGACCTGGGCGGGGGACGTAGGAGTTGGCGTAGGCGTAGGGGTAGCGACAGGACGGTCGTAGCGATACCCGTCAACGATGATGTACTGAATCTCGTCGTCGCCCGCCTGACGGAAGCCCAACTCTGCCGCCCGCGTCATCACGCGCGGCAGGCTTTGTAGCTCGGCGATCTCCACGCGCAGCCGCTCATTTTCCTGTTGCAGGCGGGCGCGGTAGTCGGTCATCGCCTCCAGTTCGCGCGCCGAGATGGTGCTGCGCGAAGTCTGGAACAGATACAGCGCAGCAATGATCAGCCCCACCACTCCGATCAGCCCTAGCGTGGCGACAAACTGCCGCTGATTGCGCCAGGGCGGTTGGATGGCATGAGGTCGTGCCAGTGAACGGCTTTCGTCGTGATCCATAAGCCTGATGGCGACACGATTTGCGGCGGTCGGCGTGCCTGCGATCTGAGTCCGATCCTCAGCGCAGGAAAAAAAACCCCCGTGTGCGCATTATACCCCAATCTGTTCTGGCACAGGCTGGCAAATGGGCCAACAGTGTTGGGGAACACCCCGGTGCCCATGCCAGACGAGGGGTAGGTCATGGCGTCACTGTCAAGGTGGTCAGGTAGTACAGGGTCGAGCCAGCGGGCGCGCCGTCCGGGGTGTAGCGGGGCAGCGGCTCAGCGCTGAGCATGTCGAACATGCCGATCAGCAGCGGA
>FWPU01012692.1_pt1 | contig 11023 bp, 8 predicted proteins | sample 2228361 | NCBI WGS metagenome assembly FWPU01 (sample SAMEA103939777, study PRJEB20133) | metagenome | reverse complement strand
CGCCTTCTTCGCGGCGGGCGTGAAGGGGAGCTTTCCGCCCCCGCGGATCGCCCGCCCCGGCCCGAGCAGCGCCTGGGCCGCGCGCCGCAGCGCCTCCGCGTCCGCCCCGGCCGCGCGCAGCGCGTCGCCCGCCGCGCCCTCGACGCGCGCGATCGCAATCAGCATGTGCTCAACCCCGATGAACTCGTGCCCGAGCGACAGCGCCTCGACGTGCGCCATGCCCATGACCCGCATGGCCCCGTCCTCGAACCGGTCCAGCATGCGCGCTCCCTCCTCGCCGCCCGCCTCATGATACCGCGCCGTGAGCCGGATCGCCCGCTGTGCTATAGTACGCGCATGCCGTGGCCGCAGCAGCCGGGAGATCGGCCGGCGATCGAGGTGGAGGGGCTCGGGCGCCGCTTCGGGGAGATCGAGGCGGTGCGCGGGATCTCCTTCGCCGTCGCGCGCGGCGAGCTCTTCGGGTTTCTCGGACCGAACGGCGCGGGCAAGACCACGACCGTGCGCATGCTGACGACGCTGCTCTTGCCCACCGCCGGGCGCGCCCGCATCGACGGGATGGACGTCGTGGCCGCCCCGCGCGAGGTGCGCAAGCGCATCGGCGTCGTCTTTCAGGAGGCGTCGCTCGACCACCGCCTGAGCGCGCGCGAAAACCTCCTCTTCCACGCGCAGCTCTACCACATTCCGCGCCCGGAACGCGCGCCGCGCGTGGCCGAGGCGCTCCGGTTCTCCGGGCTCGAGGCGCGCGCCCGCGACATCGTGGCGACGTTTTCGGGCGGCATGAAGCGGCGGCTGGAGATCGCGCGCGGGATCCTCCACGGCCCCGCCGTCCTCTTCCTCGATGAGCCCACGGTCGGCCTCGACCCGCAGACGCGGCGGCACATCTGGGACTTCCTCGCGGAGCTGCGCGCCGCGCGCGGGGCCACCGTCTTCGTGACGACCCACTACATGGAGGAGGCCGAGCGCTGCGACCGCGTCGCCATCATCGACCACGGGCGGCTCGTGGCGATCGACACGCCCGAGGCGCTCCGGCGCGACGTCGGGGAAGACGTGGTCACGGTGCGCCCGGCGGGCTCGCTCGAGGAGGCGCGGCGCGCCGCGGCGGGCGCGCTCGGGGCGGAGGCGCGGATTGCGGATGGCGCCCTCCACTTCGGCGTCCCCGACGGGGAGTCCTTTATTCCGCGCGTGGTCGCGGCGCTCGGCGCGCGCGTGCGCAGCGTGAGCCTGCGCCGGCCGACCCTGGAGGATGCCTTCGTGAAGCTCACCGGGCACGAGATCCGCGACGAGGCGCCGAGCGCGGTCGACGCGCTCCGCGACGCCACGCGCGCGCTCGGGAGGCGCGTCCGGTGAGCGGGGGCGGCGGCGCGCGCGGCGCGGCGCTTCTCCGCGAGGAGTGGCACGGGGTCCGCACCATCGTCGGGCGCGACCTGCGCCGCTACTTCCGCGAGCGAACGCAGCTCGTCTCGGCGTTCGCGCGCCCCATCGTGTGGCTCTTCATCCTCGGGCACGGGCTCGCACCCACCTGGCGCGGCGCGGCCCCAGGCGGCGGCGTTCCGGCGGGGGGGGAGAGCTACATCGCCTTTATCTACCCCGGGATCATGGCCCTCGCGCTCGTCTTCACGTCGGTCCTCTCCGCGATCTCGATCATCTGGGACCGCGAGTTCGGATTCTTGCGCGCGGTGCTCGTGGCGCCGGTCTCGCGCACAGCGGTGGCGCTCGGGAAGGCCGCGGCGGGGGCGCTGCTCGGGACGATCCAGGCGGCCGTGGTGCTCGCGCTGGCGCCGCTCGCGGGCGTCCCGCTCAGCATCGGGGGGGCGGGGCTCGCCCTCGCGATCCTGCTCGTGAGCGGGCTCGCCCTCACTGGGGTTGGAATCGCGATCGCGGCGCGCATCACGTCCTTCGAGGGATTCGGGACCATCGTGAACTTCTTCATCATGCCGCTCTACTTCCTTTCGGCGGCGCTCTTCCCGCCCGCGGGGCTTCCCGCGTGGCTCGGCGCGCTCGTCCGCGCGAACCCGCTCACCTACTGCGTGGATGCGCTGCGGCACGCGCTCGCCGGCGCGGGCTGGTTCCCCTTCGGCCTCGACCTCGCCGTCACCTGCGGCGCGGCGGCGTTCTTCGTCGCGCTCGGCGTGCGCGCGATCAACCGGATGGAATGAGCGGGGGCCCATGAAGGAGCGATTTCGCATGGGAGAAGCGAGGCCGCCCCAGCCCGGAGGGGAGCGCGAGCCCGGTCCCGGCGGCTCAATCATCCTTCCCGGCCACGGATCGTGCTACGTCTGCGGCACCGAGAACCCGGCCGGGCTCGGGCTCGCGTTCCGGCTGGAGGGCGGCCGCGTGAAGGCGGAGCTCGTCCCCACCGAGCGCCAGCAGGGCCCGCCGGGCCACGTCCACGGCGGCTGCCTCTCCGCCGTCCTCGACGAGGCCATGGGCGCCGCCGCCTGGTGCGCCGGGCACCCCGTCCTTGCGGCGCGCCTCGAGATCGACTTCCGGAGGGCGGTCCCCCTCGGCGCGCGCTGTAGCGTGGAGGCGTGGGTCGCCTCCGTGGACGGGCGGAAGATCTGGACGGAATCGGAGCTGCGCCTTCCCGGCGGCGCGCTCGCGACCCGCGGCCGGGGCCTCTTCCTCGAGGCGCGCGAGTTTTTTGGCGGTGGCGCGTTCTTCGCGCTAAAGCGCTGACGATCTGCTGAATCGCTCACGCGATAAGCCCGTGCCGCGCGAGCGCGGCCGCGAGCTCCGCCACGCTCGCCACCCGCTCCGCCTCGATCCCGAGGGCGCGGGCGGCGGCGACGTTCTCCTCGGCGTCGTCGAGAAAGAGCGTCTCCTCGGGGCGCGCGCCGAGCTGCCGGAGCGCGGCCACGTAGAACGCGGGGTGAGGCTTGCGCGCCCCCGCGAGAAAGGAGAGGTGCGCGGCCGCCCGCGCGAAGAGCGTGACGCGCGGGGCGACGAAGCCGAAGTGGATCGGGTCCGTGTTCGACCACACAGCGAGGCGCACCCCGGGCCTGAGCCGCCCGAGCAGGAGCGAGGAGGCGGCCGGGCGCGGGCGGACCGCGGCGCACCAGCAGGCGCAGAAGCTCTCGTAGGAGAGCGGCGGCACGAAGGCGAGAAAGCGCCGCCAGAACGCGCGCGGCGCGAGCGCCCCCGCCTCCAGGTCCCGCTTGAGCCCGGCCGCGATCGCGGCCTCGACGCCGCGGATCGCCTCCGCGAGGGGGATCCCCGCGGCCGCGGCGATCGCGCGCGCGGTCGCCTCGGGCTCGTAGTCGATCAGCACATTCCCGAGGTCGAGCGCGACCGCCCGCGCGCTCACGACCCGGGCGGCCTCCCCAGGCGCGCCCCGATCTCGAGGTCGAGGCCCGCTACGTAGAGGGCGATGGCGCCCGCGACCCCGTGCGCGACGCCGATCGCGAGGAGCCCCGGCGCCCGCGCGTACACGAGCCCGAACGCCACCCCGAGCGGCGCCGTGGCCGCCGTGAGCAGCCAGTTCGGCGCGTGCACGAGCCCGTAGAGCGCCCCCGCGATCACCCCCGCCACGTGCATGGGCACGCCGCTCCGAGCGAGCCCGCGCTGCACGAACCCGAGGTAAAAGAGCTGCTGGAGGAAGCCCCAGAGCGGGTACGCGAGCAGCGCCACGGCCACGCCAGGCCAGAGCGGTCGCGCCTTCTCAGGGCCCACGGCGAGCCGCCACGCCGCCGCCGCAGCGAGCGCCGCGGCGACGACGGGCACGAGCATGCGCGCGGCCCGCGCGTTCGCCGCGCGATCCGCGATTCCGAGCGAGGCCGCGGTTTCCCCCCGCCGCCAGAAGAGCGCCATAACCGCCGCGAAGGCGACCCCGATCGTGGCGAGGTCCCAGGCGAGCGAGGGCCGAAAGAAAAGGAGATAGGCGTGAAGCCCAATCACGAGCGCAAGCGTCTCGACCGCCGCCATGGCCCCCACATTATAGCACCCGCAAGAAGAGGCGCGCGGCCCGAAGCCGCGCGCGCTTTCTTTCTTGCGCCCGCGCCCGGAGCCCGCTCAGGTATCCTGGACCACGCCGCAGAAGTCACTCGTTCCGTTCTCGCCGATGAAGTTGTCGTTATCGCCGGGCATGCAGCGGTTCACGCTCTCGTTGTCGAGAAGGTCGAGCGCTTCGAGTACCCAGCGGGCCCGGTGGTTGGGCAAGTTGGAATCCGTCTCGTCCGCGTTCGCCGGGAGATCGTCTGCCGGCGTAAACGAGATGTTGCCCGAATCGTCCACCGCGGCGAGCGCCGTGTAGACAATCCGAATGTCTTTCGCTGAGTCGGGGTCGAAGCGGGTGACCTCGATCACCACGAACCTCGTGCGCTCGAGGTCGGCCCCCAATGTCGACACCTGCCCCGTCCAGGTTGTCGAATCGGGGAAGCTCCCCACTTCGCTCGGCGGCCCCTCGAAGAGGTAGGGGAGCCGCGGGATGGCCGTAAGCCGCGTCCCCCGGACGTCGTACGCCTCGAGATCGAGCGGCCGCTCTCCGTGCGAGAAGTCGAGGCCGAAGAGCCCGCCTTCCCCGGGGAACTCGTCCTCCCCCGGCTCGATCTCGAAGCCGCCGCCCGGCGTGGCATAGGTGAAAACCCCCGCCTGGAGGAAGCCCTCCAAAAGTTGCCCCTCGCCCCCCGCGTATGCAAGCACCTTGCCGACGTCGCTCCGATCGCGGGCATCGCGGTCCGGAGGATCGGAGCGGTCGGTGAGGAACGCCCGGATCCCCGACGCGAGATCGCCGCACCGGAGCGTGCGCGCGAGGTCCAGGTCCATCTGGGTGCGATAGGTGAGCCTCTGGAGGTCGGGGATCGGGTTCTCCGAGAGCCGCGCCGTGCGAAAGTACTGCACGACGGGGTCAAGCGCATTTCCCCTGGCGTCGAGCGCCGTCGGATTGCTCCCGTTGATCTCCACGCGATATGCCGTCCCGTCCGCAAGCGGGTCGATCCCGTTCGCAGAAAGGCCCGCGCGGAGCGCCTGGGTCCCGCGCGTCTCGATCCCAAGGACGGGAATCCACGTCCCCGTCCCGCGGAAGTTCTCGAAGAGGCGCACGTTCGCTCCATCGCCTTCGGTGACAAAGCTCTCCGGGTCGAGGGGCGCCGAGAACTGGAGCTCGAAGGCCGGCCGCACGCTGCGCGGCCCGACGTCGTCGACGAAGGCCGGGTCGCTCGCCATGACCGGAGCCGCCGCAAGGAAGGTCGCCGGATCGTAGCCGTTCGCACGGCCGGGAACGGAGACCGTCGCCAACGGACTGGCGACGTTCGGGGTCGAATTCGACAGGTCCGCGAGGACGAAGAGCCCGATCGTCACCGAGGCGGGCCACGGCCCCCCGACGGGATCCAGGCGAAGCGCGTTGCGGCGCCCGTGCTCGTAGGCGACGCGGAACTCGGGGACCGCGCCCGCTCCTGAAGTGACCTCGATGCGTGTGTTCGGATCCATCGCGATCCCTTCCGTAAGGCCGAGGTAGATGGGCCCTCTCTCGACCGTTCCGAACGCCGCCGTGAGGCCGGGGGGCGTAGTGTCCTGGAGCTCCCGGATCGCGGTCACAAAGAGCTCGAACGGAGCGCGATTCCCGTTTTCGTCGAGGGCGATTCCGGAGATCCGGTAGCGCTCGCCCCGGCGCCAGCCCCCGAACGGAAGGAGCTTGACGCGCCGGCGATCCGAGGGATCGATCGCGAGAAGCGCCTCATCGAGGAGGACGTCCTCATCGAGCTTGTCCGTAATCCGCACGTCCTCGAGCCGGTCGACGTCTTCATCGAACACGAGCACGATGGGCTCGTCCGACGTCTGGAGGAGCTGGTTGCGGGCGGCTGTGTCTGCATCAACCTCGATCGTGATTCCAAAAAAGGCCCCCGCGACACCGGAGCTCGTCCCGAACATGGCCGTCTGCGTGACGGGCGTCCGGGTCGGCGTCCCGCCGAACGTCGTCTCGACCTCGGCGAGCCTCGGCCCGCTCGCGTCCGCGACGACCGTGGCCGCAAGCGGCGAGTCCGAAACGCCACTGTTGCCGGCGAGATCGCGCACGACCGAGGGGTCGAACTCGAGCGTCGCGCCCTCCGGGTGAAGCTCAGGCGCCACGACGAAGACCGTGTCGGTCGGCTGGTTTACCGAGGCAAACCCCGCCATGTCCGAAAGGTTCGTCGCGACCCCCGTCCCGTTGACGGTGAAGCCGCCCGCGATCGCGGCGGTCGAGACCGACGTGTCGAGCGACTCGTTGAAGATCGCGATCGCGCGCCGGTTCCGCCCGGCGCTCGCGCTTCCGTCGAGCGACGACTCCAGGACGCGGGGATTCTGGTTGTCGTAGACGAAGCTCGCGCGCGCGCGCGCGGCGCGATTCGGAATGCGCGTCGCGACGTCCTCCGCATCGACGTGGATCGTGTAGAGATCTCCGGTCTGCGCCGAATCGGGGAGGGCGGGCAACGAGAAGAGGGAGCCAAGAGTCTCGCCCGCGATCGTCGCGCGCGGCCCGACCGTGCCCGTAAAGAAGGGTGCGTCGTTCCTGAGCACGGTGAGCGTCGCCGCGACCTCTCCGCCGCCGTCATCGACAGCGAGCGTCACGTTCGCGAGCGCGGCGGCGCTGTTCGTGGGACCCACCGGAAGGTTCGCGAGCCTCACCGCGGGCGCCGTCCGGTCCACGGTGAACGGGTTCGGGCCCAGCGTGCCGGCCGCGGCGTTTCCGTTCGCGTCGGTGGCCGCGGCGGCGACCGTGTAGTCGCCCTCGGGAAGCAGGAAGTCGGCGATGGCGTCGGGCCCGGGCACGAAGGCCGTCACGCTGACGGGGCCCGAGATCGTGTAGGTCACCCCCGCCGCGTCGGTCACCGTCGAGGAGAGAAAGACGGGGTCGTCGCTCACCCGCGCGCCGCCCGCAGGCGCGAGCCCCGCGATCGTGGGGCGCACGTTGTCCACGAGGAAGGTGAAGGTCCGCAGGGCCACATTGCCGGCCGGATCCGTGGCCTGAATCTCGATCGAGAACGTGGTCCCGTTCGCGACCAGGCCCGTGTACGTAACGTCGACCGTGCGCGCGCTCCCACTTCTTGAGATCGTCGCGGTCCCCGGCGCCGCCGTCACCTGGACGCTCTGAAAGCCGTTCATGTCGGAGAGCGAGAAGCTCTGGGTGAAGTCCGTCACCGGCGCGAGGATATCGCTCGGGCTCCCCGAGATCGTCGGGGCGGTGCGATCGACCACGAACGAGACGGGCGCGCTCGCCGTCGCGTTTCCCGCGAGGTCCGTCGCGGTCACGGTCGCGGTGTACGCGTCCTCGCCGAGCGCGAGCGTGGTCGAGAACGGCTGGGAACCCGCGCCGGGCGCGGGCGGAGCAATCGGATACGCCGTAACGGTGCCGCCGCTCCATACCAGCGTCGCGACGAGGCTCCCGAGGCCCAGGGTTTCGGTGACGGTCCCGCTCAGCTGAATCGCCGCGCTGTTGAGGTGCGACCCGCTCGCGGGGGCCACGATCGTCGCCGCGGGCGGAGTGGGATCGTACTGGAAGTCGAGCCGCGCCTCGGCAATGTTCCCCGCGAGGTCGGTGGCCTGCGCAAGGAGCGAGATGGGCCCCTCCGCGTTGGAGGGAGGGCTCGTCGCCGCAACGTCGGCGACCGGGATCGTGAGCGTGGTCACCGTTCCCGTTCTCGCGATCGCGCCGGGCGGAACGGGCGTCCGCGCCGCGGGGGCGACCGACGGGTCGAGGCGGAAGAGCGCGAGCGTCTGGAGCTCCGCGTCGTCGGCGCGCACGACCACATTGCCGCCGCTCACGAAGGCGGCCATGGCCGGTTGCTCGAAGGAGACGATGGGCGCCCGGATGTCGCTCCGGATCGTCTCGTCGTACGTGGTGGCGTTGCCGACGCGGTCGGTGGCGACTCCGAAGATGCGATACACGCCGTCGTCGGTGCGGAGGAGGTCGATCGTGTAGGTCGCCACCGGATTCCCGGCGCTGGTCTGCACGGCGATCGTGTAGTCGGCGCCCGGCGTGAGGCCGGTGGTGGCGCCCGTGGCGGCGGACGTGAACTCGATCTCCGGCTCGCTCGCGAGAAGATGGACCCCGGAGTTCGGCGTGGGGAGGGGCGGGCGATCGGCGATGGTCACGACGAACCCGCTCAACACCTGCGTCGCGCCAGACGCCACGACGGGCTGGATGTCGGAGCTCGGCGCGGCGTTGTCCACGAGCACAGTGAATCGCTTGCGCGCCGTCCCGCCCTCGTCGTCGCGGGCGACCGCGGCGATCCGATGCAGCCCGTCGGCGAGCGAGAGCGCGGTGTCCACGACCAGATCGAGCGGGACCGGCTGCCCGCCCGCGGGCCCGGGGATCGGCGCCCCCACGAGGGCCCCATCGATCTCCCATTGGAACCGCTCGAGGTCCGCGAAGTCGTCTACGGTGGCGGTGAGCGTGACGACCCCGCGCACGGCGGTGGTCTCTCCATCGAGCGTGACCGACGGGACCACGCTCGCAAAGACGCGCAGCCGGTCGCGGTCCTCGTCGCGGCAGCCCGCCGCAAGGGTTGCAAGCGCGATCAGAGCGAAAGTCGTCCCGGCGCGTGCGTGCATGTCTCTCCCCCTTTTTTGCCTGGCCCTTTTCCCCCCTGCCCGCGGCACCGGCCGCGGCGCTTCTGCCTGCCCCGCTTCCGCGGCCCCGCCCGCGCGCTCGCGGGCCGCGGAGGGCGGGCGAACGAGGGAGGATCATACGCCGGGGCGACACCGCATGCAAGCGGCGTTGCGGATCGCGGAAAAACCGAGGGGTGGCGCGCCGCGAGCGGCAAGCGGGTATCATGGGGCCGGCCCGCCCGCGGGACGCCCCGACCAGCTCGCGGCGTTCGCGCTCGCGCGCGCGCGGAAATCTGACCTGCGCGCGGCGCGCGCCGTGCGCGTCGCCGTCACGTATCGGGCGGGGCCCGCCGACCCGCTCGGGATCGGGGAGCGCATCGCCGCCGAGCTCGTCCCCTTCTGGCCGTACGCGCGCGGCGAGTAGCCCGCTCGGGACGCGGTCAAGACGCGCGGCGCGATCGAGCGCGCGATCGCCCCGCACGTCCGCCCGCGCGGGGAGGACCCGCCGGACTTCCTCCTGGAGGTGCGCTTCGGCCCGGCCACCGTGCGCCGCTACACGCGCACGGTCTACGGGCTCTCGCTCTGGGCGGGAGTCCACATGCTGCTCGGCACGCCCACGGACTTTGCGACCGTCGCGCTCGATGCGGACGTCGCGCTGCGCCGGATCTCCGCCCCCGAGGAACGCGGCGCGGGCGGCCCCGCCGCGGGCGGGCCGCCGCTCTTTTAGCGCCGCGTCTCGGGCGCGGCCACGGCGAACGGCGGCTTCTTTCTCGACTTCACTTCTTTCCATACAACCGGCTCGCCGCGCGCCGCGAGTGGCTCTTTGGGGCGCCGCCCCTCGGCTGGGACGACCTCTTCGCGGAGGCGTTTGCCGACTTCGTGGACGCGCTCTTGCGCGCGCTCGCGGATGCGTTCCCCGTGCGCTGCGACGCCTGCGGCGCCGACCACGAGCGCGACGCTCCCGCGCGCTGCGCGCGCTGCGGCGCCCCCCTCCCGATCTCCGCCGAGGCAGGAACGGAGCGCGCTCCCGCCGTGGAGGCCGGCGCCCGCCCGAGCGCCGCGGTCGCGGGGCCCCCGCGGCCCGCCGAGAGCGCCCCGGTCGTCGAGCCGCGCCCGCCCCCGCGCCGAGCGCGCTGACCCGACCGGCCTTTATCCCTGCTGCACCTTCCGCATGGATCGGGGCCCCTCGCTCCTGGCCCCTCTTCCGGCGGGGGGCTCGATCCCCTATCATGGCGGCCATGAACTTCTACCTCCAGGATCCCGGATTTCCCGCTCGCATGCGGCGGCTGCTCGGGCGCGACGCCGCGTGGGCCGAGCCGCACCTCGTGCGCATGGGGGCGCTCGCGGCGGGACCCGTGGACGCGCTCGCCATGGAGGCGAACGCGCGCCCGCCCGAGCTGCGCCGCTACGACCGCGAGGGGAACCGCGCGGACGAGATCGTCTACCACCCGAGCTACCGAGAGATGCGCGCGATCGCGTACGGGAGCGGCATGGTCGCGCTCGCCTACGACGAGAGCGCGCGCCCCGCGGCGCTCGGCGGCGGGCGCGCCCCGCACGCGCTCGTCTTCGGGCTCGGCTACCTCTTCGGGCAGGCGGAGGCCGGGCTCTTCTGCCCGGTGTGCATGACCGACGGCGCCGCGCGCGTGCTCGAGCGCTTCGCCCCGCCGGAGGTGGCGCGCCCGGTTGTGGAGCGGCTCGCCTCGCGCGACCCGCGGCGCCTCTGGGAAGGGGCCATGTGGCTCACCGAGCGCCAGGGCGGCTCCGACGTGGGGGCGAACCGCTGCGCGGCGCGACCCGCGCCCGGCGCGCGCGAAGGGGACATCGGGGCGCGCTGGCTCCTTTACGGCGACAAGTGGTTTTGCAGCAACGCGGGGGCGGACGTCATGCTCGTGCTCGCGCGCCCCGAGGGGGCGCCCGCCGGCACCGATGGGCTCGGGCTCTTCCTCGTGCTCCTGCGCCGCGCGGACGGCACGCGCAACGCGATCCGCTTCCACCGCCTCAAGGACAAGCTCGGGACGCGCTCCATGGCCACGGCGGAGGCGACGCTCGAGGGGGCCGAGGCGACGCTCATCGCAGGGCCCGGGCGCGGCTTCAAGGCCATGGCCGAGATGCTCAACATGTCCCGCCTTTACAACGCCGTGGCCTCCTGCGCGATCATGCGGCGCGCCGTGCACGAGGCGGCGGAGCACGCGCGGCGGCGCACGGCCTTCGGGCGGCCGCTCGAGCGCCACGCGCTCCAGCGCGAGGCGATCGCGGACATGGCCGCGGACTGCGAGGCCGCGACCGCCCTCACCTTCGAGGCGGTGCGCCGGCTCGACCGGCTCGACGCGGGCTCGAGCGAGCCCGCCGACCGCGCGCTCTTCCGCGCGCTCACCCCGCTCGCCAAGCTCTGGACGGCGAAGCTCGCGGTGGCCGTCGCGAGCGAGGCAATCGAATGCCTCGGCGGAAACGGATACGTCGAGGAGTTCGTGACCCCGCGCCTCTTGCGCGACGGCCACCG
>FWPU01007506.1_pt1 | contig 11024 bp, 7 predicted proteins | sample 2228361 | NCBI WGS metagenome assembly FWPU01 (sample SAMEA103939777, study PRJEB20133) | metagenome | reverse complement strand
GGGAAGCATAAGGACAAGTTGGCCACCCTGTTGACCCTCAACTTTCAGGTGGTGGAAAATGAAACTTTGTGACCGTTGGCGGTATAGAACCAAATCGGCTCCCATGTCGGACCGCCGTGGTCGCCGCACAGCCGCCCCCGCGAAGGCACTTCATCGGGCTTCGCCGCAAAGCGCGGGTCATCTGCGCCGCTGGGCTGAAAGTAATGCACGGGCGGGCGCAGGTCAATGACGTTGCGGTAGATGTAGACGCCGCTACCCGTCGGGTAGTTGCCGAAGAACGAGAAGACGTGCAAGCAGCGCGACAGGTGATTCTGATAGACGTGAACGTCGCCGCCCACACCCATCGCCGTCAGGTAGACGCCGTCATCGTTGCAGTTGTCCACGAGATTGTGATGGAACTTCAAGCCCTTGATGCTGCCGATGAACGGTCCATCGTGCGAGTCGGTCAGTTCGCAGTGGGCGATTTCAAAGTTGCGGTTGGGCGGGGTCACGTCGCCGCGCGCGGTCAGCAGGTAGGCGGCGACGCCGCGATACTTGTGGCTGGTGCGAAACGACCACGGGGCGGCGATGCCGCGCAGCGCGCAGTGGAGCATCCGCAGACGGCGGGTGCTGTGAACCATCACCACCGGCGAGCCGCCATAAGCCGTCACGTTGTTCAACTCCACGTCCTCCGACTCAGCGATGGCGATAGTGGCTTTGCTGCAGCCCCGCACCACGACATCCTGCACGCGCAGGTGCTTCGCCCCTTCAATCCGCAGCGGCGTCTGTGCGCCCGCGATGATGAGCGGCAGTTTGCGCGGGTCGGTCTCGCCGCGATAGTTATCGCTGCCCAGACACTTCAGCGTCGTGTGGGCGAGGCGCGCGTGGAGGTATCCTGTTTTGCCGTCATACCAGACGCCCGGACCGCAGTAGATGCTCTGCTCCACGCTCAGTTTTTCGCCGACGTTCCAGTATTCGTTGCGCGAACGCAGGTCAACGAGGTGGCGGTAGCCGTGCAGCGGGACCATCGAATCGCCAAAGTTGCCCAGCACGACCCCCCCAAGATTGGGGTAAGGCTTTGTCGAAACGAACTCGCCCTCCGCTCCGCCCATGAGCGGCTTCCACGCCGTCGCGGGTTGTTCAAGGAACTCACGCACGCCGCCGTCAATCACCGCCAGTTCACCGGGGAACGAGCGAATCGTGATGGGCTTATCCGCCGCGCCTTTCAGCGTCACCGTCACGCGCTCGTAATACGTGCCGCCGCGCAGATACAAAGTATCGCCGGGCTTCAGTTGCCGTACGGCATGGCTGAGGGTCTTCCACGGTCGCGGCTGCGTCCCGTCGCTCTGGTCGTCCCCCTTCGCAGGGTCAACGAAAAAGGCTGCGCCCTTCCCCATCGGTCGCTGCGACGGCGTCGGCAGCGGTCGCATGGGCGGGTGGGAGCGATACGCCGCTGCATCCGCATCCGCTTGAGCGAAGGCAGGCGAAACACAGACAATCACTATGAGGACGATGGAGATGAACAACATGACGCTCCTTGATGTGTCGCAGGTCTCCCGAACACTGTGGAGACCTGCGGTCAGGCGTTTCGGCGCGGTCAGAGACCTGCGCCGAGCAGAGGCTAACGTAGCAATGAATCTTTTTGACATGACATCTTCTTGCCGCTATGCAAGGCTTGACGCGCTGCTCCGCCCAGCCCGCCAAGCGAAGCACCAATCGCATTGTTTATCCGCTGATTACGTCACTTCGTTTACAAATGACGCGGATTCTTCACGCGGTGGTATGAACGGAATGGCAATTGCCAGTTCCGATTGCAGCCACTCTATCTCACGCTGAACGTGGGCAATAACCTCGCTCTGAATTGCTGCTTCGTCCTCTGAGAAGATTGTCACTCGTTGTTCCAATCGCTCTACAAGGGCGATTGCTTCTGCCCGGCGCGCTCTGAACTCGTTCCGCTCACGCCTGCGCGCCACCAGCAGCGTGCGGTTGAGGCGGAGCATCCGAACATGATACGCGCCACAAGGGGTCCGCGGCACGAGTTCGCCTTCCTCGTTCTCCACAAAATGCACGCCGTAATCCTGTTCTTTGCACGGGTCAGCAAAGCGCCAGCCGCGACGACGTTCCGACTGCGTAGGCCAGGCATTATCTTTGATGTGGTTGCAGGGCATACACGCCCAGTAGAGATTGGCGTAATCGTTGACCCGCCCGCCTTTGCTGCGCGGTTTGAAGTGGTCAATCCAGAAAACGTCCGCGCCACCCGCTTGCTGTTCGTGTATCATGCAGTAGGCGCAGCGATAGGCAAAGTCGCGCCGCAGATGCTCGCGGGCTTTTCGATACCCGTCCCGTCCAGTCATCTTCGGCGGCGTCTCTTTACGGATGATGCGCGGCGGTAAAGTGATTCGTGTCATCGGGCAGCCTGCAGCGCCTTGAGTTTGGCAATGAGTTCATCAAGCCTCGCCATGCGTTGCACATGTTCACGCTCCGCTTTGGCGTTGATGTATTGCCCCAACGGTGTCGCTAACTCGGCTTCATCTAATTGTTGATCAACCCGCGCTAACTCCGCCTCCTCGTCAGGCGTCAAGCCTTCCGCGAGTTGCTTGCGCACCAACCGATGATACGCCGCCAGTAAATCGGCAGGCAGTTCGTAGGCAAGCGGCGGTTCCGCTGTCGTTTTTGCCTTTTGTCTTTTGTCTTTTGCCTTTTGCCGTCCGCCGTCTGCCTGTTGAATCTCCGGGTGCAGTTGCCGATATTCCTCCATCGGCACGACCGCTGCCACTGGTTCGCCGTTGCGTTCCAGGACAACGCTCTCATGTTCCTCCCACGCCGCGCACAGCAGACGCTCTGCCTTGCGTGGGAGTTCATCTAACGGAATCGTTTTGCTCATCGCTTTCTTCACCGTTTCTAATTCTACACCAAAGCAATCCGCAGATTACGCGGATGACGCGGATTGTTCATCCGCGAAAGTCCGCGCAATCTGCGGATAGAGAAGTCTACCGCACAAACTTGGCGAGGTGCTCCCGCGAACGCCGCAGTCCGTCCGCCTGATGCGCCCAGTCCTTCCAGTAGCGGTAGTCCTCCAACTCGACGCTGATGATGCCGTCGAAACCTTCATCCTCAAGCCGCTGGACGACTTTGAGCCAGTCCACCACGCCGTCGCCGGGGATGCAGTAGCGCCACCACTCCTCGCCAAAGCCGCGGGCGCGCTTGAACGTCGGTCCGAGGTTGCCGTGCAGGTAGAGGGCTTCATCGTCGAAAACCGTGTCCTTGCCGTGAACGTGCTTGACGCGGGAGGCGAACTCGTTCAGGGCGCGCAGGTAGTCTACGCCGATGCGGACGAGGTGCGACGGGTCGTAGTTCAAGCCGAACGCCGGCGACGGGCACGCCTCAAACATCGCCCGCCACATTTCGGGCGTGCAGCCCAACGCGGGATAGTAGGGGAATCCGCCCGGCCACCCCTCCATCGCAATAGAGACGCCTTTGGACTCGGCGAACTCCACGATGGGCGGAACGGTCTGCTTCCAAATCTCAAAGTTCTTCGCCCGTCCGAGCGTGGGGTCGGCAGGAACGAACACGCAGAACATAATCTTTGCGCCGTTGTCCGCTGCCGCCTGAATCGCCGCCTTCGCCGCCTCCGCGCCCGCCGCCTGTTTCTCCGGGTCGGCGCACACCAAATCGCGCGTGCCGGGCAAGTCTACCGTGCCAATCACCAACCCCGCTGCCGCTGCCGTCTGCGCGATTTCAGGCGTGATGCGCCCCACGTCCACGGCGTCAAAGCCGTTGTCTTTACACCACCGGCAAAACTGGTCGAACGGCATCTTGCTGCCTTCGCTGGGAATGCGTAATCCGATTTTCATTGTGCTGCTCCTTTACGAAAGTTTGAAGTGGAGGTGATTATAGCGTGAGCGGGGAAGAACGTCAAATCGCCCGTCGGTTCAGCCGAAAGGCGTGGGGAATTTTTTCTTGAAACTGTTACCATTCCCCTCACGTATGCGCTATACTGAAATCGTTGCACGATTCCATCCCCTCAAAGGCAGGGACCTGATGTGCCTACTCATGTCAAGATATTTTGGCTGACCATGATGGTCAGCGGTTTGGTTGTGCTGAATGGGCTGATTGCCCTCGTGGTTGAGCGTCGCCGCCCACAACGCCCGCGTGAACGTCCCCCCCTGTTTCCATTCCTCACGGCTGCCTTTTTCGTCCTGCTCTGTTTTCTCGCCACGCTGCCGACGAGTCCGCCGTTTTCGACGGGGCAGCGGTTGGGCTGGGGCATCCTCATCGGCGGTGCGTTTGCGCTGCTGGCGGCGTGGATGGGACGGACGCCCACAAAGAGTTACGCGACCAGTGTGTGCGCGTGGGCGACGTTGGGCGTCGGGTTGACCTACTGGCGGTTTCGCAGCTACCCCGATGACGCGCTGGGCGGGTTCGCGCTGGCAGCGTGCCTGACCCACTTCTTTGTGGGGCAGGAGACGGGGGAAGAGAGAAGAGGGAAGGAGGAGCCGCTCCCTCCCCCTTACCACTCACCACTCGCCAACGTCTACCTCATCTCCACCGTCGCCCTCGTTGCTGCCCTACTGCTGGCGCAGGAGCATTATTCTGGACGGCGATTCAGGGGAATCGCCGAACCGCTCTGGAACGTCTTCCCGCTGACGCTTCCGGCGTTGGGATTGGTCGCGGGAGTTCTCGCGCAGGCGGCGCGGCGCGTCCAGCGGCAGCGGACGTGGGTCGGCGCGACGTTGGGCGTTCTTGCCGTGCTGCTTTTCTTCGGCGGGGGCGCGTGGTGGCTGACGCGGCGGACGTTCGGTGCGCCGTCTCTCTTTCTGCCGGTAGCGACGGGCATCATCAGCGCGATGGTGCTGGCGTTCCTCGTGTCGGGCGTTCAGGGATTAAAGCGCGAGAACGTTCTGACGTTTGAAGAGACGACGCCCGACCTCCCTCAGCCGCCCCAATCGGGCGGTGCTTTGTTGCCCTACGCGGCGTTGGCAGTGTTGATTGTTCTCTTCACCTACCTCAACTGCATCCGCTTCCTCTCCGGCTACGGCGCGGCGTTGGGAGCGTTGGCGATGCTGATATTTTTCGTGGCGGTTGATACGCTGTCTGAAGCGACATCTGACAAATTGCGCCACGCTTTGCCGTTGACGTCGGCGATGGTGATTGCCGCGCTGTTCCGCATCTTCTTGGAATCCTACCACACGGATTATCACCGCGTTAGCCTCTACACGCACTACGTTTTCATGGGGCTGGCGGCGGGCGTTCTCGTCCCGTGGTGTCTGAGGGAAATGGGAAATTGGGAAATTGGGAAATTGGGAAATTGGGAAATTGGGAAATTGGGAAATTGGGAAATTGGGAAATTGGGAAATTGGGAAGTTGGGAAATTGGGAAGTTGGGGAATTGGGAAAGGTTGTCGGTGCGTTGCTGTTGGGATTGGCTTGCCTCGTGCTGCCGCCGCTGGTGTTCATTTTTTGGGGCTTCAAGCCGCTGGTGGGGCTGATGGCGGGGCTGATGTTCGCGCAGTTGCTTGCTGCGCTGCCGGCGTTTGCGGGGAACCCTGAACGCGAACGCTTCCCTTTGCCCCTGTTGACTTTCAGCATCGCGCTGGTGGCGGTCCAGTTCACGCACCTGCTCATCGCGCAGGAAGACAACATCACCCGCGATTTCAAAATCCGTGTTGTTGAGGTTGTGCTAACAGTGATTGTCCTCGTCATGATGGGTCAGGCGGCAAGGCTCTGGTTCAAGAGCAGACGAGTCCTCTAAGGTAAAAAAGGTTTAGAACCGACTGGTGGAGTCTTTCTCATTACTCCATCGCTCCAACACTCCAACATTCCAGTAGGTGATTCACCGTGCGTCCACGATTGCTGTGTGCTTGTGCGTTATCTATCGCGTGGCTTGGGCTGATGCTCTGTTTTCTGCTGGCGCAGGAGGTGCCGACGGGACGGCTGCGCGTGCGCGTGGTGGCGAAGGAGAACGGGCGTCCGCTCAAAGGCGCGCGCGTCCACTGGACGCAGCGGTATGACAAGTCGCGGAGCGACTGGCTGATTTCTTTGCCAACCGTCGTCGACCCCTGGATGGCATCGGAAAGGGAAAGATACCACTCGTTCACAGTCGAGAGCGACGACGGTTGGACAGTCATTTCGCACCTTCCCGTGGGCGAGTACGCCATCACGCACGCCGAAACCGACACGCACGCGTGGTCGGAAACAGGGCAACATTGGAAGTGGTTTTCGATTGAGGACAGGAAAGAAACCACCCTCGTTCTGCGCGTGCCGATGCGCGAACCTTACGTGTGGATGTCGCTGCCACAGCACACCTTCCGCCCGCACGAGAAGGTGAATATCCGCTGTGAGACGCTGACGCAGGAGAAGGAAATCAAGTTCCGCGCCTACGCGCTGGATGCTCGCAAGTGGCTCACGGGCGGTAACCTCGTGGAGGACGGTCGGAAGACGCGGACGATGCGCATTGAGAGTTTTCAATCCTATTACGATTATAGCAACGTGCCCTACCCCCGACGAGTGAAACAGATGGACACCGCCTTGCAGCGGTGCGGGCGCGTGGTGAAGGAGTGGACACAACCACTGAAATCGCTCCGGTCGTTATTCACTATTACACCGCCTTTCGACCGCCCCGGTCTTTACGTTGTGCGAGCGCAGGCGGGCGACAAGGTGACGTATCAATACGCGCTCGTCACCGACCTCGGCATCATCGTCAAACACTCGCCGCGCGCTCTGATAGTATATGCGATGTCGCTGACAGATAGCCGCGCGCTCAAAGGCGTGAAGGTTGACGTGATGAAGGACAACACCCTCAGAACCGCAGGCACAACCGACGCGACGGGCGTCGCGCACATTGCGACCGAGTTTAACGAGGAGCGCATGGTGTTTGCTCAACACAACGGTTCGCTCGCGTGGCTCACGTGTTACGCCTACACCTACCGACACGATTGGGAGGAAGGTTACATCGCCTACCTTTACACAGACCGACCGATTTACCGCCCCAACCAGACCGTCTATTTCAAGGGCATCGTGCGGCACTACAATGCGCCGGGCAGCGCGTTGACTTACAACGTTCCGGCGGGCAAGCGCGTGCGCGTGGTGGCGCGCGACGTCAACAGCAACGTCGTCCACAAGGGCAACCTGACTCTCAACGAATTCGGCTCGTTTTACGGCTCGTTCCGCTTGCCCGAAACTGCGCCGCTGGGCAATTATAACGTCATTGTCAGGGTGGACGAGGAGGAGATTGAATCCGCCTCTTTCGCCGTCGCCGAATACCGCAAGCCGGAGTTCAAAGTGACGGTCAAAACCAACCGCAAGCGATACGTTCTCGGCGACACCTTCCGCGTGTCGGGCAACGCCCGCTATTATTTCGGCTCGCCGGTCGCCAAAGCCAAAGTGCGCTACACGGTCATGCGCTCGCACTACTGGCGATACTACGACGAGGAGGAAAGCGAATACTCGGATTACTACCACGACTTGAACGAGGACGAAGGCTACTACTACGGCGAAGAGGTAGACTCCGACGAAATCGAGACGGACGAACGCGGGGAGTTCTCCTTCTATGTTGAGACGAAGAAGGAAGAAGAGCGCGAGGACGAAGGTTACGAGTATGAGGGTGAGTATGATGATGGCAGCAACTACCAGTATCACATTGAAGTCGAGGTGACGGACTCCGCCGAGCGGTCGGTGAACGGCAGCGTCAGCGCGCTGGTCACACAGGGCGATTTCGACCTGTGGGCGTCGCTGGACTCCTACATTTACAAGCCGAAAGATACAGTGACGGTGACGTTCGGCGCGGAGGACTTCGACGGCAAGCCGAAGGCGAACGTTGAGGTCAAAGTGGAGGTCTTCGAGCCGGGCGCGAAGAAGTTGCCATCCATCAGTGGCATCAAGGTCAGCAGGAAGCCGCGCATCGTCAAACCGCCAGCCCTCCACCGCTTGCGGACGGATGAAAAGGGCAAAGCGAAACTGAGTTTCACCGTGTCGCGTCGAGGGCAGTGGGAAGTCGTGGCGACAGCCTACGACCGACAACATAACAAAATTACGGCGAAGGACTACGTGTGGGTTGCCAGTCCCGACCAGTCAGGATTCCGCGACCCCGATTACGAATATCCCGACCTCGCCCTCATCGCCGACAAGAAGATTTACAGCGAGGACGATACCGCGCGCGTCCTTGTCAACACCTCGGCGAAGAACGTGACGGCAATCGTCAGTCTGGAGGGCGCGCGGGTTTACAAATACTGGCTGATACCGCTCAAAGGCGGCTCGCAGGTCATCACCGTTCCGCTCAAACGCGCTTACGTGCCGAACGTTTACCTGAGCGTGTGCTTTGCAAACGGCAAGCACTTCGTCAGCCAACACGAACTCATCAAGGTCTCGCCGAAAAAGCGCACGCTGAACATTGACGTTCAGCCCGACAGAAAGCGATACGCCCCGCGCGACACCGCAACTTACACGGTCAAAGTGCGCGACAGCGCGGGCAAACCAGTGCAGGCGGAGATTTCGTTGGGTTTGGTGGACGAGGCAATTTACGGCTTGAAGGAGGACAAAAAGACCGACATCGTGAAAGCCTTCTACCGCCCGCGATACAACGCGGTGAACACGACTTACTCGTTCCCCGAAATCTATCTCGGCGGCGGGAAGGAGGACGAGATTGACGTGGAAAAAGCGGCGCGGCGCGACTTCCGCGATACGTGGCATTTTGCGCCCGCTGTCGTGACGGACGCGAACGGCGTGGCGCGATTGACCCTGAAAGTCCCCGACAACCTGACGATATGGCGGGCGACGGTCAAGGCGCACACGCTGGACACTTCGGTTGGCAGCGCAATCCAAAAGGTGCAAGTCAACAAAGACCTCATGGTGCGCCTCATCGCGCCGCGATTCTTCACGCAGAAAGACGAGTCCACGATTTCTGCCATCGTCCACAACGAGACGGAGCAACCGCTGACCGTCCGCGTCCACCTCAACGCGCAGGGCGTCGTCGTGATAGGCGACGAACGCCAAACGATTTCTGTCGGCGCGGGCAAAGACGAAAAAGTGAACTTCCGCGTCGCCGTGCCGAAGGCGGGGGAGGCGAAGTTGCTGGTGTCCGCCATCGCCAATGGTAGGGGCGGGGGTCTCTCCCAGCCCACAGCGGGCGCGTTGACAAGGGCTGGCAGGGACGCACCGCCCCTACTGAGTGACGCCATGGAACTGACCCTTCCCATTCAGCCGCACGGCATCGAGCAGGTCTTCGCGCAGGCGGGGATGTCGGAAACGACGGTGGACGGCGTGTTCACCGTGCCGCAGAACGCGATTCCTGAAGTGACGCGGTTGCAGGTGCGCCTGTCCCCGTCCGTCGCCGGACCGATTTTCGGCGCGTTGCAGTATCTCACGACTTATCCCTACGGCTGCACGGAGCAAACGACGAGTGCGTTCATACCCAACGTTGTCGTGAAGAATGTGTTGAATCAGATGGGAACGGAGTTGACGCAGTTAAAACTGTGGCAAGCGTCAACTTCCGACCCGAAGAAGCAGCCGTTCTACGCCCTCTCCAAGAACGTCAAAGTCGGTTTGGAAAAACTCTACGGCTACCAGCGACCCGACGGCGGCTGGGGCTGGTGGGAGGGCGATGAAACGAACGACCCGTATTTGACGGCATACGTCATGTACGCCCTTGCGCTGACGAAGCAGGCAGGGTATGAGGTGAATCTCCACGTTGCGACGCGGGGCATAACCGCGTTGGGGCAGCAGTTCGACAAGGTGCGCGTATGGAACGATGCCCCGCTTGCGAAAGACGTCAAGCGCGACCGCGTTCGGGAGGCGGAGTCGAAGTCGTTTGTGCTGTTCGCTTACGCGGAAGCGTTGAAATCGTTCAATAAAAACGTCATGGGCGAAGAGAGCGCAACGCGCGACACCGCCGTGAAGTGGTTCAACGAACTCTACCCGTCGCGTCAGAAAGTCGGCGCGTATGCTCTCGCGCTGCTCACGATGTCAGCGCACGAGTTGGGATTGAACGAGCAGGCAACGACGTTGGCGGGACTGTTGGAGCGGAAAGCGGTCTGGGACGGCGATATGTGCCACTGGAAATCCACTGCTATGCGTTACACGTGGATGGACAACGATGTGGAGGCGACAGCATACGCGCTCAAGGCGCTGCTCAAGGTCAAGCCGGACAGTCACGCGATTGTGCCCACCGTGCTGTGGCTGGCAAAGAATCGGCACGACCATTACTGGTATTCAACCAAAACCACCGCTGTCGTCGTGTTCGCGTTGGCGGACTATATGGCAAGGTCGCGGGAACTCTCGCCTGATGAAACCGTCGCCGTTTACGTCAACGGCAAACTGGAAAAGACTCTGCGCTTCACGGCGAAGGACGTGACGAAACCCGAAGTCGTTCTGACCTTCCCCCGCGTCGGCGGGCGATGCACGGTGCGACTGGAAAAGACAGGGAACGGTAAGGTTTACTACGGCTTTGCGCTGCGCACTTACGTTCGGGAAGACCCCATCGCGCCGCAGCAGCGTGGCTTCCGCGTGGAACGTATCTATTCCATCAAGGACGGCAAGAAGTGGATTCCCTACAACGGACAGGCGTTGAAGGTCAACGACGACGTGCGCGTCGAACTCAAAATCAGCGGACCGCACCGCTGCGATTACGTGATGATTGAGGACATGCTGCCCTCGGGTTGCGAGGTCAAGGAGAACGAGCGAGATCGCAACGATGGCTATGACTCCGGCTACTACACCCGCCGCGAGGTGCGCGACAACCGCGTGGTGTTTTTCCTGACGCACTTTTCGGAATACGACGCAGAGTATCCGCTCCGTCTGTCCTACACCTTCCGACCCGAACTCAGCGGCACGCACATCGCGCTGCCGACGACGACGATGCTGATGTATCAGCCGGAGGTGCGGGGACACGCGAGAGAGGCGAGGTTGGTGGTGAAGTGATGTTTCACCACGGAGACACAGAGGACACGGAGAGAACGTTTGATCTCTAAGAGCACCTAACAAAACCCAGAGTTGAAACTCTGGGCTACTCTTACGAAGTCCAGTAAACTGGACTGCATGGTGCGACCGGCT
>FWPU01003526.1_pt1 | contig 11024 bp, 7 predicted proteins | sample 2228361 | NCBI WGS metagenome assembly FWPU01 (sample SAMEA103939777, study PRJEB20133) | metagenome | reverse complement strand
CCATAAACTATAAGATATATGCCATTTACCGAGCCTCACAGAGACTTAACGGAGAGGGTGGGATTTGAACCCACGGCTCCGATTTTAGGCAGAGCGCACGATTTCCAATCGTGCCCCTTCAACCAGGCTCGGGCACCTCTCCATGGTTTCACAAAAGCAAAACAGTTATAGCAAATAGTTTATAGTTATTAATTATAAAATAAAAAATTTTATTTTTCAATTTTCTTTTGACCCTAGGAATATCCCTGATAATATTGAAATTCCACCTATTATCTGAAAGAGAGTAAATTTTTCGTTAAGAAAAATAAAGGATAGTATAATTGCAAATATAACTTCAAGGAGAAGAAAAAGGGAAGAAGTAAACTCATGGGTTTTTGAAAGCCCCAGGTGATACAGGAAGTATGCGAGAAATGTGCAGAAAAAGGCAAGATGAAATATTGCATAATACCCCTGAAAACCCTGAGGTGATTTAAAATTTATAAAGGAGAAAGGGGTAAGAAACACGGTAGTTAAAAGAATCACAAAAGCAGAAAATTCAAAAGGATTGATTTTATCAAGAAGTTTTTTTGCGAATATTATGTAGAATGCCCAGGAAAAAGACGAAAGCAGGGTTAAAAAATCTCCTTTTGAATAAATTGTCTCAAATATTCCAAAACTTTTGTAAAATAAAAGGAAAAGACCTGTAAGAGAAAGAATTAAAGCTAAAATGCCTGTTTTTTTCAACTTTTGCTTTTTTAAAAAGTAAAGTAATAAAGGTATCCATAAAACATACATATTTATAAAAAGACTTGCTCTTCCTGCAAGAGTGTATTTTTGTCCTATAAATTGAAAAACATAGCCTCCTGCAGAAAAAAATCCTATTAAAATGAAATTTCTCTGAAAAATTTTTTTTAAATTTTTTATTTTTAAAAAAGGAAGATAGAATAAAAGGGCAAGCAAAAATCTAAAGAAAACAAATGGCAAAGGTTCTATATAGTAAAGGCCCCATTTTACAACAGGGAATGATGTAGACCATAGAAACGCTGCAAAAAAAAGATAAAAGTAACTCATCAAAATAAAGGAAGTTCTTTTCTTTCCTCTTCTGAAATTTTTCCCTTTGAGATTTCTTCCAGTTTAAAACTTATCCTTTCCATATTTTTTCTTATATCCTCATATTTAGTTCCTGCATTTCTTATATGATTTCCTAAGGTCTCAAAATCCTTTGAAAATTGAACAAAATTTTTTCTTAATTCCTGCAAAAATACTATGATACTTTTTGCCTTTTTCTCTATTTCCATTCCCTGAAGTCCCATAAGGATTGCCTGAAGATAAGCATAAAGGGAATTTGGGGATACTGGTATCACCTTTTTGTCCAGAGCATAGGAGATAAGACTCTCTTCTCCTTTATCCTCCTTTAATATTACTTCATAATAAATATTTTCAGCGGGTATATACATCATTGCAAAATCAAGGGTATTTTCAGAAGGTCTTATATATTTTCTTGAAATATTATCAATATGTTTTTTTACATCCCTTATGAATTCTTTTTTGAACTTTCCTTTTTCTTTTTTGTCGACATCCATGAACTTTATGAAGTTTTCAAGAGGGAATTTTGCGTCTATTGGTAAAATTCCGTTTTTTAGAACTATCACAGCATCAACTTTTTCCCCTGTTCTGAAATTATACTGAAGTCGGAAATATTCTTTTGGGAGTATCTGCTCAAGGAGTTCTGCCAAAAGGGTCTCACCAAGAGCCCCCCTTAATTTTGGTGGTTTTAATATATCCTGAAGCGAAGATATATCTTTGCTTATATCCTTTATTTCTTCAGTTACCTTTTCAAGGGCTCCAAGAGATTTTTGAACATCTCCTATGGTCCTTGCAGCATTATCAAGTCTTTGTCCAACATTTTTTTGTAAAAAATCAATTCTTTCCTGCATAAATTTTATCTGGTCATTTGTCATTTTTGTAAATTCAAAAACCGCATCTGTGAGGCTTTTCCTTAAAGATTCTATCTGCTGATGAATAAACACTTCTTTTTCTCCTTTTTTTGAAATTAAAAGATAAATTATTGTCCCTAAAAGTCCGAAAATCAGGATAATCAGGATTATAATGAGAGAAAGGGTCATTGCCCTTAATTATAACCCCTTAATTTTTAGATTTTCAACTTGACAATCAGGATTTTTTACCATTATAATATATTTTTAACTAACCTAAAAAGGGGGTTTTATGAGGTACTTTTTTACAACAATAATAAGTGTGGGTTTTTTGTTTGGGGGTATAACAAAGGAACTCAAAGAGAAACTCAAAGGTGCCAAGGATAATGAGCTCATAGAGGTAATCATCCATGTGAAAGGATATCCTAATTTAATGGGACTGGGTAAGGGAAAATACAAGGAAAAAGTAGAATTATTAAGGAAGGTGGCAAGGGAAACTCAAAAAGGTATAATAAATCTTCTCAACTCAAAATCTGAATCCCAGGTTGCAGAATATAGAAGTTTCTGGGTTGATAATACAATATACCTAAGAGCTACAAAGAATATTATCCAGGAAATAGCAAAAAGAAAAGAAGTCAGATGGATGGATATATCAAAAACATATCACATAATAGGTGATATAAGACCTGTGGAACCTGATGTTCTCAGAGCTGTTGCATGGGGTGTAAGAAAGATATGGGCTGATTCGGTATGGCTTAAACTTGGAATCACAGGTCAGGGAGTTATAGTTGGGATAATGGATACTGGCTGTGATGTTAGCCATCCTGCATTACAGGGCAAGTGGAATGGTTATTGGTTTGACGGGGTTGCTGGTCAGCCAAACCCCTATGATGATCATGGTCATGGAACACATGTAACAGGAACAATACTCGGTGGCGATGGACCAGGACCTTTTGGTGAAGACATAGGTGTTGCATATGGTGCCAATTTTTGCTCTGCAAAGGCTTTTAATGCAACTGGTTCTGGTCAGGAGCCCTGGATCAGGGCATGTTTCCAATGGTTTGCAACAATAAAAGCAGATTCTGGTGTGGATGTCAAACTTGTTTCAAATTCATGGGGTAGTTCTGCAAATGATACTACTTTCTGGGGGTCTTGTATGACATGGCGATCCCTTGATATAATCCCTGTTTTTGCTGTCGGAAATGAAGGACCAAGCCCTTCCAGTTTAAGAAATCCAGGAAGTTTTCCCATAGTAGTAGGGGTTGGGGCAACTGATTCTCTTGATGATATTGCAAGTTTTTCTTCAAGAGGACCTGCTCCTAATCAGCCTCCCTGGAACGACCCTCAGTACTGGCCCAGAAGTGATTGGAATCTTATAAAACCGGATATTTCTGCCCCAGGAGTTGATGTGTATTCTTCAATGCCCGGTGGAAGTTATGGACTAATGTCAGGAACATCAATGGCAACCCCACATGTATCAGGTGTTCTTGCCCTTATTTTTGAAAAGAATCCGAGCCTTGATTTTTATTCAATTTATAGCATAATACTTGACAATGCAGACCTTCCTCCTCAAGGTGCTCCTTATCCTAATAACAATTATGGATGGGGAAGAATAAATGCTTATCACGCAGTCAATGGAACTCCTCCTCTTGCAGAGCACAATATAGGAGCAACAAACTTTGTAAGTCCTTCTTCTGACATAATTGAACAGTATACATATCTTTATCCTGTTGCAAGATTCAGAAACTGGGGACAGAATAAAGAATACAATATCTATGTTCACTGTGATGTTTACGAGAATTCCAATTTGATTTATAGTTCTTCAAAAAACATAGACTCTCTTGATGTTAATCAATATATGGATGTACCTTTTGATTCTGTTATTGTCGGGGCAGTTGGAAACAAATATGACCTTGTTGCTTATTGCGTCCATAATCTTGATACAATTCCAGATGATGACACAACCAGAACCACAACCTGGGCAGCCCATTATTATAAAATTATTGAGCCAGGATGTAATGCTTGGAAACAACCCAATACTGATACTACTAATTTCCCACCACCAGGAGCCATATCATGGATACCTGCAACACCTGAAGAACTTGATTCAATTGTCTATGCGGATGAGCACTACTGGGTGACATCAGGAGCAACTGATACTGCATTTCAGGATTTACAGCTTTATGGATTCAATATTGTTGAACCTGAGACTCTTATAACAAGGTTCAGAATTAAATGGATGGGTCATTTTGGAGGTGTTCATAACAGAATTCAGATGAGATTGTGGAATACAGGCACAAATTCCTATGTAATGAAGGCTTATCAGCAGGAATTTACAGGCGATGCAACTTTATCCACTGTTCTTGATGATTCTGCACAAACTTATATAGATGCAAATGGTTATGTTTACATAAACATTGCTGCGAATACCTATGTTCAGTCCAGTTGCCCCCTTGTCTTTACATGGGATGGAGAAAAATACAACTATGCAGGAGATGTAATTCTTGGAGGAGTTATAGGACTTTCTTTCAAAAATATTCTTGGTCAGAATCTTTATATACCCTCTGACCCTGACGAATATATGCTACTTCCTAAGGACAAGATAAAGGAAGTTGGTGGTAAGATAAAAATAAATATAAACGAAATGCAACAGGAGATAACCTATCTTGATTATGCATCTCTTATTGCTGTTGACCATCCCAAGAATATTGATATATATCCTTTAGAAGCCTATAAATTACCACCTTATAAAGGTCTGAACATAGTCTCTTCTTATAAAAAAGTTGAATTTTCAATCACCGATGAAAAAGGTAAAAATCTTAAAGAATATGTAAAAGAGATTGACCGTAACTATGTGCCTTTTAAAAGGAGCAAAATAAAGGGAGTTGCAAAAGAACCTTATTCAATTGTTATAGATGTGAAAGAAAATATAAATCCTGATAATGCATATCTTTTTATTCAGGGAACAGGTGTTTTCATAGAGTCTGGGGAGGTATGGCCTGAAAGTGACCGGTTGAGATCTGAAAAAGCAGGTTTTGAAGTCAAATTCCCAAAGGTTGAAGTGTGGAATGGTAAAAAGTGGATTAGAATTGAAAGTTGTGGATTACCTGCTGGATATTCAAAAACAGTTGTATATCCTCTTAAAAAAGCACTTGAGACAGGGAATAGAATAAAAATAACATACACTACAGAGGTTTATATTGATAAAATATGGGTCTCAGAATCAAAGAATCTGGATTTAAAAACATTTACATTGAAACCTGCTGAGGCTGATTTGCATTATTATGGGGTTTCAAAGTATATTGCGGATGACAACAGACTACCTGGAGAATACAAATATGAAGAACGAATGAACTGGGAATTTGTTATTGCAAAAGGAAACTACACCTCTTACGGAAATGTGATTGATCTGCTTGAAGAAATTGATAATAGATTCTTGATAATGAAAACCGGGGATGAAGTTACTCTTGTATTTGATGCAAACAGTTTGCCTGATATTCCTGAAGGATTTACAAGGGATTATGTGCTTTATGTAAACGGATTTTATAAACCCATAAGACCCGGAATTGCTTATGCCTATACTGTTGAACCTCTTCCGCACCATAAAATGGGAGAAAAACTTGTTGGTGAGGGACTGGTTTATTATCCTGTGGAACCTCCTCCTTCACCTTTACATGCCCTCATTTTCAGGATTTACTCAAACTTTGAATATGGAATTCCTTTCTCATTTAAAAACGCAATAACACTTTTATCAGGTTATTTTGATACTTATACGATGAGGCCTTATTCTTTTGACAAAGAATATCTTGCAAGAAATGCAAGATATTCTGAGCACTATTATCCACCTACTTATGTTGACTTACCACCTCATAAAAATTATGAAAAAGTGCCTTTAAAAAGGGAAAAACCTGTTCAGTATGCTTCATTACCTGACAATTCACTGCACTCAGATTTTGTTGAAGTTATTGTTGTTACGAGTGTTCCATGGGTAGGAGTTTCTGAAAAGAGTGTTTCCTCATCTTTAAAACTTTACCCCAATTATCCCAATCCCTTTAAAAATAGAACCACCTTTGCATTCTCAATACCCCACAAAGACAGGGTTACGCTTAGAGTATTTGATATAACAGGAAGAGAGGTCAGCATTGTTTTGAATAAGGTTCTGGAACCAGGACTCCACAGGATACAATGGAATGCAAAAGATAAATATGGGAAAATCCTAAAACCAGGAACTTATGTCTATCATCTTAAATTTAAGGAGAAAAATCTCAAAGGAAAGTTTATTTTGATGAAGTAAAGTTAAAAGAGGAGGGGGGTGGTTTATCAAGATATGAATAAGTGGCTTATGTTTTTTAGAGATTTTACATTTTTTCTTTCTCAGGGTTTCAAATTCAAGAGAAAGGGATTTGCTTTTAGTAGATATATTAAATTTATAATGGATGGAACCAGGAATCATAGAATTACAAAGTATGAGGGCAAATTTCTTATATATTCATTTCTGCCATTTTTACCCTCTATACATTTCAAAAAAGCGTTCATCAATTTGATTGAGAATTTTTATTTTGGTTCCAAGCCAAAGCCTTATCTTGCCATGCTCTCAATCACTTCCAGATGCCCTTTTAGTTGTTTTTACTGTAGTAGCAAGGCATTCCACAACGGAGAACTAACAAAAGAGAAAGTAATAGAGATTTTAAAAAAATTAAAGAAGATACAGGTCACGATGATTTCCCTTACAGGAGGAGAACCCCTGATAGTTGATTATTTACCCGAGGTTATAAGCAAATTTTCAAAGGACTTTATATTTCACATACTAACATCAGGTTATGGTCTTGATGAAGATTATGCAAAGGATTTAAAAAGAGCAGGGTTATTCGGGTTTGGTTTCAGTCTGGACACCTATAATTCAGAAGAGTTTAACAGGATAAGAGGTAGCAAAATTGCCTTTGAAAAGGCATTAAGGGCGATTGAGATAAGTAAGAGAACAGGAATTTATACAATGGTTAATTCTGTTATAACAAAGGAAAAAGCCAATTTTGAATTTCTTGATGGATTTCTGAAATTTCTTAAGAATCTGAAAGTAGATGAAGTAAGACTTTTAGAGCCTTTACCCTGTGGTAATTTAACTCATCGTCCTGTAGAAATCCTTGATGCAAAGCATTTAGAAATTCTTATAAAGATTCAAGAAATAGCCTTTAGAAATAAGCAATACCCGAAAATAACCTCTCTTCCTTATATTGAGTCGTTGTGGGGTTGTGGTGCAGGAAACCAGCATATATACATAGACTCCAGGGGATTTTTGCACCCCTGTAATTTTTATGTTTTACCTGTGGGAAATATACTTAGAAATAGTTTTAGCGAGATTGTACAAAATTTAAATAACTTAGGGAAATTTAAAAAATATTCTCTGTGTAAAGAAGAAAGGAGAATATATGAAAAGGAGTTTTATATCCGGAATAGGTCATCATGTTCCTTCAAGAGTTATAAGGTCTGAAAAGATAGAAAAAAAACTGGGTCTTAATAAAGGATTAATTGAAAGTATCACAGGGGTGAGAGAAAGGAGGTATGCAAAAAAGGGTATATTACCTTCTGAGATGTGCACAATTGCTTCAAAAAAGGCACTTGAAAGAGCAGGTCTTAACCCATTAGATATAGATGTTATAATATTTTCAGGAGTTTCTTATGATGTAACAGAGCCAGCAACTGCAAATATAATCCAGGAAAGACTGGGTGCTAAAAATGCGTGGGCTTTTGATATGAAAAACGCATGTGTTGCTTTTTTAAATGCACTTTTTGTTGGAGACCTCATGATTAAAATGGGTAAAGCAAAGAATGTGCTTATTACAGCAGGGGAGGTGATTTCCCCTTTTATTGATCTTAAAGTAAAAAATGAAGAAGATTTGAAATATAAATTTGCAGGACTAACTCTGGGGGATGGTGCCGGGGCGGTTGTGCTTTCAGAAACCAGGGAGAAAAAAAAGGGTATTTTAGAATCAGACGCCTTTTCTATTGGTAAATACTGGGACCTTGCGGTTGTCTGGGCAGGAGGTAGTATGCACCCGAGAAGACCCGATTTAGAATATTTTTATTCTGATAGTATGAAAATAAATATGGTTGCTTACAGAACAATTCCAGATTTGATAAAGAAAGTTATCAAAAAAACAGGGTGGAAGCCCGGAGATGTAGACATGGTTTTTCCACATCAGGTTAGTATCTCAATAACCAGGAAAATACTTGGAAAGGTTGGGATACCTCCTGAAAAACAATATATAACCGTTCATAAATTTGGCAATACCGCTTCTGCTTCCATCCCCATAGCGTTGGGTGATGCCTGTGAGAAAGGTTTGATAAAAGAAGGCATGAAAGCAGTCTTTGCTGCGGGTGCATCCGGTTTTGCAGCGATGGCAATGACGGTTATTTTTTAGAGCCTTTCTCCCTGTAATTTTCCAAAAGTCGTGACAAATGTATAATTACAATTTGCGCATTTGTAAGGAATTGAACTTTTGTCTATAAAAAACTCGTATTCGCATTCGGGACACCTGTATTTTTTAAAATTTTTCTTAACCTTATCCCTGATTTCACTCTTAATTTCTACCATACCTGTTCTGCAAACAGGGCACCATAGAGGTTCCTTTATATTTCCTTTAATAAAAATTATTGTTGAACAGCCTTTACATTCAAATGCCTTCATACACCCTCTCTGAAATTTTTTTGCCAATTAACTCCATTATAATGGTTGCACACTCTTCAATAGATTTTGATGTTACATCAACGATTTTCCATCCTTGCTCTCTAAAGATTCTTTCCGCTTTATATACCTCACTTTTTATGACTTTAAAATCTACATAGGATGAATTTTCAGGAAGTTTCATCTTTTTGGCTCTTACTTCTCGTATTTCTTTTAATCTCTTAGGGTCTATAGTTAATCCTATAATTTTATGAGAAAATAATTGATACAATTTTTTGGGTAAATCGTGTTCCAAGGTGACCGGTACATTTGCGGTTCTAAAACCTCTATATGCAAGATATATACTTATTGGTGTTTTTGAGGTTCTTGAAACACCAACAAGAACAAGGTCTGCCTTATCTATGTTTTCAACATTCCTACCATCATCGTGTTTTACAGAAAAATCAATTGCTTCTATTCTATGATAATATTCTTCTCTTAGGTGTCTGAAAAGCCCGGGTATTGAAAGAGGCGAGATTTCCAGAAGGTCCTCCAACCTTGAAAGTAAAGGCCCCATTATATCAATTGTGGGGACACCCCTTTTCATCCCCTCTTCAATTGTCTTTTTTCTCAACTCCGTAACGACAAAAGTAAAGACAACTATAGCTCTTTTCTTCTGGGCTTCAGACATTATTTCATCAACTTTTTCTATATCTCGTATATTAGAATATCTGTGTATTAAAACTTCGGCGCTCTTAAATTGAGTCAGAGCTGCATTTACGACCATTTCACCAGTCTCACCTGTTGAATCTGATAATATGTATATATACCTTTTTCTCTTCATATAATTTTATTATAAAGAATTTGACTTTTAAATTTAAATTTCATAAAAATTTTAGAACTATGAAAAAAGAAATAAAAGAAATTTATGAGAGAATAAAAGGGGAATATTCTGGGAAAAGGGCAAAAGAACTTGCTCTTGCAGTTTCCCGCTTTCACAGAATACAACTTTCCCCCTGGTTTTCAGAATCAGTTAAATTTTGCAGTAAGATTATTAAAGATACTGGATTAAAATTCAAAGTGCATAAATTTCGTTCAGATGGTAAAAAGAAATATTTTACAATGCAGTCTTTTAAAGAATGGAACTGTAAAAAGGGAATTTTATATCTTGAAAAACCCTTTAAAAATAAAATTGCAGACTTTGAAGAGGAAAAACTAAGGGTCATCCCAAGAAGCGGAGAAACAAAAGGAATTTTTGAAGTTGTTCATTATAAGGGAGGAAAAAAGAATTTAAAAAACAAAGTAATTTTAACTTCAAAAACAGAATATTTGAAAGAGGAATTTTTAAAAGAGAGAAAAATAAAAGGAGTTTTGTTTTACGGAATGCTTGAATTAAAGGGAGTGAGAAAAAAAGAGGATCTAATGGATGCTCTACAATATGTATCTTTCTGGCCAAAAGATAATAATAAATTTTTTGGATTTATACTTACACCTAATGAGGGAGAACATCTTAAAAGTCTTTTAGAAAAAAATAAAAAAGTGAAAATCTATGCTGAAATTGAAAGTTTTTTCAGAGATGGCTTTATTGAAGTTTTTGACTTTTACATAAAAGGTAAGAAAGAAGAGGAAGTATGGATTCTTGCCCACCTGTGCCATCCTGCTCCTTTTGCGAACGATAATGCTTCAGGTGTAGGCTGTGCCCTTGAACTTGTAAGATGCTTTAAAAAACTTTTTAGTCAAAATAGTTTAGAAAAACCATTAAGAACTATAAGATTTTTACTTTTACCAGAAATGACAGGAACTTATGCCTATTTAAAATCAAGAGAAAAAGAACTATATAAAATAAAAGGCGCAATAAACCTGGATATGGTTGGTGAGGACCAGGAAAAATGTAAGAGCACTTTTAATTTAATAAAAGAACCTTATGGTATAAGAACTTACATATCTTATTTATCAGAACTCATTTTCAAATGGGAAATTTTTTCCTATAAAAACTTTTATGAAATTGATTCCATCCCTTCCTTTAGAAAAAAAGTTTCAGAATACTTAGGTGGTTCTGACCACTATATTTTGATTGACCCCACCATAGGCATACCCTGTGTAATGCTTAACCAGTGGCCTGATAAATTTTACCACACCTCCTTTGATAACGAAGACAAACTGAGTGAAGATTCTTTTAAATTTGCAGGAAGTTTCGCAGGAACATTTATATATTATTTAGCAAACCTTAAAGGGGAAAAGTTAAATGAACTTGCAAGTAAAATGAATGAAATTTTTCTTTTAAATCTTGCTGAACTTAAAATTAATGAAAAAAAAGACAAAGAAATTTTACTTTATCTTTCTCATAAAAATGTTCTTAAATCTTTGAAAAAATTTGATAAAAATTTTAAAGAAGATGATTTTATTGAGGAAATTGAAAAATATGTAAAAAACCAGGAATTAAAAATTGA
>FWPU01012691.1_pt1 | contig 11025 bp, 9 predicted proteins | sample 2228361 | NCBI WGS metagenome assembly FWPU01 (sample SAMEA103939777, study PRJEB20133) | metagenome | reverse complement strand
ACCCTACCTGGGTGGCGCCCTGAACGAATGTGAAGGGCGTGGCAGGGGCCACGGCCATCGCTATCCTTTTCGCCGTGCCACCCGCGATGTGGCAAACGCTTCGTCAATGCAAATCCAGCGATGCCGGCAAACGGCAACGCGGTTCGAGGTCCGAGGCCCCAAGCCGAATCCAAGGCCCCAAGATTGCGGCGTCTTGTGGCCGGCCGGTACCATGAAGCAACTGCTTGGTATGGCCTGGGGGTTAGGCACTGTTTCCGGCCGCTTGGAGTTTGACGCAGCGGCTGCCGGGAGGTTGGTGGTTGGTGGTTGATGGTTGATGGTGGATGGTTGATGGTTGATGGTGGATGGTTGATGGTGGATGGTTGATGGTGGATGGTTGATGGTGGATGGTTGATGGTGGATGGAAGGTATGGCGGTTATTGAAAGGGATGCAGGGAGAATGCGGCTGTCCTTCTGGCAGAAGGGCCGGCAGGTTTGCCCAAGCCCAGGGTGCGGAGTACTCGCCGGTCGGCCGCGTGGCAGCGCTTATAACCCGATTCCGAGTGCAGCGTGCGATGTTCGATAGCGAGTTCTGGTCCATCGTCTTCCTTTCGCTGAAGGTCTCGACAAGCGCGGTCCTGGCGAGTTCCCTCGTCGGGATACCGCTGGGGGCCTTGGCAGGCCTGGCCGAGTATCCGGGAAAACGGGTGGTGGCCGCGGTTGTGCAGACGGGAATGGCCCTGCCGCCCGTCGTGGTCGGGCTGGTGCTGTACTTGCTCCTGTCGCGCAGCGGCCTTTTGGGGGGCCTGGGCTGGCTGTTCACGCCCCAGGCGATGGTGTTGGCCCAGACCATTTTGTCCCTTCCCTTTGTGGTGGGCATCACGATGATTTCGGTGCAGAGCGTGCCGGCCGAACTCGCCCCCCAGCTCACCACGCTGGGCGCCACGCCCTGGCAGTGCCGGCTGGCTGTGCTCCGCGAAGCCCGGCAGGGGTTGCTCCTGGCGGTGGCGGCTGCCCTGGGCCGGAGCCTCTCCGAAGTCGGTGCCGTGCTGATCGTGGGCGGCAATATTCGGGGGCACACGCGGGTGATGACCACGGCGATCGTGCTTGCGACCGGTCAGGGCGAGTTTGGCCTGGCGCTGGCCTTGGGGAGCGTCTTGCTGGTGCTAGCCCTGGGTCTCAATCTGGCCATCGTCCGCCTTCACGGCGGCAAGTTGTTGGTCTGAACAGGAATCGCCGGTGGACGCTCCGCCCGTATATCGGCTGGAGAATGTGGCCAAGTGCTACGGGGGTGCGCCGGTGGTGGAGATTCCTGCGCTGGAGCTTTGGCCTGCCGAAGTTCTGGTTCTGTTGGGCCCCACCGGGGCGGGCAAGAGTACCTTGCTGCGCCTGCTGGCCGGGTTGGAGGCCCCCACTGCCGGCCACATCCATTTCCACGGTGCCGAGTTCTGTGCCGGGCGCCTGGCCATGGCCATTCGCCGGCGTATCGTCATGGTGCATCAGCGGCCATGCCTGCTTTCGGGAAGTGTTCGCTTCAACGTGGAGTTCGGCCTGCGAATCCGCAGGGTTGCCGACCGCGCCGGCCCCACCGCGTTCGCCCTGAAGCAACTGGGGATCGAGCGACTTGCCGATCGAGCGGTGGATACCCTCTCGGGCGGACAACTCCATCTGGTGGCTTTGGCCCGCGCGCTGGTGCTTCGGCCCGAGGTGCTACTGTTGGACGAACCGACGGCGAGCCTGGACCCCGCCCGCGTGGCTCTGGTCGAACAGGCGGTTTCCCATTTGCAGCACGAGTGCGGGATGACCATCGTCTGGGCAACCCACAACTTGTTCCAGGCCCGGCGGCTGGCGCGGCGCGTGGCCTTGCTGTGGGAAGGCCGGCTTATCGAAGTCGCTCCCACCGAGCAGTTCTTCCGCTCCCCCGCCGACCCGCGGACCCGGGATTTCGTCGAGGGCCGCATGGTCTTCTGACAATAACGTCCCCCGGCCCAGGAGGCCAGGCAGTCCCCGCCGGGCCGCACAAACCGGATGCTTCACCGAATGACTGATCGCCCCTGCAAGAGTTTGACAAGGCCGAGGCGGAAACCGCGGCTAGCATTTGGGGCGGTCCTGCTGACGTTCGGCTGGCTGGCCTGGGCTGGCTGCCGCGGGGATCGATCCAGCGGTAGTGCTTCAAACGGCTTGCCGGACCGTCTGATCCTGGCCACCACGACCAGCCTGCGGGACAGCGGCTTGCTGGACCGTCTGGTTTCCTGTTTTGAGGAGCAATCGGGGGTTTGGGTGGAAGTGGTGGCGGTGGGCAGCGGGCAGGCTCTGGAACTAGGCCGGCGGGGCGATGCCGACGTCCTGTTGGTCCACTCGCCCGAGGCCGAAGCCCAGTTCATTGCCGAAGGCTATGCCCCCACGCGCCGGGTGCTGATGTACAACGACTTTGTCCTGGTGGGGCCGCCGGGCGACCCTGCGGGGGTCCGCGCCGCCGCGTCGATCGAGGAGGCGCTTGGCCGGCTGGCCCAGGCCCGGGCATGCTTCGTTTCGCGCGGAGATGGCTCCGGCACCCATGCCAGGGAGCTGCACCTCTGGGCCGTTGCCGGCATCCATCCCCAACCGCCCTGGTATATCGAGGCGGGTGCCGGCATGGCCGAGGCCCTCCGCATGGCCAGCCAGAAGGCCGCCTATACCCTCGCGGACCGGGCCACTTACCTTTCGCTGCGCCAAGGGCTGGATTTGCAGGTTCTTTTTCAAGGGGGCCCGGCGTTGCGCAACCAGTACTCGGTGATCGTCCCCTCCGGGCCGAACCAATCCCCCGAGCGTCAAAGGCTGGGGCAGAGGTTCGCCGATTTCCTGTTTTCGCCTCCGGCCCGGCGCTGCATCGCCGAGTTCGGAATCGACCGGTTCGGGCAACCCCTGTTCTTCCTCGAGCCACTTTCGGAACCGACGCCCCCCGGCAACCCAGCGAAGTAGCCCGGGGCGATGGCCTCGAGCGTATCGAAGCCGATTGCCTTGACGGCCAGGGGCGGCTGCGAGGGGCCGGCCGAGTCCCTTTTAGGGACCGTGTGCTTACGGCGGGGGATGGTGATTAGACCTGTAGAGGGGCATTGACAGCGATTCCGGTGGCTTGCAAACTAAGGGACTTCCCCGCCGCAGGCGTGGTGTTGCCCGAGCGGGCATGGGCAGCGGTTGCGGCGGAGACATGGGGCCGGAGCCCCGACGCAGCGAGTCGATTGCGCCGCATGGTTCCCCGCAGTCGGCGGGCACGCCTGCGCCCTTGGAGATCTCGGCGATGCGTTTGATCCTTGTGGACCTTCTGACGCCAAAGCGGCAGAACTTCTACCCCTTAGCGCTAAGCCGGCCGATCTGGGAACTGCGGTGCGGCATGACCTCGCTGGGGGAGAAACTGGTGGCCAAGGTGGGGGCCAAGGATGTAGCCTGTTTCGTACCCCCCTATCTGGCCGAAGTGTATCGCTTGGGCGCGGCCTGGCCCGTCAACGACAATTCCAAGCTCCAGGGCGACGATCTGTTGGTGGTGCATGGCCGGGTGCGGGCCTCGGGGTTCGACCTCGCCCCAACGGGCCCGAGCCAGATCGGCTTGGACGAAGAGGGCGAGTTGCTGTACGCGCGCATTGCCCGGGCCGACCTGGCGCGGCTGGATACCCGCTCGATCGAGGCCTTGGTGCAATCGGCGGCGCAGACGCTGCCGGCCGGGCCCCAGGTCCCCGCCTGGAACTATACCTGGGACTTGGTGTTGCACAATCCGCAGCAGTTGCGCGAGGACTTTGCAGCCGCCGGCCGATCGGGCATCGAGGGGACGGTGGAACAGCCGTGCGCCATCCGCGGCAGCCGCAGCGACCTGTACATCGCCCCCGGGGCGCTGGTCCACCCGATGGTGGTCCTGGATGCCGCGGGCGGGCCGATCTATATCGACGAAGATGCCGAGATCCACCCCTTTACCCGCATCGAAGGGCCCTGCTATATCGGCAAGAAATCGATCCTTCTTGGGGCCAAGTGCCGCGAGGGGAACTCCATCGGCCCGGTCTGCCGCATCGGCGGCGAGGTCGAAGAGTCGATCATCCAGGGCTACTCCAACAAGTACCACGACGGGTTCCTGGGGCACGCCTATGTCGGCCAGTGGGTCAACCTCGGTGCCTTGACCACCAACAGCGACCTGAAAAACGATTACTCCAACGTCAAAGTCACCCTGGATGGCAAGAACGAGATCGACACAGGCTCGACCAAAGTGGGGTCGCTTATCGGCGACCACACCAAGACCTCGATTGGCACCTTGTTCAACACCGGCGCCTACGTGGGGGCGATGGCCGTGATCCTGGCGCATGGCAAGCCGCTACCCAAGTTCGTCCCTTCGTTCGCCTGGATGATCGATGGCCTTGTGACCAAGGGGTTCGGCAAGAAGGCCTTGTACGAGACCGCCCGGATCGCCATGGGGCGCCGCAAGTGCCAGTGGACGCCAGCCGAGGAGGCCATGTGGGATTGCGTTTTCGAGATGACCAGGCCCGCGCGTGACGAGGCCATCCGCCGGGGCCGCCGCGTGCTTAGCGGCGCCTAGCCGGGCCCGGATGCCGGGCCGAATGGGGGTCCGGAGCCGCGCCGCCGCAGGCTGGCCGCATGCGCCCCCCCGCCAGGGCAACCTACCGAAATGTCCGGTTTTTGGGAGTGTTTCGATATGGCTACCGTCGAAGAACGTGTGAAGGCAGTTACTGCCCGGGTATTGCGCATCGATCCGAGCCACATTCGGCCCGAACATCGTTTTACCACCGACCTGGGCGCCGAAAGCATCCAATCGGTGGAATTGGTCGCCAGTTTTGAAGAGGAATTCGGCATCGAGATGGACGAGGACGCGGCCCTGGCTGTCCAGACCGTCGGCGACGCCGTGGCGTTCATCACCGATGTCTGCCGGCAGCAGGGGGTGGCGGTCTAGTCGGCCGACACCCCGTTGCCGGGAAAGCGGCAGCCCCCAGGCCGGCCCGTGTCCGCCCATGTCCCGCCATCGCTGGACCCTAACCTGTTGCGAGGTAACCCCATGTCCGAACCGAGGATCAACCACTCCGAAGCCGGGCTGAAGTCCTTTCCGCTCATCGATCGGACCTCGCCCAACCTGCTCGAGGACACCTTCGACTACTCCCTCCCGCCCTTGATCCGGTTCGATGGGCCGGTGGTCGAGTACATCGACGGCAAGCCCGTCGAGTTCGACCCGAACGCCCTCCGCACGCGGGAACTGGTCATTACGGATACGACCTTCCGCGACGGCCAGCAGGCCCGGCCGCCCTACACCGTCGAGCAGATGGTCCATATCTACGACCTGTTGAGCAAGCTGGGCGGCCCCAACGGCGTGATCCGCCAGACCGAGTTCTTCCTTTATACCAAAAACGACCGCGAGACCCTGGATCGCTGCCGCGCCCTGGGGCACCGCTATCCCGAGTGCACCGGCTGGATCCGCGGCAACAGCATGGACGACTTCCGCCTGGTGAAAGAGAACCGGTTGGCCGAAACGGGCATGCTCACCAGTTGCTCCGACTACCACATCTTCAACAAACTGAAGTTCAAGAGCCGCCAGGAATGCATGGACCGGTACTGCCAGGTGGTCGATGCGGCCTTGTCGGCGGGCATCCGCCCCCGATGCCACCTGGAAGACATCACCCGGGCCGATATCGAAGGCTTTGTCCTCCCCTTCTGCGAGCGCCTGATGCGGATGAGCGAGCAGGTCCCCGAGCACCTCTCGGTCAAGATCCGTCTCTGCGACACGATGGGCTTCGGGTTGAGCTACCCCGGCGTCCAACTCCCCCGGAGCATTCCCAAGCTGGTGTACAAACTGAACCGCGAGGTCGGCGTGCCCAGCGACCGCCTGGAATGGCACGGGCACAACGATTTCCATAAGGTGCACATCAACGCGGCCACGGCCTGGCTCTACGGGTGCAACGCCCTGAACGCCACGTTGTTCGGGTTCGGCGAGCGGACGGGGAACCCGCCCCTGGAAGGGGCGATCTTCGAGTACATCGCCATCAAGGGCGACCTCCACGGCATCGATACCACCGTAATTACCGAGCTGGCCGAGTACATGCGCTCCATCGGCATGCCCATCCCCGATAACTACCCCTTCGTGGGTCGATCGTTCAATACCACGCAGGCGGGCATCCACGCCGGAGGGCTGCGGGCCGACGAGCGGATCTACAACATCTTCGATACCACCCGCCTGCTCAACCGCCCGCCCCGCGTGTCGCTGACCGACAAGAGCGGGGCCGATGGCGTGGCCCACTGGGTCAACGAATACTTCGGCCTGAAGGGAGACCAGCGCATCAGCAAGATCAAACTGCACAAGCTGGCCCGCTGGGTGATGGACCAGTACGAGGTCCACGGCCGATTGACCGCCATCAGCGATACCGAAATGGAAGCCAAGGTCCGCGAACTTTTGCCCGAATACTGGGCGAAATACAAGGGCCAGGCCCAACCGTCCTGAGCGGTCCCGATTTCCGAAATGGCGGGGTTTAGCGGCAGGGCCCGTGGGGCTTGAGTTTCGGTCCGACGATCGGGGCACCCCCGTTGCCGGCTAAGGGCGCCGGGTGGCGGGACTGCACCGGCCGCAGGCTCGCAATCGGTTTTTCTTGCCATCCGCACCCCGGAGGGCTCGCCTATGGCTCGATGGCTCGGTTGGTGCATGGTGTGGGCTGTCGCCGGGGTGGCCGCTGCTGGTGGGGGCCAGGGCCAGGCGGCCCCGGCCAAGCCCGCTTTCACATTCGTTTGTTCGGCGGAAAACGACCTCTTCCGCGTGTCTGTGGCCTGCGGTCTGGAGTGCCAGCGACGGGCCACGCCCGAGGAGGCAATTTGTGCTGCGCCCCACGGTTCGGCGGTGCTCATCCTGGCCGAGGGGTATCCCGAACGCCCCACGCCGTTTGGCGCCGCGCTGTGGAAACAATCGGCCGATAAGCGGCTGCGCCTGTACGTGGAGTTCCCGGCCTGGCTGCCAGACCTCCAGGTCGAACCGCCGCGAACCGCGCAGAAGGAACGCGGCGTGGTGGTGTCCGAGCTCTTCGGGCCGGGGCTGGCCCCGATGCGGATCGTGGCCCTCCACGGCTGCCGGTATGTGCCGGTCCGCACCCGCCAGACGCACATGGTGCTCGCCAAGGTGGCGGGGGTAGATACGGCGGTCTTCGGCCTGGCAGGCACCCGCGCCGATCCCCTGTTGTTCGACCACCCCCGCGGCGACCTGCTGGTCGCCACGACCCGGCTCAGCCACTTCGTCACCGCACGCTTCATGCCGGCCGACGCCTGGCAGAGAATCTGGCAGGTGATTCTGGCCCGCTTGCAACCGCAGGCCAAGGTGCCACCGCTCCGCTGGACGCCAACCGTGCGCCCCACCTATGGTCCCACCGAGGTCCTGCCTCCCGACGTCGAGCGGACCGCCTTGCACCGGGCAGCGGAATGGATGATCCGCAGCCGGGTGCTCCGCCATCCGGGCTGGCCCGGACAAGCTCTCGCCTGGTCGCTCACCTACAACACGGTGCGCGACATGCCCAAACCCGACTGGCCACGGGGCGATGGCTCGTTCGGCGTCCTCGAAGGGTTCAGCTCCACGATCTACCCGGACGGCAGCCAGCCGATGCGTTACGCGGTGCGCGCCGATTGCTGTATGGAGGTGGCTATGATGCTGGCCCTTGCCACGGCAACTGGCGGCGGGCCGGAGTACGGCCGCATCTCGGCCCGGCTGACCGAATACGTGCTTGCCCGCTCGGGCCTGGCCGCGGGACCCCGCGCCAATCCCGACAGCCCGTCCTCCGGACTGGTGGGCTGGGCGCTGGACCACCCCGGCTCGTATTGGGGCGACGACAACGCCCGGGCCCTGCTGGCCGCCGGCGCCTGCTGTGCCCTCCTCGAAGACCGGCAACTGGAGGAACCGATCGTCCGCTGCATCCTGGCGAACTTCCGCACCACGGGCGTCTATGGATTCCGCCCCGCGCGTGTCGAGGAGGCCGACCTGGCCAGGGAGGGCTGGAAGGCGTTCTGGACCCGCCGGCATGTGCATTATTCGCCCCATTTCCAGGCCTGGCCCTGGGCCTGTTACCTTTGGCTGTACCGCCAGACCCGTTTTGAAGCCCTGTTGGCACGCACCAAAACCGGGCTTCGGATGACCCTCGAGGCCTACCCAGCCAAGTGGGATTGGTGCCTGGGCAGCGGGTCAATCGAGCGCTCGCGACTGCTGTTGCCGCTGGCCTGGCTGGTTCGCGTCCAGGACACGCCGGAACACCGCCGGTGGCTCCGCAGGATCGCCCAGGACCTGGCCGACGTACAGGACCCTTCGGGCGCCCTGCGCGAGACGCTGGGCCGGGGCGGGCACGCCGTGGCCTCCAACGCGGCCTTCGGAACGTCGGAAACCAGCCTGTTGCAGTGGGATGGCGACCGGGTTTGCGACCTGCTCTACTCGTGCAATTTCGCCCTCGTCGGATTGCACGAGGCGGCGGTCGCCACCGGCGAGCCGTTCTACAGCCGGATGGAAGACAAACTGGCGAACTTCCTTTGCCGCGTCCAAATCCGCTCGGAACGACACCCGGAATTGGACGGGGCGTGGTACCGCGCCTTCGACTTCCGCCGCTGGGAATACTGGGCCAGCAGCGCCGACTGGGAGTGGGGCCCCTGGTGCATCGAGACCGGCTGGGCCCAACCCTGGATCGCCGGTACGCTGGGTCTGCGCCAGCGCAAGACCTCGCTGTGGGATCTGCTGCAAAAAGTGGACCTGGCCCGGCATTTCCAGCGGCTGCGCCGGCAGATGCTCCCGGACGACGTGCTCTGAGCCAGGTCGGCTGCTTGCTTGCAACCCTGCGGGGCCGCTGGAGCCGCACGGCGTCAGCCCTCGGTGGAAAGAGCCGCAAACACTCTGGGAGCCGTGGGCGTCAGCCTCCGGTGCGACCGCTCCGGCGATCGAGTTACCCTCTGAGTCAGCCAGTCTTGGAGGTTGTGTGGGAGAGGTTCCGACACCATCGCAGAAAGAGGTCTTGCGTGCGTGGGGCGCGTGCAAAGCAAGCAGCCTACTGCGTGGTCAGGCCGGTTCAGCGCGAGCTGGCCGGTGGGGGCAAAGAAGGCAACGCGGTCAGCGGCAGGGGGTCTGGGGGCCCTGCCAAGCCGGACGGAAGGTACTGGGTGCCTCGGCACACCAGCAGGACGCGGCCGTCGCCCAAGAGCACATTGCAAGCAGGGGCTGCGGCAGGCAGCGCGGCTCCGCCGGTCCCAAGGCCGACGAGGTGAAGGGGAGGTTCCCGCCGGAGCGTGTTGGGCAAGCGTGCCGGGTGCTGCTGCATGAGGTGCGTGTAGGCCACCCCAATCTGCCGCAGGCTGTTCTGGCACTGGGTCAACCGGGCGTAGCTTCGCGCCCGATGGATGGCCGGGACCAGCGCCAACCCGATGCATATCAGCACGGTGAGGGCCACGGCCAGTTCGGTCCAGCCCCAGGGGGTGGCGGAACTGGGAGGAGCCACGGCGGGACTCATGCGGCTGGCCCGGGGGCGGCCGGGACGTGTTGTCTCCGGCGGCAGGGGTTTTACGGGACTGCCAAAGAGGGCCACGAACTCGCAAGTGCGGGCGGCCAGTCCCGCTGGGGGTTTGAGGAAGGTGCGGGCTGGGCGCAAGGGGGCAAGCTGGCGTTCCAGCCGGGCCAATTCCCGGCGCAGCTCCGCATCGCGTGCCACCTGTTGGTCCAGGGCCCGCTCTTCGTCGGGCTCCAGGGCACCGATCAGATAGCCCAGCAGTTGTGCGCGGTCCGTATTACCCATCGCCGGAATCACGCAGGCAGCGAAGCATGTCACTGAGCCGGTGGATGGCGGCGTGCAGTCGGCTTTTGACCGTTCCGACGGGCACGCCCAGGACCTCGGCCGCTTCGCGATACCGCAGGCCCTGATAATACACCAGCAATACGGTCTGGCGGAGTGCCTCGGGCAGGCGATCGACGGCCTGGCGGAGGCTGGCGCCCTGTTCGGCGGCGGCCATGGCCCCGGCCGGATCGGTTTCCACGCCATGCACGATGTCGGTCAAGGTGGCGGCGTCTTCGGGTGCGTTTTCGGCGCCCGACCGGCGTTCCAGGCTCAGCAGCCGATGCCGCCGGCCGCGACGGTGGGCATCGATGGCCTGGTTGACCGCCACGGCGTAGAGCCACGGCCGGACCCGCCGCCCCCGCTCGAACTGGCCGCACTTCAAATGCACTTGAAGGAACGTGTTTTGGAACGCGTCCTCGGCCATCTGGGCGTCGCCCAGGTAATTGCGGAGGTAGTTGTACAGCTCGGCCTCGTAGCGATACACCAGCTCGTCAAAAGCCTGCCGATCCCCGTGATCGCGGTAGGCCAAAAGCAGCTCCTCGTCGGTGCGCCGGCCCGCCGCGGCATGGTCGCAGCCGGCTACTCGCCTTGGGTCAGTTGTGATCGCCATGGATCGATACGGTCCCGAAAGAAAAAGGGTTCATGCGGGTCCGAGGCCGGTTGCGAGGCAACGCCGTCGAAGCCGCGTGGCCCTTAACTGCCCATTGTAGCACGGATGGCCGCCTTTGGGGCAAGAAAAGTGGCGGTCGCGGTTCGGTCTCCGCCTCGTCCCAGGTACTGTTCGGCTGTATATGCGACGACTGTGCCGCAGCCGGGCGAACCCGCCCGCGCCAAGCCCACATCGAAGCGAATGTGTCATAAGTCCTTGGCGCAACCAATGTTAACCGACGCCGCTTTGGGGCTTGCCGGGCGGCGTTCACACGGGCGGGGCCGGCTGCCGAACGAAAGTCTTTCCAACTGCTACAAATTCTCCACGTATGGGGGGACGGATAGTACATCGGCAGGGTATCGCCGGGGCGGAAGGGGATTCTGGTAGAGCCGGGGGCGTAGGCCCCCAGTGGCCACACAGAGCTGCACGGCGTAAGCCCCCGGTGGATATGCAATTGGTGAAGCTAATCGCGGTGATCCCTTCGGGATCATGGGGCGTGGCGGGGGGCGGCGCCGCGTGTCCGGAGGTCGTTGACCTCCGGCTAATGGCGGTGATCCCTTCGGGATCATGGGGCGTGGTGGGGGG
>FWPU01012687.1_pt1 | contig 11026 bp, 1 predicted proteins | sample 2228361 | NCBI WGS metagenome assembly FWPU01 (sample SAMEA103939777, study PRJEB20133) | metagenome | reverse complement strand
GGACGCGCCGAAGAAGACGCTGTCTTTTGCCGCGCCGGATTCGGCGGTCAGCGTCACCAGCCAGTCGTTGCGTGAGGGTTTGCGCCGTTTGAGTGTTTTACTGGCGTTGGTTTGTGAGGCGGCGGGAAGAATCAACTCGCACGGGACTTTGGCAAGCACCCAGAAGCCCTGAATCGGTGTCAACTTGTTGGTGATGTTGGGAATGATGCTGCGGTCGTAAATCAGTAGGTATTTGCCCGTGTTCGGGTTGTTCGCATCTTGCCGAAATGCCCACGCGAAATCTTCGACGTAGGGCAGCGCGTCTTTGAGCGCGAGCGTTTGTCCGTTGACGCGGATTTTGATGGCAGACAAATCCCAAATCAAATCCCCGAGGCGCGGGTTGCCGAGCAGGTTCCAGCCTTGTTGCAGCGCAATGGTGAACACCTCGTTGCTTGCCGCCGGGATGCCTTCCCATTGCAGCGTTTGCTGCGCGGGGAGTTTGATAAAGTAGCCGCGCCCCAACTCAATCGCCGCGATTTCGTTGGCGACGAGATATTTGGCGGCTGCCATGTCCCACGTTGCCACTTTCGCGTCCGTCGGCGACGGGAAGCCGAACGCCGCGTCGGGCGATGGGTTCATCAGTCGCAGTGGAATGGACACCATCGAAAGTCCAGCGGGCAGCACTTGTGTCACTATCGTCGTCTCCTGCGCCGTCGTGATTTCCAGACGGTTGTTGAACTCCTCCAACTCATCCATCTGCTCATCGGGGTCAACGACCACCGCGAGGGTCTGCGAACTGAGTTCGAGACTCACCAGCAAGTCAACCGTCGTCTCGCTGCCCGCCGAGAGGCTGGGAATCGTCACGTCACCCAACGAAGTTTCATCCGCGAAGAATCGCACCTTCACGTTGCTGGCGTCCAAGCCGCCTGCATTGCGGACGGTGGCGATAAGTTTGGTCTGGGCGACTGCCTTCTCCGTTCGGAACGTGATGGGCATCAGGTCGGGCAAACTCTGCACCTGCACCGTTCCCGCGAACGGGACGCTCACTGTGGAAACGCTATCGTCCGCTTCCACAGCAAACGAGTAGGGCGCGGGCGGCACCCACTGCCCGTTGTCGTCCTTCCCGTCCCAACTGAGGGCGTTCTGCCCGCGAACGGCGTCGTTCAACGGCAGCGTGCGCACGAGGTATCCGTCATCGTCCGTGCGGTCTCCCTGATAAATCTTGACCTGCGCTCTGGCGTTCTGCGAGAGGTTGAACGTCAGCGCCGCACTTTGCTTGGTCAGGCGCATCACGTCCGGCGACAAGTTGACCCCCGTGACGTTCAGCGCGCTGCGCGTCAGCGACATCCCGTTTGCCGCCATCGCATTTTGGTATTTGATGCTGGCTCTGCGGGGTTGTGCCCCCTCCCCCAACCCCTCCCGCAAGGGGAGGGGAGCGGAGACTCCTCCCCCCTCGCGGGGGAGGTTGGGGGAGGGGGCTGTGCGGCTCTGTTTCGTTTGCTGACCGACTGTGACCTGAATGTTGTAAGAACCTTCGGGCGCGAGCGCGCCTTCATTGGTGATGCCGTCCCACCAGAGCGTATGCTCCCCCTGCGTGAACTCCTGTTCGGATACCAGCGTCTGCACGGTTTTGCCTTGCCCGTCCACGATGGAGACCGTCAGAATCGCCGTTCCGTTGAGGCGGAAGACGACGCGCGCTTGTTCGTCCATGTCATCGCCGTTGGGGCTGAACGGGTTGGGCAGGAAGTTGACGTCCGTGACCTCCACCGACGCGGACGGGTTGACCGTGAATCGCCATTCCAGTCGCGCGGGGTTGCCGAAAAGGTCCGCCGCGTCCACGACGACGGTGTGCTGCCCCTCCGTTAGGTTGTCCGCCTGGAAGGTCAGACGGCGGGGCGGCAGGTCGTAGGTGGCGTTGACGCTCTGCCCGTCCAGCGTCAGGCGAATGGACGAAAGGCTCAACCCCGACAGGTCGTCGCGGACACTCGCGCTGATGACGGGTTTCGCAGTGCTGACCGTTGAGTCGGGAACCGGCATCAGGTCGGCGATGCGCGGCGGAACGGAGTCGGCAAAGTTGAGGACGAGAAACGCGCCCACGAACTCCACCGAGGACTCCCCCCGCGTCGTTTGCACGAACGCGCTGCCGCCCGCGATGCGGTTGGGCATGGAAGCCGTCACGGTCAACGATTGCGAGCCTCCGGGCGCGAGGGCGGGCACGTCCCACGCCGACTGACTCAATCGCACGCCTTCGGTTGCCGTCAGTTGCAGGTTTGCAGACGGCGAAGGTTGTCCGCCGACATTGGTAACGGTGAAGGTGATGCTCCACTCGTTCGCCCCGGTTTGCTCTTCTTGATGAGTGGTGTAAAGCAGAGCGGGGACGGGAACGTTGAGGGTCTGGAGTTGCTGCAATGCCCCGTCCAGCAACCCCAGCGAATCGTTCGTCGCTTGCAGCGCGCCGTTGCTGGCGGCGAGCGCGCGGTCCCGCGATTCCTCGGCTTCCGCCAACAGGAAACTGTTGAGCAGCATGAGGAACTGCTGGCGGGCGCGGAACGCTTCGTCCGCGCTGTCCGACGCCTGGCGGGCGCGGTCGGGGAACGTCGGGTCGAGGTCGGAGGCAGCCCCCATCGCCGACAGCACCACCGCCTCTTTCGCCCGCGCGGCATTGTTGACCGTCAGACTCGCCTGCGCGAGCAGCGGCGTGAGTTCCAACACCTGTCCGTAGTCGCCGTTTTGCAGGGCGGTTTGAACTTGGTTCATGACGTTGGCATAGTCAACCAACTGCCGATGGCGCGTGAGGGCGGGCGCGAAGCGCACGCGGGGGGAGGCGAAGGCTTGGACGGCTTCCAGTCGGGACTGCTTGACGTCCTCGCCGACGGCGGCAGCCCATGCCTCATCTTGCCATCTCACCACGCCCCACATCGCCACAGGTCCCACCCCCAACGTCGCCAGGCTCTTCACCGGGAATATCTCCTGCACGGCGCCGGCGGTGAACTCCAGAACGTCCTTCCACCACGCCCGCTCTCCTGACAGGAGTTCGCTGTTGGTCTGGAAACTGTTCAGGATCGCTTTGGCGGCGCTGCTGGCAGGAGTGGTGAGGGCTTTGTAGGCGTTGTCGAATTCCTTGATGGCGCCTTTGAGGGTGTTCATCCTGACGAGCGCGGTGCTCGTTTCGCCTTTGAACTCCCAATCGCCCAACTGCGCGATGCCGTCGTCAATGCTCTTCTGTGTGTGGTCGTAGTAAAACTCCTTCAACAGTGGTTCGGTGATGGGGTCGGTAATCCACTTTCTCAGGGCGTTCAGATCGCCCAGTCGGTTGAGGACGGTCACGTCGTATTCTTTGAAGAGGTTCTCCAGCATCTTCTCCGTGTTCTTCAGAATACCCTCCACCGCTTTCTCCACAAATCTCTCTATCTGCTTCGACGTCTTCACATCCAGCCCAAACCCCAACTTGCCGGTGTCCGCGAACCGCTTGAGGGAGTTCTTGACGAAGATGAGGATGTCGCCTTTGAGGGCGTTGATGGCTAACTTGGTGGCGTCAAGGACGTTCTTGCGATAGCGGAGAAGTTCCTCCCCCACCTCCTTCGCAACTTTGGCGGCGACGGGGTCCAGAGGGTCGCCCCCTAACAGTCGGATAATGTCGTCCTTGACGGAGGTAATGGCTTCATCGGTCAGTCCGCCGAACTGGGCGGCGTTCGCCTCAATTTTGCTCAATGCCTGCTGTAACTTCGCCGGGTCAACGTCTGCGAAAATCGGAGCCAGTTTGCTTTCCATGAACTTGTGCAGGTAACTGGACTTGCCGATGCCTTTGCCGACTTTGATGCTCTCCGCCAGGCGGTCGAAGACCTTGAGTTCGCTCAACGCGAATAGCACAACGTCCACAATTGCGTAGAGCAGGTCCTCCGCATATTTCTTCATGTAAGGATGAGCCGTCGCCGTCACCTCCAATGCTCCTTGCAGGCGGAGGACGGCGTCGTAGATTTTCTGGAGGTTTTCCGGGTCGCCCACGTAGCGCAAATCCGCGCGATAGCGGAACAAATTATACCCCTCCTGGTCGCTGTAGGGAGGCATCCGATACCTGAGGGTTGCCACCTTGTCCACCGCCGCCTTCAACTGCTCTATCTCCTTCACGAAGGGCATGTTGACGGGCGATGACAGCGTCAGGACGTCCCCCGCGTGCTGCTCATCTATCACCACGGAGAACTCACCGGCGTTGGGGATGGGTTTCGTTTTCTTCTCCCGCTGTCCCTTTGCCGTGGTCGCTTCCACGATCGCGCCCGCAATCGGACGTCCGTCGCTTTGCTGCACCAATCCCTCGACCTTGCCGGGCATCGCCCCTTGTCCCACCGGGTCAATGCCGAGGGGCGGCGGCTCTTCAAACACGGATTGCCCGCTGGCGGTGCGCTTGGAGAAGTGCAACGCGCCTTGAGGAAAGACGTAGAGAATCGTCTCCCCCTTCCAGCGCGGAATTTCAGTGTCCTCCGCCGTGACCTTGACTTTGATGAATCCTTTTTCCAGCGATGGCGGCGGGTGGTAGGTGACGGAGTGGAAGAGCGGGCTGCCCCACTTGACGTTCTCCGTCGTCTCGCTTTCCACGTAGCCGCCGCCTTCCACCGTCACGCGGAACGTCCGCCCTCCGACCAGCATATCTCCCTCCGGCAGCGGAAGTCCGACCCGGCGTTTATCCTTCAGGTTCTTGCCCAGAAAGACAAAAATGTCTCCCTTGGCGTCGGGGTGCGCGAGAAACTCCTCGGGCGACGAGGCAATCTTGACCTCCAACGTGGGCAGCAGCCGGAACGTCACGACGACGAGGTCGCCCGAATCGCCAAACCGCATTTTCGCAATGCCGCTGGCATCGGTTTTCACACTGCCGCCGCCGATGAGTCTCACTGTCGCCTCCCGCAGCGGTTTCCACTCCAGTCTCCAATCGTCCCCCGGCTGCAAGGCTTCGACGATGACCATGACCTCGCTCACGTTCTCTTTGCCCACTTTGACGGGCTGCGCGTCTACCTCCTCGCCTTCCACGCGCGCTAAGTAGAACTCGTAGCCCTCTTTGCTGACCTCCAACACAACCTTCGGGGGGAAAATGCCGGTCAAATCTTTCTCGGCAACGGGGGACTTCATGCCTTTGGGCGTCTTGACCTCGGCGCGGAAGTTCACGTCCACGATGCTCGGCTCTTTGATGGTGAAACTGAAGCCAAACACCCCCGAAGAAGGGGTGTCCTTCGGTCCGTCCGTGTAACGGGTGTAAACGTGCGAGCCTCCGCCGGAATCGGACTGCGCGCTGAGAGGTTTAGGAACGTAGGACATCGTGACCTGCGCGGGAACGCCCTTGCTTTCGTCCTTCGCGCAGACGACTCTGCCGACGATGACGGCGCTTCCCCCTTTGCCGGGGATGAATTCCGACTTGAAGGTATCTCCTCCCTTCAACACCTCGCTCGCCGGCTTGCCGTTGATTTTCTCAATCAGGATTTTGACGTCCGGCGCTTTGAGGGACGTGGTGGTGTCGCCGTGCACAGCCCCCGTGCAGGTGTTGATGACAACCGACACAAGGACGGGCACGGAAGCGGCGCCCTGCCCGTCAGTCTCTAAGTCGCTCACGTTGACGGACAACCCCTGCGGCTTCCACTCGCCCTCCAGGACGGCGGAACTGCCGCCCCCGCCGACCAGCCGCAGCGAGATGGTCGGATCGCCGTTGCTGAACATTGCGCTTCCAATCCCCGGAGGCGGCTCGCCCTCCTCCAGACTGACGGTCGCGCGCACGGTCACGGGCTTGCAGTAGACGGCGAATGGCGGTCCGTCGCCGATGACTTCCACCGTCACGCTCTTCGGCAGTTTCGGCGGCTTCTTCGTCAGCGTCTCGCACAACTTCTCTGCCTTCTGCTTTGCCTCTTCTTCGTTCGCCGCCTCCACCGCCACCCGATAGTTGTCGAGGCACACGCCCAACTTGAACTTGGAAACGTTCCAGTAGTGCCCGTCGTTGAAGTTGTTTTTCAGAATCTCCAAGTTGAAGTCGAACAAGGGGTTGGTGAAGTCCACCTCGACGCGAGACTGATTAACGCAGTGATGGGCGGTGACTTCCTGCTCAACCACGCGCTCACCTTTGTTGACGATGAAGAGTCTCTGTCCGTTGACGCCTTGCCGCTTGGGGAACGCAATCGGTATCTGCATGGAACGGTTGGCGTAGCGCACCTCCAGCGAAGTCCCCGCCTCTAAACGGCTCTGCATCTTCCGCGCGAGGTCAGGAGGAACTTCGACGACTTGCTCAGGCAGAGTTGACGGTTGACGGTTGACGGTTGACGGTGGAACGGCACGGAGTCCGTTCCCTACTGTCAACTGTGAACTGTCAACTGTCAACTGGTTGAGCGTGCGTGACAGCCTCCCCCTCCCTTCGGGATACAACACCGTCGGCGGCACGGGAAAGGCGTAAGTGCCGTCGGGAATGGTGTTCTGCAGCGAGCCGATTTCCACGCCGTTGAGCCGCAGGAACATGTCGAACTTTCGGTCCGTCGGCGTTTGGGGATGGCTCTCAAACGTTAGCGCCGCGTTCACTACGTCGGCGGCGGTGACGGGGCGGAAGTCGGGCGGCAGCAGCAGCGGGAACACCTTGAACTCCAGCGACTGCCCGGCGGCGATGAAGGCGTGCTCCACCATCGGCTGCATGCCGACGGGTCCCTGCGCGACGTCGCTGGGGCGAATCGTCACGTCCGTCGCTGCGTCGCTGCCGACGTTCGTGACGCGGAAAGTTTTCATCAGCGTCAGCGGGTCATCAGCGATTTGCACAACCTGCAGGTTCACGTTGGGCTAATGCACGCGCATTTTCACGATGGCGTCGTCGCTCATCTCTTCGGAAACACCGTTTTCCGCACTTTCGCCGACGGTGCGAACGCGGATGCGGAAGGCATAGTCCGTGTTCTGCGCGTCCTGAAAGTGCCCGGCGAACGTGACCGTCAACGCTTGACCGGCGAGCAGCGTCGCCGGTTCGTCCACCGTGCCCTCACCGATTAGTCCCGCGACGGCATCGGGATAGGGATTGTCCACGAGTTCGACCTTGACGTCGTGCGCCCGCGAGTCCGTGTTGACGATGCGCACGGACAGCCGCTGGTCGTAGTCGCGCCTGACTTCCGCCACGTATGCGCTTTGCGTGAAGGCGATGGCTCTGCTGACGAAAATGCGACGCTCCTCGCTGCGCGCCTCGCCGCCGCTGCCCGCGCTGCGGACGTAAAACAGATACGTGGAGTTGGGGCGCAAGTCCGTCACCCGAACGGTGTGCAGCGTGCCGCGCTCGCCCGCGAACCGTTGGTAGTCGGAGTCAACGGGTCGCTTGATGAACACCTCGCTCGATGACACTATCTGCGTGCGCCACGAGAACACGGTGCTGTTCGCGCCCAATCGCGCCTCGTTCAGCGGGCGGAGGTCGCTGATGACGGGCACTGCCTCCACGCGCAAGTTCTGTTGAGCGGTAACCGCTCCGTCACCGTCGCGGCTCGATCCCACCTGCGCCTGTAAGGTGAGGGGGATGTCCTGCGTTTGCCCCAGGTTCGACGGCAGGACGATGCGCACCTGTCCGCTCAATCGTCCGTTGACGGCAAGGATGCCCGACGCTGGCTCCACCGTCGCCGCTCCGTCGGGCAGCCCCGGCGCGGTCAGGCTCATTGTGACTTTTTCTTCCCCCTGGCTGCTGCTCAACGACCAGTTCAGCGCGATAGAGTCGCCGGGGGCGTTGATGGGAGGCGGGGCGGCAAGGGACAGTTGCAGCGTAGCGCGCGGGGCGACGGTGAAGGGCAGCCGCTGGTTCAGCGCGTTGTTGCTCTCATTGGATTCAGGGACTCTTTGGTCGGGGTCAATCTGCACTAAAAGTAGGTTGTTGCTGCCGGGCGCAGCCGTCCAGTCGAACGTGAAGGTTTTCGTTTCGCCCGCCGCGAAACCGTTCACGTTCAGGACGCGCTCAAACCCGGTGTTGAGGCGAACGCGCACCGGGACGGACAACCCCCACGCTCCCGCTCCGGCGTTCTTGATGCCCACCGTGACATGCACCGCGTCGCCCTGCTTCACGTCTGTCTGCGGGTCGTAACTCACACTGTCCACGACGAAATCGGGCGCGGCAACGGCGTAGTCCACGTTGGCGTCAAGGGTGTTGTTGTTCTCGTCCGATTCCGCGAGGGCGTTGCGCGGGTCCACGATGAGACGCACGGCGCGGGCGTTGCCGGTCGTCACCGTCCAGTCCAGCGCAATCGTCGCTTCGGGGCTGTCGTCCGTCAGTCGCACCAGCGCGGCTCTTTCGCCCAGGTCCACGCCGTCCACGAGTGCCCTGACCGCCACGCTGCCCACATAGTCGGGTCCGGCAATTTTGCGGAAGGTGGCGCGGCAGGAGCTTTGCCCTCCCGCCATCACGTTGTCGGGCGTGATGCGGACGCCGACGGGAATCAAATCAATCGGGGCGACGACGAGGTTGAGGGTGGACTGCGCTTCGTTGTTGGCGTTGTCCGCGTCGGGGATGTCGGGCAGAATCGCGGCGCGTATCGTCGGGTTGTTGAGCGGCTGGTCAATCACCCATTTCGCCGTCGCTGTCGCGCTCGCGCCGTTGCCCAAACTGCTAATCGTTCCCGTCCCCACGCGGCGGTCGTTCACGAAGAACGCAATCGCGACGACTCCGCCCTGCAACAAAATGGACGCGCCGTTGTTGGTCACGCTGGCGCGGAAGGCGATGGGCTGTCCGTAGGTCGGGTTGTCGGGCGGTGTGGCTTCGATGCCCGTCAGCGCGTAATCGGGCAGAGGGGCGTCAGACAGCGACAGATCCACTCTGTCGTTGCCGGGGTTGGCGTCGGGCGCGTTGCCGTCGAACGTCACGGACACGCGAACCGTTTTCGCCTCTTTGCTTCGCACGAGTCGGAGGCGAAAGTCGGCGGTGCCGTTCGCGCCCAAGCCGTTGGGGAGATTCTTCGCTGCTCTCAGAATGACAACGTTGTCCTGATTGAGGACTTCGGCTTTGACCGTGAACGGCTGGTGCGTCATCGCGCCTTCGTTCATCACCTGTCCCTCCACGAAGAAGGGGAAGCCCAAGCCGACGTCCGGCGGGTTGAGGTTCGCCGAAACCGCCAAGTCAGGGAAGGGAACGTCAGGCAGCGGCAGGGAGGAGGCGTTGTTGTTCTCGTCGGGTTCGGGGAGTTTGTTGTCGGGGTCGGCGACCACGCGGAGGGTGTGCGCGCCCGGCGTCGCCCGCCACGAAAAACCGAGAGTGACGGTCTGCCCGGCGGTCAGCCCGGCATCCAGCGTGCGGCCGCCGATGGAGTTTGCGTTGTCAAAGAGGCGCACGGCAACCGGCGCAATGAGACGCCCGCTGCCGTTGAGTTGAATCGTCGCCGCCACCGAAATCGTATCGCCTGACGTGAAACCCGCCTCCGGCCTCAAAGTGAGTTTCGTCAACTGAAGGTCGGGCACGGCAACGCCGAAATTGAGTTGCGCCGAGTTGTTGTTCTCGTTGCTCTCCAACACGACGCGCATCGGGTCAACGATGACTTGAAGGTTTTGTTCGCCCGCCTCCGCCGTGACGACGACTTCAACGGTCTGGCTCTGCCCGCCCGCCAATCCCGCCACCTGTTGGGTGTAAGGTTTTCCCGCCAAAGTAAAGTCCACGCGGAACGGCGTCAGAGTCGTCGCGCCCGCGTTGCGAATCGTCGCTTGCAGCGTGACCTTCTGCCCCAACCCGATGCCTGACGCGGGCACGGTCTTCAACTCCGTCACGGTCAAGTCCGGCGGCGGAATGTCCGGGAGATTCAGTTCGCGGACGTTGGTGTCCTCGTTGCTTTCGCCGACTTTGTCGCCCCCGTCCACCACGACTTTTACCACCCGCTGGCTGACGTGAACTTTGAGCGGAATCGTGATGACCTGCGATTGACCGGTTGCCATCCCGTTGACCGTGCGCGAGGCAAACAAACCGCCGTCCACGAAAACGGCAACGTCAAAATTGCTTGTCGTGCTTATCCCTGTGTTGGCGACGGTCGCGGCGACTTGCGCTTGTTGTCCGTCGGACAGGTTGGTATCGGGCGAAATGGTCAGGTTCGTGAGCGACAAATCGGGCGCGGGAATCGCGGCAACGTCCAGCGTTTGCGCGTTGTTGTCCTCGGCGATTTCAGTGACCGCGTTGTCTGGGTCAGCGACGACCTTGAACTGCCTTGTGCCGCCCCGCGCCTTCGTCGCAACAGCAACTTCCGTCTCCGCGCCCGCCAGTAGGGAACGGACTCCGTGCCGTTCCACCACGCGCCCGCCCGCCTCAAACTGAACGGTGAAAGGAAGCGTCAAGGAGTCGGGTCCGTCGTTGCGCACGACGGCTTTCAGAGTGATGGGCGCGCCGTCCGATAATCCGCTGGACGGCTCAATGGCGAGCGACGCGACGACCAAATCCACGTTGGGTTTGACCGTGACGAGCGCGCTGTCGCTGGCGACGCGCCCCGCGTTGTCCGTCACCTGAACCCGGACGATGAAGTTTCCCAGTCGGTCGAAGTGATGGTGAACCTGCGCGCCCGTCGCGTCATCGAAATCGCCGTCGTTATCCAAGTCCCACTCGTAACTGACAATCGTTCCCGAAGAAGTCGAAGCCGAAGCGTCCAGCACGAAATCGCGGGTGCGCCCCACCGTCACGTCAGGAACCTCCGCCCGAACGAACCCCGGTCCGCCCGCGCCGACGCGCCACGCCACCACTTCCGTGCCCGCCGACAACAGGAAGCGTCCATCGGGCGAGAAGGCGACGGACTTGACGTCGCCGATGACGCCCGTCAATGCGCCCGCTTCGCTGCCGTCGCTGGCGTTGATGAGTTTGATTTCGCCCGTTCCCGCAACGGCTATTAGTTGACCGTTGGGTGAAAAGGCAATGCTGAGAGGCGCGGGGACAGGCGCCGTCAACAGGGGCGTTCCGTCGCTCACCCGAAAGAGAGTGAGGTTCGTCGCGCTGCCCACTGCTATACGCCGCACGGCTATAAACTTTCATTTCCAGGGAGACTAATGGCTCCCTGGACACGGCCCCCGTGGGTGCTTAGAAGACCTGCGCACT
>FWPU01003488.1_pt1 | contig 11026 bp, 6 predicted proteins | sample 2228361 | NCBI WGS metagenome assembly FWPU01 (sample SAMEA103939777, study PRJEB20133) | metagenome | reverse complement strand
TCGCCTTCCGGCCCCAATGATGCCGATGTTCAACTTCTCGTTGGGCGATCGGCTGGCCCCCGCGCCCAGGACCAGGATGCCCATTCCGGCCCAGGCATGATTCCGCAGGAACTGGCGGCGAGAAATACGCTGCATGGCCGATCTCCTTCGCAAGTGCAACGGCACCGGTACACCACCGAAATCGCAATTGTCGACGGCCCCGGCACGGGCCCGTTTCGCGCTGCCCGGCAGGTCCAATGCCGCGCCGGTGCCTTGGCAACAGTTCCCAATTGCCAGGGGCCCAACCTTTTGTTGCGACACCCGCGGCCCCATTGTTGCGGGAGCCAGGGGCCTTTGGGTGCAGCACCTGCGGCCCGATTGCTGTGGTAGCGGCCGGCCCCCATCCTTACCGCAGGCGCTGGCCCCATTTGGCCCCATCCGCCGGTCGCCATTGTCGGCAGACGGGACAAGCCCGTCAAGCGTCCGCTCCGGGTAAGAGTTGCAGTGGCCATGCGCTGCGCCTCCTGGCGGCGCTTAGGTCAAAGTGGCGGTCACGTTTCGGCGGGCATCGGCGGTGACGTTTCGGCGGGCATCGGCGGTGACGTTTCGGCGGGCATTGGCGGTGACGAGCCGGCACGCCTTGACGGCAGAACCCGCTGGACCGGCATGGGGACGATGGTTGGGCGGCGGCGTTTTGCCGCTTGTTGAGCGGCCGGAAACCCTCCTCTGCTCGGTGTCCGTTGGGCGGGCCTCGGACCACCAAGCCCATCGCCAGGTCCGGCGTGCCATGGCCGGCACCGCTTGCGGGGTGCCGGCCGGAAGGCTATGTTGGCCTCGAAATGCTGGAGAAGTCGTGTTGGGGAGGATCGGCCATGAGTGCTTGCCGTTGCGTGCAATTCGGTGTGTTGGCGATTGCATCGGCTTTGGCGTCGCCGCTTCAGGCGGAGGTGCGGACCTGGGAAGGTACCCTCACGATCCCGACTTATCCCTGGGAAGACGACGTGAACCCCAAGTTCTGGGCGTTGGAGGCCGGTGCCCGGCTCTCGACCACTGTCCATGGTGCCATCATCTATCCCTATGTGATGCAGGACCACCTTTCGCGTCGCAAGGAAGATCGGACCTATCGGGCCGTGTTCCTGGAAAACGAGTATCTCAAGGTGACCTGCTTGCCGGAACTGGGCGGCCGGCTGCACTCGGTGCTCGACAAAACCCAGAACAAGGAGATGTTTCACACCAACCGGGTGATCAAACCGGGGATGATCGCCATGCGCGGAGCGTGGATTTCCGGCGGCGTGGAATGGAACTCCGGGCCGCATGGCCACACGGTGACGATCCTTTCGCCGGTCAATGTGCTTTCGGGCAAGAATGCCGACGGCTCGGCGTGGCTGGAGATCAGCAATACCGAGCAAATTTTCCGCACGCGGTGGACGGTGCGGGTCACGCTCCATCCGGGGCGGAAGTATCTGGACGAGCAGATCCGCCTGGAAAACCCCACCGACGGCATGCACCCGTACTACTTCTGGAATTGCACGGCCTTTCCGAACCGGCCGGGAACGCGGTTCATCTACCCGATGAGCCTTGGGACCGACCACAACGCCCGCGAGTTCTTCCGCTGGCCGGTGCACGAGGGCCGCGACCTGACATGGCTGAAGAACTACGAGATCTATACCTCCGTGTTCGCCGTCCATTGCAGCCACGACTTTTTCGGGGCCTACGACGTCGATGCCGATCGGGGCGTGGTGCAGGTGGCCAACCACCACGAGCTGGGGGGCAAGAAGGCGTGGACGTGGGGCCAATGGGAGTTTGGCCAGGTCGCCCAGAAGAACCTCACCGACGAGGACGGGCCGTATATCGAGGTCCAAAGCGGCCCGTTGCCCACGCAGTCGGACTACGGCATGTTGGGCCCCCGCGAGTTCGTGGCCTGGCAAGAGTGGTGGTACCCGGTGCATGGCTTGGGCGACGGGTTCGAGTACGCCACGCGGGATTTGGCCGTGCAGCGCCGGGTGGAGGCGGGCCGGCTGGAGTTGCGTATGCTGGCCACCGCCGAGTTTCCCCAATCGACGGTGGTCTTTGCGCGCCAGGGGCGCCCGTTGGTTCGCACCACCGTGGACCTGGGGCCGGCCAAGCCGGTGGCCGTGAGCCTGACCGAACAGCCCCACCTGCCGGTGCAGGTTACCGTCACCAGCCGCCAAGGCCAGGTCCTTGCCGACTTCACCACACCGCTCCCGATTCCCAAGGTGGAGCCGCCGGACCCGGCAACGTTCCGGGAACGGCCTGAGCAGGAGCTTACGGTCGAAGAGCTATATCTGAAGGGGCGCAAGGCCGACCGGGCCACGGACCGCCGCGCCGCCCGACAGTGGTACGAAAAGGCCCTTGCGCGGGATGGCGGCCACGTGGCCTCGCTGCGGGCCCTGGCCGTTTTGGATTTCGAAGCCGGGCGGTATGCCCAGGCCGCTGCCCGGCTGCAAAAGGCCCTCCAGCGCGATCGCGACGAGGGTCTGTGCTGGTTCTACCTGGGGATGTGTCGCTTCCGAGAAGGCGATTTTGCCGAAGCGCGGCGCTGCGGGTATCGGGCGGTGCGCTGCCCGGGAACTGTGTCGTTGGGGTACGATCTGGTGGGCCGGGCCGAGATGCGCCTGGGCCAGCCGGCTGCCGCCGTCGCCGCCTTCCAAAAAGCCGTGCACATCAATGGCGAAGACCGCCGGGCGGCCGAGCATCTGTTGGTGGCGCTCCATGCGGCAGGCCGGGCGACCGAAGCCGCGGCATTGGCCACGCGGGACGCGGTTGTCCGCCCCACAGCCCTGGTTCCCCGCTTTGCCCGCGAGTTGGCTTTGGGCCATACAGCGGCTCTGGCCCAGGCCGGAGCCCAAGCCCGCCGGTTCCTTGGCGAAGGGGATTTCGAAGTGTTGGAGGCCAGCCTGGTATGGGCCGAGTTGGGCCGGTTCGAGGAGGCGGCCCGCGTGGTCCAGGCCGGGTGCATCGACCCGCTGCCCGCCGGCCAGCGCGGCTTTATGCCTTTGTATTACCTGGCGTGGTATGCGGCCCAGCGGGGAAACCCGGCGGAAGCCCAGGCGTGGCTCAAGCAAGCCGCTGCCGCGTATTGCGAGAAGGTCTTCGCCTCGCGCCCTGAAGAGGTGGAGATCCTCCGCTGGGCCGTCAAGCAGAACCCTGCCGACCCGCTGGCCCGCCTGCAACTGGGCTGCTTGTTGGCCCATCTGGGTCGATTGGACGAGGCCGTCCCCCAATGGCAACGGGCGGCGGAGCTTGCGGGGAGCGGTTCGGCCGGGGCCGCCGAGGCGGCGCACAGGCCCAAAATCGCCGCCATCGCCTGGCGCAACTTGGGGTTGGCGGCAGCGGCCCGCAACGACCTCCCCGCAGCCGAGCAATGCTACCGCCAGGCCATCGCCTGCCGCGCAACCGACCAGACCCTGTACCGCGATCTGGCCGAAATCCTCTTGGCCGCTGGCCGCCGTCCCGAGGCTATCCGGTTGTTGGAAACGATGCCCCTTACGGGGATGCGCCGGGCCGAGATCACGGTGATGCTCGCCCAGGCTTACCTGGACGAGAAAAGGTACGACGATTGTGTGACGCTTCTGGAAAGCACCCCGTATTTTGTGAACTGGGAAGGGCAGGACATCACCTGGCGCCTTTTCAATCGGGCCCATATCGAGCGTGGAAAGCAGCGCCTGGAAAAAGGCGATGCCCGGGGGGCCTTGGCTGATTTCGAGGCGGCACTGACGTATCCTCCAAACCTCAACGTGGGGCGATCCAACAAGCCGCAGGAGGCGCCGGCCTGGTACTGGCGCGGCCGGGCGCTTTCGGCTTTGGGCCGGCATGCCGAGGCCCGCGCCGCCTGGCAGGCCGGCGCCAGCGGCGCCGATGTGCCCGGCATCCAAAACCAGTACCGCCAGAAATGCCGCGAGGCCCTGGCCGCCAAGACTCCATAACGATCGGCGGCCAGCGACTCGAAACCGTGCCACGGCGACTGGGTGGACTCCGCCGAGCAAACCGCCCGCCCTAAAGCAGGCTTTCGAGCAGAAGGCGCATCTTGCGCAATTCGGCGTTCTGGTCCACCCCCGGCAGCGGCGGCACATCCACGCACAATGCCCGGTTGTAATGGTACTTGCCCAGTTGGGCCACCAGTTTGCCGTATTCGACCTGGCCCTGGCCGATGCGGACCTGGAACTTCTCTCTGGTCGTGTCGCGCAACCGGACGTGACACGTGTACTTCATCACCGGCTCGAAACTCGCGCCTTTGTGCGGACCGCAGATGTAGTGGCTGGGGTCGAGCGTGATGGCCAAGCCTTTGACGTTGTCGCACAGGACCACCGCGGTGGCGGGGTCCTCGGTCATTCGGCCGGCCTCGGTCAACAGTCCCACGACGACCCCCTCCAGCGAGGCGAGAGCACACAGTCGCCGCAGGCGTTCGACCTCCTCGTTAAAGGGGGTGCCGATTTCCGACGACCGCACCGTCACCGTGACCACCTTGGTGGCCTTGGCCAGCTTGCAGCACGCGGCGAACCGCCGATAGTACTCCTCGCCCACCGGCAGATCGAGGTCCACACTGTAAGCGATGACCTCCAGGCGGTGGGTGCGGCGGCACAGGCGGATGGCTTGTTCCAGGTCGTCGGCTACTTCGGAGGGTTTTAGCTGCCCGTCGGACTCATGGAGCATGATCTCGACGTAGGTAAACTCCAAATCCGACAGCCGTTGCAAAGCGGCGTCCAGAGGGAGGTCGGGAAAACAACGCGTCGAAGCGGCAACGAACACCGTGATCTCCTTCAGGCGTATCCGGTCGTGTGGGGGGTGAGCCACGGCAAACCGGACGGGCGGTTTTTGCGGCGGCAAACGGCCGCGCGGGCCGCAAGGGCCTGGCCCAAGCTGGCACGGAATCGGCCGAGTTGGTCCTCGCCGGGCGTCCCACGGGGTAACATTAAAAGGTGCAACTGCTGGTGTTGGCAATCCACTGTTGGGGTATAGCCATGGAACCGTTAGAACCATCTCGGTCGAGTGACTCGGGTTCGCACGTGCCGCCCCATCCGCAGCCTTACGCCCCGCCGTCACCCCCCACGCGGCGGTGGGGCTTGCTGAAAGTGCTGGTCGGGCTTTTCGTGGCGGGCGTGCTGGGGTTTTCGCTGTTGCTCAACCTGGGGCTGTTGATGGTTGCCGCTGGGTTTGGGAGTGAGACCAGGGTGCAGGAGCGCCATTTCTCCCACCAGCCGGGGGCCCCGCACAAGGTGGCCATCGTGCGGATCGAAGGCCCCATCATTGAGGGCGAGGGATACGCCAAGCGGCAGATCGACCAGGCCTTGCGCGACGACTCGGTCAAGGCCGTGGTGGTCCGGGTGGACTCGCCGGGGGGCACGGTCAGCGGCAGCGACCTCTTGTACCACCATCTCCGCAAACTGGTCGAAAAAAAGAACATCCCGATTGTGGTCAGTATGGGGGGGATCGCGGCCAGCGGCGGCTACTATGTCTCAATGGCCGTGGGCTCCACCCCAGACACCATCTTTGCCGAGCCTTCGACCTGGACTGGCTCGATCGGCGTGATCATCCCCCACTATGATTTCAGCGGCCTGTTAGCCGAATGGGGGGTCAAGCAGGACTCGATCGTCAGCCACCCCCTCAAGGGGATCGGCAGTTTCACGCGGCCGATGACCCCCGAGGAGCGCAAGATCCTCCAGGAGTTGGTCGACGAGAGCTTTGCCGATTTCAAGGAGATCGTGCGCAAGGGCCGGCCGAGATTTCAGAAGGATCCGCAAGCCCTGGATCGTCTGGCTACCGGCCAGGTGTTTACGGCCCGCCAAGCCAAAGAGAACGGCTTGGTGGACCGGATTGGGTATCTGGAAGACGCGGTCGAGCGGGCCATCGAACTTGCCGGGCTGGACCCCCAGCAAGTCCATGTAGTGGAATACAAACGCGAGCTGTCGCTATGGAGCCTGTTGCTGGAGGGGCGGAGCCGCACACCACCGGTCGATTTGACCGCGATCTTGGATCGCCTTACCCCCCGGGCATACTACCTTTGGACCTGGGTGCCGCCCATACTAACCAGTTCACCGTAGTCGCGTGATCAGGCGACAGGTGCTTGGTGACAGGGGACTGATGACAGGCAACAGGGGCTCAGGGATAGGGAACCGGTGCCAGGCGACTGGGCACAGGTCCTTGGTAACCGCAACAGGTGCGAGATGAATCGCGGAGATGGCGTCGGTCGGGGGCCGGATAACAGGGGGGTGGGCGGCAGGGGCGGCACACGGGGCATGGCAGCGGGATGCACCCCATAGCGCTCCGTGCCTTGACCACCGGGGCGACAAACCTCTAGCGCCTGCACCATAACAAACCGCTGCGTGTGCAAAAGCCGCCCCTTCGGGCCCAGAAGCGCGGGATGAAGGCCGCAGTCCAAGGTGCTGCCAGACTTCCAAAGCCTTAGCCCGATGGTTAAGGTTGGCGTGAAAGGACGGTGGAGGTAGCCGTGAAAGCTATGGTGTTGGAGCACATCGGGCCTATCGAAGGCTCGCCATTGCGCCTGGTCGAGCTTCCTGACCCGGAACCTGGACCGGGGGAGGTTCGCATTGCGGTGCGGGCGTGTGCCATTTGCCGCACCGATTTGCATGTGATCGAGGGCGACCTGCCCTGCGCCGGGCTGCCGCGGATCCCAGGGCATCAGATTGTGGGTGTGGTCGATGCCCTGGGGCCGGGCTGCCGGCGGTTCAATGTGGGCCAGCGCGTGGGCATCGCCTGGCTGCGGGGGGCGTGTGGGCGGTGCGAGTCCTGCCAGTCGGGCCGGGAAAACCTGTGCGACCAGACCCGCTTCACGGGTTACCATGCCGATGGCGGTTTTGCCGAGTACGCGGTGGTCAACGGCGAATTCGCCTACGCGATTCCCCAGCCGTTTTCCGACGTCGAAGCGGCGCCGCTATTGTGTGCGGGGATCATCGGCTACCGCGCGCTGGAGCGGGCTCGCCTGCCTCCCGGCGGCAAGCTGGCGCTATTTGGATTCGGCTCGTCGGCCCATGTGGTCATCCAAATTGCGCTCCATCGGGGAGCCGAGGTGTACGTGGTGACCCGCGGCGAAAAACACCGGCGTTTGGCCGCCGAAATGGGGGCGGCCTGGGTGGGCGAGCGTGCCGCCGATATGCCCGACAAAGTGCACAGCGCCATCATTTTCGCCCCGGCCGGCGAGTTGGTGCCGCCCGCCTTGGAGATGCTTCGTAAGGGCGGAACCCTGGCGCTTGCCGGCATCCACATGTCGGACATTCCGGCGCTGGACTACCAGCGGCATGTGTTCTTCGAGCGAGACATCCGCTCGGTGACGTGCAACACCCGGCAGGACGGGTGTGGGTTGTTGGCCGAGGCCGCGGCCATCCCCATCCGGCCGCACACTACGGTGTATCCCCTGGCCGAGGCCAACCGGGCCCTCCAGGACCTCAAGAACGACCGCATCAGCGGCACCGGGGTCCTTGCGATTAGCTCGTAGGGCGGGGTTTGCGGCGCGGCGCGCGGGGTGCAGTCGGAGTGTGGCGGTTGGCTTGACGACGCAGTCGGCTGAGGAACTCGGTCAGGTCGTCGGGCAGGGCCATCTCGAAGTGCATCGCTTCGCCAGTGATCGGGTGCTGGAAGCCCAGCTCGGCCGCATGAAGGGCGATCCGCGGGGCGCCGCTGGCGTCGGGCACCGCCGGACTGTCCGGGGGTTTGTGATACACGGTTTCGCCGCACACCGGGTGGCCGGCCTCGGCCAGATGAATGCGGATTTGGTGTGTGCGCCCGGTTTCCAGCCGGCATTCGACCAGCGTATAGAGACCGAGGTATTCCAGGGGGCGCACATGGGTGACGGCCCGCTTGCCCATGCCGGGCTGGGTGGCGCTGCCGCGGCGCCCATCGCCCCGGTCCCGCACCAGGTAGCTTTCGATGGTGCGGGCGTCCATCCGACCTTGCACCACGGCCAGGTAGCGCCGGTGCGTCGAGTGGCTGCGGAATTGCCTGATGAGCCCCTGCTCGGCCAGAGGGGTGCGGGCGAAGACCATCAGGCCGCTGGTCTGGCGGTCCAGGCGGTGGACCGCCCGCACCCGGGAAAGCCGGCCCTTTCGCCTCCCTCGGCCCGCCATCCGTGCCAAAATGCCCGGCAGCAGCTCATCCAACGTGGGCTGAAGTTGTTTGCGCCGCGCGGGCCAGTTACGCTCTTCCTTGTGCCGGGTGGTGGTGATGCCCGCAGGCTTTTCGACCACCACCAGGTGGGCATCGAGGTAACGGATCCGGACATCCTCGGGCTGAGGCGGGGGGGCGACGGGGTGGGCCAGCAGCTTCACCACATCCTGAAGCTTCAGGCGCCGCGCCGGATCGACGCACACGTTGCCGCTTACCATGACCCGGCGCGAGCGGATCAGCTTGCGCACACCGTTCCAGGTCTGGCCGGGCAGCCACTGGCGCAAGCCAGCGGCCAGCGTCTGCCCGACCTGCCGCGGAAGTACCCGAAAGATAGGTTCGGACGGTTGGGACACGACCGATATGTCGGCAAAAACGGTTTTGGCGAAGGCCACACGCCCCGGTGGCCAGCAATCACCCCGCAACATGCCAGCGCCTTGGGCGCCGCCCCGCGTTACTCCGGCCAGTCGTCGGTGCGGAACGGCGAGGCGGGCAGGCCAGCTCCGTTGACTAGCGTGCAGGCCGGGTTGTTGGCCCAACCGTAGCGGACCGCCACCGGCTCGGCCACCTGCGGGCTAGAGACGACCACGGTCCGGCCTTCGATGCGGGCGTCGGCCCAAACGAATCGCCGGTCGGCCCCCGCCACGGCAAATCCCTTAAGCGGGCCGCCGCGGGCCGATAGCCCATCGGCATACTCGAACTCCAGCACGATCTGGTTGGCGCGACGCCGCATGGCCTTGTAAAGCGGCCCGCACGGCAGGATCGGCTTGCCGTACGTCTTGGCCAACGCCCACTGGGCCAGCCGGCTGCCCACATCCTGTTTGTTCTTGGGGTGGATGTCGTCGGCATCGCCCACATCAATCGTAACCGCCATCCCCGTGTTGGAAACTTCAAGGGTCTTCAGCATTTGCTCGCGGATCAGAGGCCAGCCGCCGGTCTCCGAAGGCTGTTGCTGGGGGGCCATGAAGTTCGGCAATTGCACGAACAGGAAGGGGAACTCGCCCTGGCCCCATGCCGAGCGCCATTCGGCGATCATGGTCCGAAGCTGCAAGCCGTAGAGCCTGGCATTGCCCGCATTGGATTCGCCCTGATACCAGATCGCCCCGCGCAGGGCATAGGGGACCAGCGGGGCGATCATGCCGTCGTACAGCACGCCCGGGCTGTGGGGCGATTGCTGCGGTGGCAGCGGGGGTTGCGGCCGGGGCCGGGCGAACTTGGCCCCCTGGGCCTTCGCCTTGGCCGCTGCGGCTTTCCAAGCCGCAAGCTGCTTTTCATACCGTTTCTGAGCGCCTGCCGGATCGTAACTGGCCACCGCTTTTTCATACCCCGCTACCAAAAAAGCCAGCTCGGCGATGGCCTGCTGGGCCTTTCGGCTGGTCCAAGCCTGGATGGGCGTGCCCCCCCACGACGAGTGCACCAGCCCCACCGGCACCTTCAATTCCTGGTGCAGGCGCCGGCCGAAGAAATAGGCCGTGGCCGAAAAGCCCCCCACCGTCTCCGGGCTGCACACGGCCCAGGTGCCTTGGCAATCGGTCTGAGGCTCGGCCGCCGGACGCCGCGCTACGGTGAACATGCGAATCTGCGGGAAGTTGGCCGCCGCGATTTCGGCTTCCCGGTTCATGCAGGCGCTGACGGTCATGGCCATGTTCGACTGGCCGGAACAGAGCCACACCTCCCCCACCAGCACATCCGGGATCTCGATGCGATTGGCCCCCTGGACCACCAGCACATGGGGCCCGCCGGCCGGAAGGGGCGATAAGCGTACGCACCACCGGCCCTGGGCGTCGGTGCGGGTTTTCTGGGTTTGGCCAGCCAGCGTGACGCTCACCTCTTCGCCCGCATTGGCCCAGCCCCACACCGGCACCGACATGTCACGCTGCATCACCATGTGCGGGCTGAACAAAGCCGGCAGCTTCACTTCAGCAGCCGCACGCTGGCAGAGGCCAAAGCCTACTGTCACGGCCACGGCCAGCGCGACCGCACAGACCAACCGATCCACTGATCTTCGCATGGAGAGCCTCCCGTAAAGCCACGGAGCTTGGAACGCGACCAGCGGTATCGTAGCACGTTAAACTCGCCGAACCAAGGCACGTGGGCGGCGTGCTTTGCACGCACCCCGGACCTTCTTCTAGAGCCGGGGGCGTCAGCCCCACTTCCCGAGTTGGGAACTTCAGCCCGTCTGCCAGAGCCGCGGGGACGTTAGCCCCCGGTGGAAACCGCCCCGGCGATAGCCGCCCGACACGGCAACGGCGATGCCACCACCGGCTGACGCCGGCGTCTCCCCGGCGAACCATTTCCGGGCGATTGCCTGCCTGAACAATAGCCGCGGGACTCCGCCCCCCCTCCAACGGCTGGTTAGTGGGCAACGCTACGAGCTTGCGAGTTTGAAAGGGGGTGGGGCTGGGCCGCTACTGCTATCTCCGCTCGTTTGCCAAGGCAGGCAAGTCGCGTCTTGCACCACCCATCTAAACCATTGGTCAATCGCCCTTGCCCAGGGGCCACCCGGCTGGGTATGTTCCGCCCTCCCGGTCGAACCACAGGCTCATAACCGGTTTGGCCGATAAAGGTCGAACCACAGGCTCATAATCGGTTTGGCCGATAAAAAGGGAAAGGAGGAAAAACCCATGAAGCGCGTGGCGTGGTACCGATATATTAGTATTGGTATGGCAATAGTCGGTCTTTGCGCTGTCGCGCACGCCCAAGAGGCACAAGCGCCTCCGCTGGACGGGCCAGCCCAGACCCCATCGGCTGCGCCGATACCGCTAAACGACCCTCTTCCCAACCTGGAGATCAACATCCCTCCCCCTCCGGATGGGGTGCCGGCAAGGCGGCGCAACGCGGCCACTCGGTCATCGCCGCAGAACCCACCCACCCCACGGGTATTTACCCGGCCCGGCGAAGCGACGCC
>FWPU01012195.1_pt1 | contig 11027 bp, 11 predicted proteins | sample 2228361 | NCBI WGS metagenome assembly FWPU01 (sample SAMEA103939777, study PRJEB20133) | metagenome | reverse complement strand
TAGAAACCAAAATTACGCCTTTATTATGCAGAAATTTACCCAACTCTTTAATGTACTTTTGCTTAAATTCTAATGGTCTCAAGTTTCCATCTCTCAAAATAAAATCTCCTTTTTTTGTTCTTTCCAAATTGGCTATCTCATAAATCAAAGACCATTCTAACAAAGTTTGGCAAAACGAATACAATTTAGATGTATTTTCACAAGTTATTGCTTTCAAACTTGCAAAATCACTCGCAAATGCCCATAAATCAGTTGGATTACCTAAAAATGTAAGGAAGTTCTTAACAGGTTCTAAGCTAAACAATTCATCAAAAATGGCTTCTTTATCCTTATCATTTGTTATCATTATATTTTGAGGTGCATAACTTTTTCCGTTTATTATAGGGTTGTCTTCGTTGTTGAGTTTTACCTGCTTGCCCTTGTGATAACAGATATAACCTGCTGTGTAAATACCAATACAAATTCCATTGTAAAACTCTTGGAAGTTGTAGCTACCGTCAATAGCATAAAAATTACGTTCAGAACTGTCTATTTCTGAAAACGGTGTAATTTCAAAATAGTGGGGTGTTTCCGTTTCGCCTTGAATAGTCGTAACAGAAACTTTGGAAGGAAATTTAACAGTGTCGTTTATGAGTTTAGCGACACTCTCTATTGCTTTTTCAGGTATCTCTTTATAGTTCATTCTTGTTATGTTTTTGATTTCTTAAAACGGTAGTCTCCACTGCTAGGTAGCAAACAAATAAATTTATTTCGCACGAAGAACTTCTGTACAAACCAAGTATTTAAGTAAATAACGTGAATTATGAAGTCAAAAGCCTTTTTTTCAATAATTTGCTTGAATTTCATTTGTTTATTTAATTCTTGAAAAAAATTGTAACTTATACATATATGATTTTCATGTGTATAACTCCCCTCTCCAAAGGAGAGAGGCTGGGGGTGAGATTAAAAAATCGCAAATTTTGGTAAAAAGTTCATAATTTTTTTATTCTTAAATTTCTGAATTTCAATTACTTAATTTCATAACTCACGTTAAATACTTTCAAGTATTTTACTTGTCATAAAAAATTTTCGGAAAATTAGGAGTTTTGCATAAAAAAAACAAATATCTGTTGATTTGAGCAATTCTGAAACTTCTTACAAAAAATAATAAATCTATCTTTATTTGTGCAAAATTTTTGTAATTTTGCGAGGTTTTCACTAAAAATTTTTACTGCTGTGGATTTATTTGAACGTTTGCTGAAAGATAGAGGTCCTCTTGGGCAACATTCCAAAGAGGCTCACGGGTATTTTACATTTCCTAAATTAGAAGGTGAAATAGCTCCAAGAATGAAATTTAGAGGCAAAGAAGTGCTTACTTGGAGTTTGAACAACTATCTGGGGCTTGCCAACCACCCCGAAGTCCGCAAAGCCGATGCTGAATCTGCCGCCAAATGGGGGCTTGCCTATCCTATGGGGGCAAGAATGATGTCAGGAAACTCGGATTTGCACGAAGAACTTGAAAAACGTCTTGCCAAATTTGTAGGCAAAGAAGATGTAGTTTTGCTCAATTATGGTTATCAGGGTATTATGTCGGCAATTGACGCCCTAATGACCCGCCACGATGTAATCGTTTATGACTCACTTTCTCACGCTTGTATCATTGATGGAGTACGTTTGCACTTGGGTAAGCGTTTCGTTTATCCTCATAACGATATGGAGTCTTTGGAAAAGCAACTCCAAAGAGCAACTCGCATCATTGAACAAACAGGTGGGTCTATTTTGGTAATTACTGAGGGAGTTTTCGGAATGGAAGGTACTACGGGCAATTTGAAAGAAATTGTTGCTCTCAAAAAGAAATATGAGTTCCGCTTAATGGTTGATGATGCCCACGGCTTTGGCACAATGGGTAAAACAGGTGCAGGTACAGGCGAGCATCAAGGCGTACAAGACGGCATTGATATCTATTTTTCTACTTTTGCCAAATCTATGGCAAGTATTGGAGCATTTTTAGCCGCTGATGCCCAAGTTTGCGATTTCCTTCGCTACAATATGCGTTCGCAAATTTTTGCTAAAACCTTGCCTATGGTACTTGTAGAAGGTGCTTTGAAACGTTTGGAACTCCTGCAAACTCGTCCCGAATTGCGTGAAAATCTTTGGAAAATTGTAAATGCTCTGCAAAGCGGTCTGAAAGAAAAGGGCTTTAATATTGGTAGAACCGTTTCCCCTGTTACTCCTGTGTTTTTCCAAGGTGGTAAAGGTGAGGCTACCAAAATGGCTATGGATTTGAGAGAAAACTACAATATTTTCTGCTCTGTGGTAGCTTATCCTGTTATTCCCAAAGATAGAATTATGCTTCGCCTGATACCTACGGCGGTGCATACTTTGGAAGATGTAGCTGAAACTATTGCCGCTTTTGAAGAAGTTGCCGTAAAGCTCAAAGATGGTGCCTATGCGGGCGATACGATTGCCGTTCCAATGGTCTAAATATTCTTTCATAGCCCTCTTGTGTCTTTGGCAAGAGGGCTAAAAAATATACCTATGACAAAACGCTTTATCGCTTTATTTCAATGGATTAGCTTTTCTCTTTGGGCTCAAGATATTTCCAAAATTGATAGCCTTCAAAATACTTTACCCAATGCCCATACCGAAAGCCAAATCCAGATTTTACTTCAACTCAATGATGAATTTTTAGGTTTTGATACCCCAAAGGCTATCCGATACGCCCAAGAAGCTCTGAAAAAAGCCCAAACCCTTGAAAACAAAATTTTAATGGCTTCCTCGCATACCCATCTTGCCAATGCTTATTTGCAAAGAAGTGAAGCCAAAGATATTCAGGAGGCGTATAAAAATTATACACAAGCTCTCAATTTGCTTGAAAAAAATAGTTCGGAGCAAGCCCAAAAAGCCAAAGCAAAAACTTTAAGTGGTTTAGCCAATGTTTATTTTCAATGGGGCGAGTATAAAGAGGCTTCTCTGCTGAATTTGGAATCCTTGAAAATTCGTGAAAAATACCAAGATGAGTACGGCAAAGCTCGTTGTTACAATACCGCAGGGATTATTTATGATGCACTCGGCGACTACAAACAAGCCGTTGTAGAATACACCAAAGCCCTAAATATTTACGAAAAACTCAAAAAAAAGCGTGAAATTGCAGGCGTTTTAGATAATTTGGCTTCTTCGCTCAAATTACAACTGCAAACCTCTGGAAATGCCACTCCTGATTTTTCTCAAATTATTGATTACTACAATCGTTCCTTGAAAATTAGCGAGGAACTGCAAGACCATTTTGCCATTTCACGCACCCTCAACAATTTGGGAATTTTGGCTCAAAGCCAAAAAGATTACGAAAAAGCACAAAAATATTATGAAAAATCTTTGGAAAGTGCTGTGCTTTGCAAAGAAAAGCAAGGATTAGCCAATACTTATGCCAATCTGGCACGCCTTTATGGCGAAAAAGAACAATGGAACGATGCCTTGCGTTTTTATGAAAAAGCCTTAGAAATTGCTGATGAAGCCCAAGCCAAGCAAGAGCTATTTCTCATTTTCAGGGAGCGTTCAAAAATCTATGCCCAAAAGGGCGATTTTCAGAGTGCTTATACCGACTTGCTTGCTTCCAATGTTTTAGAAAAACAACTCAACGATTTGGAGAATTTGCGAGTTATCAATAGCCTTACTAGCAAATATGAAAGCGAAAAATATCAGAAGGAAATAGATAAATTGCGTTACGAAGCTACTATCCGAGAGCAAGAAAACCGAATTTTTTGGGGCTTTGCAGGCTTTGTTATATTTTTAGCGGTAGTTTCGGCGTTTTTCTATTACAGGCAATCCCAACTGAAAGAGAAATTGAACCAAGCCAACCAAAGTAAGCCATCTTGATGAAAATTGTTTTTATGGGAACACCCGAATTTGCTGTTCCTTCACTTAAAATTTTGGTAGAAAATCGGTATTCTATTGTAGGAGTGATTACTGCACCTGACAAACCCGCAGGCAGGGGGAAACAATTACAGATGTCGGAAGTAAAAGCCTATGCTTTGAGCAAAAATTTACCTTTGCTCCAACCTACCAATCTCAAAAGTCCTGAATTTATTGAGGAGTTAAAAAATTTGCAAGCCGATTTGCAAGTAGTGGTGGCTTTTCGTATGCTACCCGAAGTGGTGTGGGCAATGCCTCCCTTAGGAACATTTAATTTACACGCTTCTTTGCTCCCCAAATACCGAGGTGCCGCTCCTATCAATTGGGCAATTATCAATGGAGAAACAGAAACAGGGGTTACCACTTTTTTTCTCAAACACGAAATAGATACAGGAAACATCATTTTCCAAGAAAAAGAACCCATTTACTTTGAAGATACCGCAGGAACGCTCTACGAAAGGCTTATGCATAAAGGGGCAGAACTTGTGCTTAGAACCGTTCAGGCGATTGAAAAGGGAAACTTGCAAACTTATGAGCAGAAGGGAGAGGTAAGCCACGCTCCCAAGATTTTCAAAGAAACTTGCCAAATTGATTGGAATAAATCAGCCTTACAATTGTATAATTTCGTCAGGGGGCTTGCTCCTTACCCTACTGCCTGGACTTTGCTAAAAGAAAAATATTGCAAAATTTTTCAAATCAATCCAAAAGTATTAGATTGGGAACTTAAAGCGGAAATAGGTTCTTTCAGCGTTCAAGGAAATAAACTTGCTTTTATGAGCCAAGAAGGTTGGATAGAAGTTCTGCAATTACAGCTGGAAGGCAAAAAGCGTATGAACACACAAGAATTTCTTAATGGTTTTCGGGAATGGTTAGTTTGATTGTTGCGGCTTCGGAAAATAATGTGATTGGTAAGGAAGGCAAACTCCCTTGGCGTCTGAAAGATGATATGCAGTTTTTCAAAAAACTTACTACTTCACACGTACTTATTATGGGCAGAAAAACCTTTGAATCTCTGCCCAAAGTGCTTCCCAATCGGGTGCATATCATTGTTTCGCGTGATAAAAACTATGATGTTGCTGACGAGAATTGCTATGTTATCAATATTTTAGATGAAGCCATTGATTTTGCCCGAACTTTTTTGGGCAAGCAGATTTTTATTATTGGCGGAGGCTCTATTTACGAACAAGCTATCAAAAAGAAGGCTGTCAATAAAATTTACCTCACACGCGTAAAGGCTCACGTTGAAGGCGATACCTTTTTCCCTGAAATTTCTCCCAAAGATTGGCAAGAAGTAACCCGTACCTCTTTTCCTAAAAACGAAAACAACGAATTTCCCTTTGATATTATTGAATACGAAAGAGTTGGCTAAAAAATTCTATTGCTTCGCTCAAAAAAGGTACATTTTTGAAACAAAAAAATTTTTCTTGCGTTTAGCTAATAGAAGTTTTTGGCTTAATCATTTTTTACCACAACTTCTTTTTTACAAATCAGGAACGCAAATCCTGTAAATCTTGTAAAATTCAATCTTGGAACATATTTTTTGATATGAAAATCGGTATTGTTTGCTATCCAACCTTCGGAGGCAGTGGTGTAGTAGCTACGGAACTGGGCAAGGCTTTGGCTCAAAAAGGTCATCAGATACATTTTATTACCTATTCGCAACCTGTAAGGTTAGATTTTTTCAACGAAAATATCTACTACCACGAAGTATATATCCCGAGTTACCCGCTTTTTCAGCACGCTCCCTACGAATTGGCTCTGACAAGTAAAATTGTTGATGTAGCGACCAATATTGAGTTAGACCTTCTGCACGTACATTATGCAATTCCTCACGCTTCGGCGGGTATTTTGGCAAGGCAAATATTGGCTACCAAAGGTATCAGCCTGCCTGTAATTACTACCTTACACGGCACGGATATAACATTGGTAGGGAAAGATCCTTCTTTTGAGCCTGTTGTTACGCATAGCATCAATCTTTCTGACGGCGTAACTACTGTTTCAGAAAGTTTGAAAAAAGACACCTATGCCCATTTTGAAGTTACCCAAGAAATTGAAGTAATCCCCAACTTCATAGATTTAAGCAAATTCAAAAGGCAGAAAAAAGAGCATTTCAAAAAAGCTATTTGCCCCAATGACGAGAAATTGCTTATTCATACCTCCAACTTTCGTAAAGTCAAGCGAATTGAAGATGTAATTGCTGTTTTTGCAGAAGTAAAAAAGCAAATCCCTGCCAAACTGCTTTTGGTGGGCGATGGACCCGAAAGACCTAAAATAGAGCAATTGTGTCGCGATTTGGAAATCAGTCGCTGTGTGCATTTCTTAGGGAAATTAGATGCCGTAGAAGAGGTGCTTTCGGTAGCTGATATTTTTCTGATGCCTTCGGAAACTGAAAGTTTTGGACTGGCGGCACTGGAAGCAATGGCTTGCGAAGTGCCTGTCATTTCTTCTAACGCTGGGGGCTTACCCGAACTGAATATTCAAGGGGTTACAGGCTTTCTGAGCAATGTAGGTGATGTAAAAGATATGGTAGAAAAAACACTTTTTGTTTTGAAAGATGAAAATCTACCTACTTTTCGTGCCAATGCCTTTGCTCGTGCCAAAGAATTTGAAATTTCTAAAATTGTACCTTTGTACGAAAGTTATTACGAAAAAGTTTTGGAAAGAATACACGCCGAAAGCAGTTTGCCAAAATCTATCTAACGCCTCTGGTATTACGAGGGATATTGGTTGTGTCTTTTTCCAACTCGGTTTGTTCTTGTTGCAATTTATTTTTTACTACATACACATAGCTTAGTGTATTGAAGTCGGTAGAAAGGCGTACATCAATATCGTGAAAAGTTGAAGTTTTTTGTGGGTTGATGCGTTCTACCACGCCCACCATAATTTTTTCGGGGAAAAACACATTATAGCCCGAAGTAATTACGGTATCGCCTATTGCCACTGGAATTGAAAGCGGAATATCTTTGAGCTTGGTATAACGAAAATTACGACTATCCCACTGAATATAGCTCAAATAAGGTTCGCCTTGCAAATTTTTGAGCTTTACTTTTACAGAAAAAGTGCTTTGGTTATGTAGAATAGTAGAAACCACTGCATAATGCTCTGAAACCTCTATTACTCTACCCACAATACCTTCCGAAGTGATAACACCCATATCTTTCTGAATGCCGTCGGCAGAACCTTTTTCAATGGTTATGAAATTGCGAAGTTTGTGAATGGTTTTATTGACAACTTTGGCAGGCTCAAATTGGTATTTGGAAATAATTGCTTCGTTGCGAATAGGGGTGAGGCTTTCAAAGCGACTTTGCTTCAGACGCATCAGCTCGTTATTGAGGCGGGCATTTTCTTCGCTCAAAGCCTGATTGACCTGTCGCAAATGGAAATAGCTATTTAATTCATTTGCCCAAGCGTTGAGCTTTCCTGAGAAAGCAGAAGCCGTATTCAAAAAATATGCTTTTTGATAATTGTTGAACCTGACAATCATCAAAAAGCAAATGATTTGCAAAATCAGAAACAAGAAAGTTGCCCGAAAGCGATAGATGAAATCAAAAATGGCTTGCATTGCTCAAATTTGAAGCGGCTCAAAGAGCCTTTTAGGTCATCAGTACCTTTTTATAGGCTTGTAGATTTTTTAGGGCAATGCCTGTACCTCTTACCACAGCTCGCAAGGGGTCTTCGGCAACGTGTACGGCTAACTTGGTTTTTTGAGAAAGACGCTTATCCAAACCTTTGAGCAAAGCCCCTCCGCCTGTCAAATGAATACCATTTTGGTAAATATCGGAAGAAAGCTCTGGCGGCGACATTTCCAAAGCATTTAGCACGGCATCTTCAATCTTAGAAATGGATTTATCCAAGCAGAAAGCTATTTCCTGATAGCTTACCTTGATTACTTTGGGAATACCTGTCATCAAATCTCTACCTCTTACTTCATATTCGGGTGGGGGATTGTCCAGCTCGGCAAGTGCCGAACCTACTTCCATTTTAATTTTTTCGGCAGTTCTTTCTCCCACAAGCAAATTATGCTGTCTTCGCATATAGTCGGCAATATCGCGTGTGAATACATCACCTGCTACACGTATAGATTGGTCGCAAACAATTCCCGAAAGGGCAATAACCGCAATTTCGGTAGTACCTCCACCAATATCTACAATCATTGAGCCTACGGGTTGCTCAATATCTATGCCTATACCGATAGCGGCGGCAATAGGCTCATAAATCATATAAACTTCTTTTGCCCCTGCGTGTTCGGCAGAGTCTTTTACTGCCCTTTTTTCTACCTCTGTAATACCCGAAGGGATACAAATTACCATTCGGTATGAAGGCTGAAAGAGTTTTCGGCGAGAATCTACCATTTTTATCATACCGCGAATCATCTGTTCGGCGGCGGTAAAATCGGCAATTACGCCATCTTTCAGAGGGCGAATGGTTTTAATTTCGCTATGCGTTTTTTCGTGCATTTGCATAGCCATTCTGCCAATGGCAAGCACTTTGCCTGTTTTGCGGTCTATGGCAATAATAGAAGGCTCATCTACCACAATTTTATCTTTGTAAATGATAAGTGTATTGGCAGTGCCTAAATCTATGGCTATATCTCCTGAAAAAAAATCAAAAATTCCCATTGTTACAAAAAAAGGCTTTTATTAGAATTACGAAATATTGTGGAAAAAGTTTCTTGTTTTACCCAAAATCAGGATAAGAAAACCTCAAAAGGCTTAAATTCGTGCAAAAATACAGAGTTTTTTTTGCAAAACAACATTTGTGAAAAAAAATGTTTTACTTTTTGCTCTGCTGAGCTTAACGTGTAAGATTTTTCCTCAAAAATTTGTTTGCTTCAAAAATTATACTTAAATTTCTGCTCATTCAAACAAACCCCTTACGATTATGTCTTATTACAGAATTATTGACGGCAAAAAGTATGATGACGAGCTTCTCAAAGCCGCCGAAGAAGCCGTAAAAGGTCAGGGCGATGGACGTATTTCTTTGAAAGATGCCCAAGTGCTTTTAGACAAGGTGAAAGATGGCAATTCTTACACCGACATTGAAAAAGACACAATGGCGTACATTCGCGAGAATTTCAAATGGACAGAAGAAGCTGATGAGTGGTTCCGTACTGAAATCCGTAAATGGGCGGCAACCAAAGGCAAGGATTAGGCAAGAAAAAAACCTATAAGGGGAAACTCTTATAGGTTTTTTGATGAATCAAGGTCTTTCTTCTACTCTTCCCCCCACACTTGCTGTTACTTTCTTTCCTTGCTTGTGTAAGTTTTCTATTTCTTGGATTATCATATCTCTGTACTTTACGTTGGTAAAGTGCATACTTTTGGCTTCTTTCAGAAAATCCATACTATCGCCGCCACTTGCCAAATAATCGGAAGTGGCTACTCGGTAGATTTTATTATCTTCAATGGGTTCGTTATTGATAAGCACATCTTTGAGCTTTCCACCCTGAATAAGCACTTTTGAGTTGGAAATAGCAATATTGCGAACTGCCACCAAGTATTCAAAAAGTTTTCGCATTGTTTTGCCGTCTATTTCCAGAACAACAAGTTCATTTTCAAAGGGCATTAGCTCAAAAATATCGCTGACTTTAATAGCTCCTGCGGGTATGCTGGTTCGTAAGCCGCCAAAAGTTACAAAGCCCAAATCTACTTTTTTACCAAGTTCTCGGTTAGCCCGCTGTTGGCACATATCTGCCACGAGATTACCCAAAGGGGTTTCATTTACTTTTCTGCCATTCGCAATTTCTGTTTCGGCATAGCCAATCACTCTTTGCATTTGAGCATCTAACTGCTTTTTGTAAGGCTCAATAGTTTGTAGAGTTTGGGCATCTTCTTTTACCGAGGCATTTACTTCGGTAAATTGAACATTTCTTTGTGAAATTTGATACAAAGAGGGTTTGCAAGCAACTGCAAGAAAAACCCACAAAAGAAAAACAAACTTTTTCATAGCTTATGGCAAACTGGCTTTGAATTTTTGATATTCGGCTTTACTATCGGGTTTATTGGTAGGGCAATTGATAGCCTGAGCCTTCTGATTGATAGCCTCTACTCGGTTGCCGGGATTGGGGTGTGTGCTTAAAAATTCGGGGGGCGTTTGGGCTCCGCTTTGAGTAAGTTTAATAAAAAAATCGGCGGCACCATTGCAACGATATTGCGTACCCGATAAGTATTCTACCGAAAAGGCATCGGCTTCGTACTCGTGGTCGCGACTGAAACGCAAACCTGCAAGAGCATTAGCAAGGTTTTTCAGGTCTTGCCCGCCTCTTTGCCCTAAAGCAATTTCTACGAGTAAAGCTACACCAAATTGTTTTTCCAGCTGTCGTGCAGAATGTTGGCGGTCGGCGTGGGCAATTTCGTGTCCCATAACGCCTGCAAGTTGGTCTTCGGTTTCCAGATATTTGATAAGCCCCGTATAAACAAAAATGTATCCACCGGGCGTACAAAAAGCATTCAGCGTTTTATCGTCTTGAATAATTCTCACTTCCCAATTGAAGCGGTCTTTGAGTTCTACTTTTCCTGAATTGAGAATATTTTGTGTAATGCGGTTGATATGCCGATAGGCTTCGGGGTAGCGTTTTTCATCAAGAACAGGGTAGGTTTGCGGGTCCGATAAAATTTGGTCTCTTACTTGCAAGCCCAGATTTTTTTGGTATTCTATGCCAAAAATAAGCGGCTTTTTGCAAGATTGCAAAATGAGCAAAGTAAAGCTCAAAAAAACGAACAAGGCAATAGCACGTTTCATTGTTGGTTGAGTTTTGAGGTTGATGTTGTTAGGTTTATGCGTTTTAGTGCTATGTGGCAAAGTTAAAAAAACTTTCCGAAAATCAATCAAAAAGTAGATAGGGTTTGAGTTTTTGTAGTGTAGTTTCATCAATGGCTTTGATTTTCGCAAAATCTGTTTCATCTTTGAATTTGCCGTGTTGCAGACGATAATTTACAATGGTATTTGCCAAACGAAAACCAATGTAAGGGTGATTTTTCAAATCCTCTGTGCTAGCGGTGTTGATAGCGATTTTTTTCCAAGAATTAGGCGAGATATAAGCGTATTTTTTCAGACTGCTGATAGAGAAGTTGTTTAGGATTGAAAAAGATTTCCAATGAAAGTTGTATATTTAGGTGCTGAAACTAAAATATTAC
>FWPU01012686.1_pt1 | contig 11028 bp, 5 predicted proteins | sample 2228361 | NCBI WGS metagenome assembly FWPU01 (sample SAMEA103939777, study PRJEB20133) | metagenome | reverse complement strand
GATAGAAATTGGAAACATATCAAGTTGATAGAAATTGGAAACATATCAAGTTGATAGAAATTGGAAACATATCAAGTTGATAGAAATTGGAAACATATCAAGTTGATAAAAATTGGAAACATATCAAGTTGATAGAAATTGGAGTTCTATCACTGTTGATAAATCTCCAAAACATATCAACTTGATAGATATCCAACACATATCAAGTTGATAGAACTTGGAGTCATATCAATGTTGATAGAAATTGGAGTTCTATCACTGTTGATAAATATCCAACACATATCAAGTTGATAGAACTTGGAGTCATATCAATGTTGATAGAAATTGGAGTTCTATCACTGTTGATAAATATCCAACACATATCAAGTTGATAGAACTTGGAGTCATATCAATGTTGATAGAAATTGGAAACATATCAAGTTGATAGAAATTGGAAACATATCAAGTTGATAGAAATTGGAAACATATCAAGTTGATAGAAATTGGAAACATATCAAGTTGATAAAAATTGGAAACATATCAAGTTGATAGAAATTGGAGTTCTATCACTGTTGATAAATCTCCAAAACATATCAACTTGATAGATATCCAACACATATCAAGTTGATAGAACTTGGAGTCATATCAATGTTGATAGAAATTGGAGTTCTATCACTGTTGATAAATATCCAACACATATCAAGTTGATAGAACTTGGAGTCATATCAATGTTGATAGAAATTGGAAACATATCAAGTTGATAGAAATTGGAGTTCTATCACTGTTGATAAATCTCCAAAACATATCAACTTGATAGATATCCAACACATATCAAGTTGATAGAACTTGGAGTTCTATCACTGTTGATAAATCTCCAAGATATATCAAGTTGATTGATATCCAACACATATCAAGTTGATAGAACTTGGAGTTCTATCACTGTTGATAAATCTCCAAGATATATCAAGTTGATTGATATCCAACACATATCAACTTGATATATATCCAAAACATATCAACTTGATATATATCCAACACATATCAAGTTGATAGAACTTGGAATCATATCAATGTTGATAGAAATTGGAAACATATCAAGTTGATAGAAATTGGAGTTCTATCACTGTTGATAAATCTCCAAAACATATCAACTTGATAGATATCCAACACATATCAAGTTGATAGAACTTGGAATCATATCAATGTTGATAGAAATTGGAAACATATCAAGTTGATAGAAATTGGAGTTCTATCACTGTTGATAAATCTCCAAGATATATCAAGTTGATAGAACTTGGAGTTCTATCAATGTTGATAGATATCCAACACACATCAAGTTGATAAATATCCAACACATATCAAGTTGATAGATATCCAAGACATATCAAGTTGATAGAACTTAGAAGCATCAACGTTCCTCGAGTCCAGTCTCAATACCTCTAACATCCACCATAAGATTTACGTTAATCTTGACAGATTGAGTCCAAATGTCTAAATGAAACCGATATTGAATCTGTCGATGAGAAACTCCTATTAAAGATCGATTGAGTGAAATTAATGTCAGCTGAGTTCATATGAAGATGAAGTTAAAGACTCGAACCTTAATCTGAACTCAGTTGATATTGAGAATCGTCAAGGTTAATTAGATCTTGATGATGTCTCAGTCAAAGAGTATCCGTTTAAATACAAACAGACATGATTTCGACTAATATCAAGATCAATCGATTAAATTCTGGCATAAGAGATATCTCAATCAGAACCTAATCAAATGTTTGATATCTCGGTCGTCAACTCCAAAATCACTCATGTTATTCAATCGATCTGAAGTTTAGGAAATTCTAATATAAAGTTAAATAAACCTGAAGTCAACCGCTATCTAAATTCCTCAATATTAATATCAGTCGAATTCAACTAACCAAAACTTCGTTGATATCTAGATTAATCTGCATACCATTAATTTTAAATCCGACATATTCGAACTCGCTGATATCAAGTGATATTAAAATTTCTCTTAGCTGGCTTTGAATTACATAGATAGATAGATAATTTCAGTTCATCTAACTTTCGACTTTTCGTTTAAGTTACGATATATCTTATACGATATTATATTAGATACATCGATGCCAATATCGTTTGAGATCTTTAGAAGTCGACTGATATTTAAATCAATCGACTTCATGTTAATCCAAACTAACGAATTGAGATTAGCTTTAACCAAATATATCTGGACTCGACTAATATTTTGTCTCAACTCTTTAATATCCCAATGAATTCAAACTATGATTAACCAAATATAACCTCAATATCCCATATCGAGATCACAATTAACTAGATAGAATCTCGATATCTTATTTCAACTCTTTGATATTAGGATCAAGATATCCAAACTCAAGTTTGAAGTTCATCGTTTGATCCAGATATATATGTTTAAATCGATCGAGTTTAAGATCAATCGAATCTGGTTTGAATATATCTAAACTCAATGAAGTTAAAATTATTTCAGGTTGAATAAGTGTATTTCTCTCCATTCAAGAACAATGTCTTAATCTCAGTTCTATTGAAAAATTGATTTTCTGTCCATTCGATTCCATTCAAGTTCGGATCAATCCTTGACAAGAACTTTCGATACCCGGGAGAATTAGGCCGGAACAAGTTCCCGTAAGACTCGTTCTCCTATGGGGAAAGTTCTTCCCATTGATCCTTTTTCTATCAGTGTAATAGTTCATCTTCACTTATTCAACCTTCTGATCCAATATTAAAAATTATATCTTTTCAACCAAAGTAGAAGAACTATGCTTTATTCAACCTTCTGATCCAATATATTAAAATTATATCTTTTCAACCAAAGTAGAAGAACTACGCTTTATTCAACCATCTAATTTCATATAGAATCTCCATATCTTCAGCCCCCTAATTTCTCAAAGGTGAATCTACGTCTCTTTGGCCATCCATTTTTTTTTCCAAAGGGAATCTACATCTCTTTGGCCATCCATTTTTTTCCAAAGGGAATCTACGTCTCTTTGGCCATCCAATTTTTTCCAAAGGGAATCTACGTCTCTTTGGTTATCGTATTTTTCCAAAGGGAATCTACATCTCTTTGGCTATCGTATTTTTCCAAAGGGAATCTACGTCTCTTTGGCTATCGTATTTTTCCAAAGGGAATCTACGTCTCTTTGGCTATCGTATTTTTCCAAAGGGAATCTACATCTCTTTGGCTATCGTATTTTTCCAAAGGGAATCTACGTCTCTTTGGCTATCGTATTTTTCCAAAGGGAATCTACGTCTCTTTGGCTATCGTATTTTTCCAAAGGGAATCTACATCTCTTTGGCTATCGTATTTTTCCAAAGGGAATCTACGTCTCTTTGGCTATCGTATTTTTCCAAAGGGAATCTACGTCTCTTTGGCTATCGTATTTTTCCAAAGGGAATCTACATCTCTTTGGCTATCGTATTTTTCCAAAGGGAATCTACGTCTCTTTGGCTATCGTATTTTCAAAGGGTATCTCCGTCTCTTTGGCTATCGTATTTTTCCAAAGGGAATCTACGTCTCTTTGGTTATCGTATTTTTCCAAAGGGAATCTACGTTTTCCGGTGATTTGATTCGAAACAGGAGAGCTATGCCGATGTGTTGATTCTCGAAATCATAGTAAGAGTTACGTTCAACTAATGACACAATTGTGTCATTAGTTTAGTTTTAAGTGTATCTTACTGCTTTTGATATATCTAAAGACGATTAATAATATTTAACCGTTAGGATAATCTTGATGAAGTTTAAGATGACACTAATAGATCGAAACTTAACGGATATCTCAAGGAATACGGAATTAAATCGAGGGAGATATTTAGATTTCACTTCTTTCAAGACTAACAATAAATCTGAGTTAAGGAAGATGAATATTTGTTTAAGTAAGTTTTAACTCATAGGATTTAAGTCAGTTGATGTTGGAACGAATTGAGATTGATATTTAATCCAGATATATCTGAACTTGACTGATATCTCTATCTTGGGAAAATAGAAATATCAGTCAAGTGCAGATAATGTCTCGATGAGAGAGTATGTGTTTAAGTCAAAACGTGAGATGGAGAAAGAGAGAAGAGATCCAATATCTATCAATGCTGATACGAATCCAATTCCTATCAACATTGATATGTTTCCAAACACTGATATATTTATCAACGTTGATATGTTTATCAATGTTGATATGTTTATCAACACTGATATGTCTCCAAAATCTATCAATGTTGATATATTTATCAATGTTGATATGTTTATCAACACTGATATGTCTCCAAAATCTATCAATGTTGATATATTTATCAATGTTGATATGTTTATCAATGTTGATATGTTTATCAATGTTGATATATTTATCAATGTTGATATGTCTCCAAAATCTATCAATGTTGATATATTTATCAATGTTGATATGTCTCCAAAATCTATCAATGTTGATATATTTATCAATGTTGATATGTTTATCAACACCGATATGTCTCCAAAATCTATCAATGTTGATATATATATCAATGTTGATATGTTTATCAATGTTGATATGTTTATCAATGTTGATATATTTATCAATGTTGATATGTCTCCAAAATCTATCAATGTTGATATATTTATCAATGTTGATATGTTTATCAACACCGATATGTCTCCAAAATCTATCAATGTTGATATATATATATCAATGTTGATATGTTTATCAATGTTGATATGTTTATCAACACTGATATGTCTCCAAAATCTATCAATGTTGATATATTTATCAATGTTGATATATTTATCAATGTTGATATGTTTATCAATGTTGATATGTTTATCAATGTTGATATATTTATCAACACTGATATGTCTCCAAAATCTATCAATGTTGATATATTTATCAATGTTGATATGTTTATCAACACTGATATGTCTCCAAAATCTATCAATGTTGATATATTTATCAATGTTGATATGTTTATCAATGTTGATATGTTTATCAATGTTGATATATTTATCAACACTGATATGTCTCCAAAATCTATCAATGTTGATATATTTATCAATGTTGATATGTTTATCAACACCGATATGTCTCCAAAATCTATCAATGTTGATATATATATATATCAATGTTGATATGTTTATCAACACTGATATGTCTCCAAAATCTATCAATGTTGATATGTTTATCAACACTGATATGTCTCCAAAACATATCAATGTTGATATGTCTCCAAAACATATCAATGTTGATATGTCTCCAAAACATATCAATGTTGATATGTCTCCAAAACATATCAATGTTGATATGTCTCCAAAACATATCAATGTTGATATGTCTCCAAAACATATCAATGTTGATATGTCTCCAAAACATATCAATGTTGATATGTCTCCAAAACATATCAATGTTGATATGTTTATCAATTTGATATGTTTATCAATGTTAATATGTTTATAAACACTGATATATCTCAAATGTTGATATGACCTTCTATTCTATTCACACGAATATGGTCGGAACTAAGAGTAGGATTGGGAGAACTTATAAACGATAATTAGTTTGTATCGAAGATTTAATGACTCATATACATAACATAGTTTCATAAAATGGACTGAATATCCACGTGTTAGATTTCGAAAAGTATCATATATTAATTCTTGATGAGAGAGGAGATATCATAACCCATGTTCTGAGCACGTTCTACTAAACTCTCATAGACATCATCCGATATTTTTTCCGTTCTCGATAAGATCCACAGAGATTTCTTATCTGGTGTACCCACAATAGAATATTGGTAATCCTTGTCCAAATATAAAATATTGTAATCTCCCAAAACGGGACTTCTGTCGAAAACCACCTTCAAAGAACCAGGTCTTAGAATCTTAGTCTTCGGATCAAGAGTGCCATTTTTAGGTATTCCAATACCTCTAACCTCAACTTGACGTCCATCTATCTCACATCGATTTACAATATTAAGTTTGTTATCAGGTCTAATATCATACATAGCTACAGAATTTTTGCAACCCTCCTGGTAGACTACTGGCAGTCTGGCTATCTCATACCAAACACCGGAATATCTCTTAAGATCCACCTCGGGTACGAGTTCCAATGTTTTATTTCCCTTGTTTCGATGATACCAGTACCCTAATATTAATAAAAATCCAAACACAGCAATTATTCCAATTTCTAACCACATTCCGATATGTTATCTTATTATACTGTTTAAATATTCAACACCAAATACGAAATCTTTTATATTCCACATCGAATATTTTGGTGTTGAATATTTTATGTCCCGAATGTTTAACATTAAATGTTAGACTTCAAATATGAGACATGAAATATCGATTCAGAATTGTTGTCCCCGAATGCCAGATCTTGAATATATTAGACACCGAGTACTCGACATGAAATATAGAAGTCCGAATAGGTGACAACGAATACCAGCCTCGTAATCAGTGTCTAACATTTAAAGTCGAATATTTTGGACAATATCTGGTATCGCTTAATTGGGTCTAATATTCAGGGACAAATACTTAGGAATCGATATTTCATGTCGAGTATTCGGTGTTAAATATTTATGTCTATTATTTGTGTTGAATATTTCATTTCGAATATCTGGTGTTACATATTTAGCGTCGAATATTCGACATGAAATATTTAACACCAAATATTCAATACCAAATATTAGACACAAATACTCGACACCAAATATGCAACACCAAATAATCGATACCAAATACTCGACACCAAATATTCAACACCAAATACTCGAAACCAAATATGCAACACCAAATATTCAACACCAAATACTCGAAACCAAATATGCAACACCAAATACTCGAAACCAAATACTCGACACCAAATATTCAACACCAAATACTCGAAACCAAATATGCAACACCAAATACTCGAAACCAAATACTCGAAACCAAATATGCAACACCAAATACTCGAAACCAAATACTCGAAACCAAATATGCAACACCAAATACTCGATACCAAATACTCGATACCAATTATTCGACAGACACGAAATACTCGAAACCAAACATTCGGCACCAATTATTCGACAGACACGAAATACTCGAAACCAAACATTCGGCACCAATTATTCGACAGACACGAAATACTCGAAACCAAACATTCGGCACCAATTATTCGACAGACACGAAATACTCGAAACCAAACATTCGGCACCAATTATTCGACAGACATGAAATACTCGAAATCAAACATTCAGCACCAATTATTCGACAGACACTAAATACTCGACACTAAATATTAAACACTGACATAGACGCAAATATTAAACACCAAATATTCGATGTCGAATATTTCATATCGAGTATTTGGTGTTTAATATTCGATGTTACATATTTGGTGTCGAGTATTTGGTGTCGAGTATTTGGTGTCGAGTATTTGTGTCACATATTTGGTATCGAGTATTTGTGTCACATATTTGGTGTCGAGTATTTGTGTCACATATTTGGTATCGAATATTCGGTGTTAAATATTTAGTGTCTGGTATTCGGTGTTAAATATTTGGTGTCGAGTATTTGTGTCACATATTTGGTATTGAATATTTGGTATCGAGTATTCGGTGTTAAATATTTGGTGTCGAGTATTTGGTGTCTAATATTTGGTGTCGAGTATTTGGTGTCTAATATTTGGTATCGAGTATTTGGTATCGAGTATTTGGTGTTAAATATTTGGTATCGAGTATTTGGTGTCGAGTATTTGGAGTCCGGTATTTGGTGTCGAGTATTTGGAGTCCGGTATTTGGTGTCTAATATTCGGTGTCGAGTATGTGGTGTCTAATATTCGGTGGCGAGTATGTGGTGTCTATTATTTGGTGTCTAATATTCGGTGTCTAGTATTCGGTGTCGAATATTCGGTGTTTAATATCTCATGTCTAGTATTTAGTGTCTAGTATTCAGTGTCGAGTATTTGGTGTCTAATATTCGGAAAATCGTATGTAGTGACTAATATACAACGATTATTTTGTATTCAGTATTTCATTACAAAATTTAGCGCTCGTATACATACAATATCTAGTATTCTATTATCCATATTTAATTTATGTTTAATAATTGGTAACCAATATTTAGTGATCCATATTCATTGGACACAAGTCACTGAAAACTAAATACTAGACATGAAGTGTGAGTTACCAATTATTAGGTACTGAATATTAGACACCATATATCAGACATGATATATAACATAGAATAAAATATTTAACACCGATTATTCGACCGAATATTAGACACGAAATACTCGACACCAAACATTAGACACCAAATATTCGACCCCGAATATTAGACACGAAATACTCGACACCAAATATTAGACACCAAATATTAGACACCAAATATTCGACACGAAATACTCGACACGAAATACTCGACACGAAATACCAGACTCCAAATACTCGATACCAAATATTAGACACGAAATATTAGACACCAAATACTTGACACGAAATATTAAACACCAAATACTTAACATCGAATACCAGACACTCGACACCGAATATTAAACACCAAATATTTAACACCAAATATTCGACGCCGAATACCAGACACTCGACACCGAATATTAAACACCAAATACTTAACACCAAATACTTAACACCGAATACTAAACACCAAATACTTAACATCGAATACCAGACACTCGACACCAAATACTTAACATCGAGTACCAGACACTCGACACCAAATACTTAACATCGAGTACCAGACACTCGACACCGAATACCAGACACTCGACACCGAATATTAAATACCAAATATTCGACGCCAAATACCAGACACTAGACACCGAATATTAAACACCAAATATTCGACGCCGAATACCAGACACTCGACACCAATATTTAACACCAAATACTCGACACCAAATATTTAACACCAAATACTCGACGCCGAATACCAGACACTCGACACCAATATTTAACACCAAATACTCGACACCAAATATTTAACACCAAATACTCGACGCCGAATACCAGACACTCGACACCGAATACTAAACACCAAATACTTAACATCGAATACCAGACACTCGACACCGAATACTAAACACCAAATACTTAACATCGAATACCAGACACTCGACACCGAATATTAATCTAATATTATGTTAGATATTAAATATTTGGTGTTTAATATTCGGTTGTCGAATATTTGGTATCGATTATTTATGTTTATGTTAATGTTTAATATTTCATGTCTAGTACTCAGTAAATACTCGGTGTTAGATATTTCGTGTCGAGTATTTGGTGTCTGTCAAATAATCGGTATTGAATGTTTGGTGTCTATCGAATAATCGGTATTGAATATTCGATGTCTAGTAATTGGTGTCTAATATTTGGTGTCGCATATTCGATGTCGAGTATTTGGTGTCGCATATTCGATGTCGAGTATTTGGTGTCGCATATTCGATGTCGAGTATTTGGTGTCGCATATTCGATGTCTAGTATTTGGTGTCGCATATTCGATGTCTAGTATTTGGTGTCGAGTGTCTGGTATTCGGTATTTGGTGTTTAATATTTAGTGTTGAGTGTCTGGTATTCGGTATTTGGTGTTTAATATTTAGTGTCGAGTGTCTGGTATTCGGTATTTGGTGTTTAATATTTAGTGTCGAATACTAGACATCGAATACTAAACACCAGATATTCGACATGAAATATTTAACACCGATTATTCGACATCGAATATTAGTCATGAAACACGAGTTCCCGAATATAAGACATTGTATATGAGTCATTGGAAACTAAATATTAAATAGATACCGAAGAGTTAGAAAACCATATTTCATGACTAGTAATTAGTGTCCAACATTTGGAGGCAAATATTTATGTGGTAATAGCCAATATCTATTATTCGGGTTGAGTATTCAATGATTAATAATCAGTACTTGACTATTATTTCATGTCGAGTATTCGATGTTTAATATTATGTGTTGAATTATTTCATGTCGAATAATCAGTGTTAAATATTTCATGTCGAATAATCAGTGTTAAATATTTCATGTCGAATAATCGGTGTTAAATATTTCATGTCGAATAATCAGTGTTAAATATTTCATGTCGAATAATCAGTGTTAAATATTTCATGTCGAATAATCGGTGTTAAATATTTCATGTCGAATAATCGGTGTTAAATATTTCATGTCGAATAATCGGTGTTAAATATTTCATGTCGAATAATCAGTGTTAAATATTTCATGTCGAATAATCGGTGTTAAATATTTCATATCGAATAATCAGTGTTAAATATTTCATGTCGAATAATCGGTGTTAAATATTTCATATCGAATAATCAGTGTTAAATATTTCATGTCGAATAATCGGTGTTAAATATTTCATGTCGAATAATTGGTGTTAAATATTTCATGTTGAATATGTAACACATGAAATATTACATTATACCAGATATTCGACATGAGATATTAGACACCGACATAGATGCAAATATTCGACAACCAAATATTCAACATCGAATATTAAATACCGACATAGACGCAAATAGTCGACAACCAAATACTAAACATGAAATATGTAACACCAAATATTAGATGCCTAGTATTTGGTGTTTAATAAAGTGTCGAGTATTTGGTGTCTGTCGAATAATCGGTATTGAATGTTTGGTGTCGAGTATTTGGTGTCTGTCGAATAATCGGTATTGAATGTTTGGTGTCGAGTATTTGGTGTCTGTCGAATAATTGTGTTGAATGTTTGGTGTCTGTCGAATAATCGGTATTGAATGTTTGGTGTCGAGTATTTGGTGACGAGTATTCGGTGTTTTAATATTGGTATCGAATAATCGGTGTTACATATTTCATGTCGAGTATGTACTCGCTACGAAATATTATTAAATGACTAATCTTCGGATCCGTATTTGGTAACTCATAGGTTGATAGAAATTGGATGCATATCAAGTTGATAGATATCCAAAACATATCAAGTTGATAGATATCCAAAACATATCAAGTTGATAGATATCCAAAACATATCAAGTTGATAAATATCCAAAATATATCAGCTTGA
>FWPU01004164.1_pt1 | contig 11029 bp, 10 predicted proteins | sample 2228361 | NCBI WGS metagenome assembly FWPU01 (sample SAMEA103939777, study PRJEB20133) | metagenome | reverse complement strand
AAGGAGGCCAATTGCTTCTGTCTGTCCCTTGGAGTAGAAAGCGGAGACGCCACCATCAGGAAAGAGGTGCTGGGGAAGGCCATTAGCAATGAGACCATCTTAAAGGCAGGACATCTTATCAAGCAGGCGGGCATCAAATTGCGCACCTCTAATATGTATTTTCTCCCGGGTGAAGACGTGAATAAGGCCTTTGAAACCATCTACATAAACAAAGAGATTGGTGCAGACTACCCGTGGGCCTATACCTTTCAGCCGTACCCCAAGACGCCCCTTTACAATTTTGCTATACAGAACAATTACCTGAGCAAGGCCTTCACCATTGATGACATAGACCCGCTCGGATTGGTTAAGTCTCCCATTCAGTTAAAAGACGGCAACAAAATCCTGGTGCTCCAGAGGCTTTTCTACTACGGTGTAAAGGTCCCAGGGTTCACGTATCTCCTTAAATTCCTGGTCTACATCCCAAACAACCCCCTGTTTGACCTCCTCCAGAGGCTGGCCATCCTCTTTACCTATGCCGGTTATCACCAATTGAGCATACTGAAATCGCTGAGGATTGCGCTCCAGGCAAGGAAACAGGTGGAACAGAACAGTTGAGCAGTGCGGTTCCGTTCAAAATTCCCAGCGAATTATTGTAGATAGTCAAACGAAAGATGCCCGGCAGATTAAGAGTGGGTCTTATTGGTTATGGCTATTGGGGTCCGAATCTGGCCAGAAACTTTAACTATAACCCCGATTGCAGGCTGGTCAGGATAGCCGACCTGGATGAAAAAAGGCGCCAGCTTGCCCAGGAGCATTATCCCTCTTGTGAGGTCGTTTCTGACGGCCAACTGATTACCCGTGCAAAGGATATTGACGTCGTTGCCGTGGCCACTCCGGTATTTACGCATCTTAAACTCACCAGAGACGCACTGGAGCACGGAAAGCACGTACTGGTTGAAAAACCCATTGCCTCCTCCGCAAAAGAGGCATTAGAGATCCATGAACTAGCCGAACGGAAAAGACTTGTTGTGATGGTGGACCATACGTTTTTGTTTACAGATGCAGTCATAAAAATCAAGGAGTTAATAGATAATAACGAACTGGGAGACCTCTATTACTACGATTCGGTAAGGGTAAATTTAGGTTTATTCCAACATGACGTTAATGTAATATGGGATTTGGCCGTCCATGACCTGGCCATAATGGATTTTTTACTTGGCCCACGTGCCAGGGCAGTAAGCGCAGTAGGGTCGGAACATTTCGGCCGTACCTTTGTTGACGTGGCCTATCTGACCGTCTATTATGATAATAATCTGATTGCCCATTTCCACGTCAACTGGCTGTCGCCGGTGAAGATAAGAAAAACGATTGTCGGGGCAAGCAAAAAGATGCTGGTGTGGAACCACCTTGAGCCAGAAGAAACGATAAAGGTTTATGACAAAGGGGTTGAGATTAAGACCAAGGACGTGGTGTACAGTGCGTTGCCAGAATATCGTATAGGCGCCATGTATTCCCCAGTGATAAAACGTACAGAGGCACTGAAGACAGAGATTAGTTATTTTCTGAATTGTATTAAATCCTCTACCCGTCCGCATAACGATGCACTTGCGGGTATGCGAGTTGTAAAAATCCTTGAGGCTGCAGACAGATCACTAAAGGGGCAAGGCGCCCCCATCGCCCTGGATTAGTATGCGCAACCAAATGGAATTGTATCAGTGTATTGCAGATGACGTTATATTAGGGAAAGACGTCTCTATCTCTAAATTTGTCAACGCCTATGGGTGCAAGATAGGTGACCGTACCAAGATCGGCCCTTTTGTTGAAATACAGAAGGGTGTTACTATCGGTGCAGACTGCAAAATACAGAGCCACACCTTCATCTGTGAAGGTGTTACAATCAAGGACAGGGTTTTTGTAGGTCACAACGTTACTTTCATTAACGATAAGTATCCAAAGGCAACTAACCCTGACGGAAGTCTCCAGACTGAAAAGGACTGGAAGGTCGTCCCAACGGTAGTGGAAGAAGGTGCATCCATAGGTTCTAGCACCACCATTATGTGCGGGGTAACCATTGGTACCGGGGCTATAGTGGGTGCAGGGAGTGTCGTGACAAAGGACGTTTCATCCGGCGAGGTCTGGGCCGGTAATCCAGCAAGATTCATAAGAAAAGTGAGCCGTTAATGGAAATCCCATTCCTGGACCTGAAGGCACCGAATCTTGCCCTAAAAGAAGAGATACTGGCCCTCTGGGAAGAGATACTCTGTTCAGCCAGTTTTATCGGCGGAGAACATGTTAGTTCACTGGAGGAAGAGTTTGCCAGGGCATGCAACGTTAAGTATTGCGTAAGCGTTAACAGCGGGACGGACGCCTTACGGTTTATCTTTATTGCCCTCGGCCTCAAGCCGGGTGACGAGGTCATCACGGTAGCCAATACATTTATTGCAACGACGGAATCCATCTCTCAGGCCGGGGGGAAGGCGGTGTTTGTGGACATAGACCCCGGAACTTACAACATGGACCCGTCAAAGATTGAAGACGTCATTACGCCACGGACCAGGGGGATTGTCCCTGTCCATCTGTATGGCCAATGTGCAGACATGGATCCTATCCTGACCATTGCCAGAAAACACAACCTCTGGGTGGTGGAGGACGCCTGTCAGGCCCATCTTGCTGAATATAAAGGACGTAAGGCAGGTTCCATGGGTACAGCCGCCGCCTTCTCTTTTTACCCCGCAAAAAACATGGGAGCCTGCGGAGAGGCAGGCGCGGTTACTACGAACAGTATACAACTGGCCGAGAAGATCCGCATGCTCCGCGACCATGGTCAGTCCAGGAAGTACTTCCACGATCTAGAAGGCTACAACGGCCGTTGCGACGCACTTCAGGCCGCCGCTCTACGGGTTAAACTCAGGCATCTCCCTCCCCAGAATGAGGCAAGGAGAAAAAACGCAAGACTCTATTGCGACCTGCTCGACGACAACGACGGCGTTACGTTGCCAGAGGTGGCCGATGGTTGCCTCCACGTGTTTCACCTCTTTGTAATCCAGGTTGAGAACCGGGACGAAGTAGCCAGGGCCTTAAAGCAAAGGGGCATAACTACTGGACTCCACTATCCTCTCCCGCTTCATCAGCAAAAGGCCTATGCCCATCTCGGCATCCCGACCGGTGCCCTCCCGGTAACGGAGAGATGTGCAAAGAGGATACTGTCACTGCCCATGTTCCCCGAATTAACCGGGGAGCAGATTACCTACGTATGTAATTGTTTAAAGGAAGTAGTTGCACATGAAGCTCTCCGGTAAACTCTGCCTGGTGACGGGTGGTGCCGGGTTTATTGGTTCGCACCTGGTTGACGCACTTATTGGACACGGATGCAAGGTGCGCATCCTGGACAACCTAGCCGCCGGCAGGATGGAAAAAATAGCCCATCACAAAAATAATACAAATTTTGAATTCACGTGGGGTTCTATTACCGATCCGATTGACGTCAATCAGGCCATGAAAGGGGTTGAGGTGGTCTTTCACCTCGCCTGTCTGGGCGTACGCCACTCTATAGGGCATCCTTACGAGACGCATCGTGTAAATGCGGAAGGCACACTGCTGTTACTTGATGCCGCCTATCGCACCAGGGTAAGCCGCTTTATTTACTGCTCATCCTCAGAGGTGTACGGCACTGCAGAGTACGTCCCGATGCCCGAAACTCACCCCACGAACCCCTGCACGGTATACGGTGCCAGTAAACTGGCCGGAGAGGCCTACACCCGGGCATTTCATAGGACCTATGGGATGGAGACGGTCATTATCAGGCCGTTCAATACCTACGGCCCACGCTCTCACCATGAGGGCGATGCCGGTGAGATAATCCCCAAGTCAATTGTTCGTGTACTTAATAATAAAGAACCTCTGGTCTTTGGCAACGGCCTTCAGACCCGCGACTTTACCTACGTGGAGGATACAGCAAGCGCCCTGATTGCAGCGGCAGAATGCGACGCCATGGTCGGCAAGACCCTGAACATCGGCTCCAACTTTGAAATTTCTATAAAGGACGTTGTCTTCAAGATTGTCAAAATGATTGGGAATCCAGCGGTCAAGGTCGTATTTACGGATGAGCGCCCCGGGGACGTCCTCCGGCTCTGGGCAGACCCGAGCGAATTTACAAAACTCTGCGACTGGAGGCCCAGGGTTTCTTTTGAAGAAGGCCTTAGAAAGACCATTGAATTCTTCCGCAATCACCCCTCGGGCGTGGGCGATCTGATGAGGGAGGAAGCGGGCAGAAATTGGGAGACGCTGTAGTGTTTGTCCCGTTTGCAAAGCCATTCCTGGGCGAAGAAGAGGCCGTGGCCGCAAGGGAGGCAATCCTATCGGGCTGGGTTACACAGGGACCCCGCGTCAAGGCATTTGAAGCGGCCTTCAAGGACTACATTGGCGTCTCCCACGCCTGTGCCGTCTCCAGCTGTACTACCGCCTTGCACATGGCCTTGCTGACGGTAGGCGTCCGGCCCGGGGACGTAGTTGTTACCGTCAGTCACAGTTTCATTGCAACGGCAAACTCCGTACGCGCCTGCGGCGCCGAGAACGTGTTCGTTGACATTGATCCCGAGACTTATAACATTGACCCTGTGGCCCTGGAAAGGTGCCTGCGCGAGGACTGCGAAGAACGCAACGGCGCCCTGTACTACAGGCACTTAGACCGCGTTGCCTCGGGTGAATCCCCCCTCCGTTTTCATCGTGAACTTGCCGGGAAAAAGCCAACTTCCCTGGGGAGAGTAGCGGCAGTCCTTCCCGTACACCAGATAGGAATACCCTGTGATATAGGACAGATTGTGACAATCGCAAAAAGGTATGGACTGCCCGTCGTTGAGGACGCGGCCTGTGCCATCGGCAGCGAGATATCACCTGACGGTGGAAAGACCTGGGAAAAGATTGGGAAGCCACACGGAGACATAGTCTGTTTCAGCTTCCACCCGCGCAAACTGCTTACAACCGGTGACGGCGGGATGCTCACCACGAATAATCCCGACTACGATGCTAAATTTAGACTATTGCGACACCACGGGATGAGTGTGCCGGACGCCGTCCGCCACAGTTCCAATAAAGTCATCTTTGAAGAATACGTGATGACGGCATTCAACTATCGGATGACGGACATTCAGGCTGCCGTGGGTATTGAACAGTTAAAAAGGCTGGACGACAGCCTCCAGAAACGCCGCCGTCTGGCGACCCTGTACGGCAATCTCCTCAGTGACATTCCGTGGCTGAAGACATTGAAGGTCAGTCAAACAATCAGGCCCAACTGGCAAAGCTATCCTGTACGCCTCCTCCAGGGGGCACCAATGGGCCAGGTGGAACTCATGCAGTATCTGCTCGATAACGGCGTTGCAACGCGGCGAGGCGTAATGAACGCCCATCAGGAGCCGGCTTACTCAGGCCGCGCCTATTCCCTGCCACAGAGTGAATGCGCCAGGGACCATACAATCCTTTTACCCTTCTTTTCCGAGATGACCGAGGAGGAGACCGGGTACGTCTCCAGTGTAATTCACAATGCAGCCACGGGAAAGGTTTCTTCTCAAAAATTAAGGCGTAAGGGGTCTTTACTGTCTAGATAACTGGAAAGAATAGTCTTGCTGAAGGAAAGATTATGTCGCATCTGATTTCCATAATAACTCCTGTATTCAATGAGGAGGAGAACCTGCCTCATTATTCCCAGGTGGTTAAGGATGTGCTCCTCAGTCGCAACGATTACAGGTTTGAGATTATTTTTGTGGACGATGGGAGCAAGGATAGATCATGGGAGGTAATCAGTTCAATCGTTAAAGATAACAGGGGGTTTAAGGCCGTCCGTCTCTCACGTAATATGGGCTCCCATTCGGCTGTGGCGGCAGGGCTGAATTGTGCCAGCGGCGATGCCGCCGTCATTATGGGCTGTGATCTTCAGGACCCACCCTCTGTTGTAACCGAGTTCATCAAAGAATGGGAAAGGGGTTACGACGTGGTCTGGGGCGCACGCGCCAGTCGTGAGGACTCATCGTTAAGGATACTTGCCAGCAAGGTATTTGAAAATGCCCTCCGCAGGTGGGCAATGCCTAAGGATTCCCTTTTTGTTACAGGCAGTTTTTTGTTGATGGACAAGAAGGTCTTGCGCTATTTTAACACCTTCACCGAGCACAATCGGATTACCTTCGCTACCGTCGCCTGGATTGGGTTCAAACAGACCCGTGTTTACTATAACAGACAGCAACGTCTGAGGGGGAAATCAGGCTGGACCTTCAAGATGATGATAAAGACCCTTTACGATAGCATCGTCGGGTTCTCCTACGCCCCAATCAGGATAATCAGCGCCCTGAGCTTTTTTGTATTTCTCCTGACCATCCCGTTTGCCTTTTATACCATGTATCTATACTTTACAGGCAGGACCGGCAACATAGGATGGATCAGTACAATCCTGGCCGTAAGTGTGTTCGGGTCTATACTGTTGATTAACACAGCACTGATACTTGAGTATCTGACCCGTATCCATATGAATACGACTGGAAGACCGCTTTACTTCGTAGCTGAAGAAATTGGTTTAAACGAGGACAAGAAATCCAATGAGTCCAATCAAGGGCCCTGACTTCGTTATTGCGGGTGCGGCGCGCAGTGGGACCACCAGCCTTTACTGCGTCCTGGACAGGCATCCGGAGATTTACATGGCCAAACCCATGAGACCTGAGCCAAAATTCTTCAGCCGGGAAAGTATTTATTCTAAGGGTGTAGACTGGTATCTTGAAACTTACTTCAAAGACTGCAGAGACAAACGTATTGCCGGCGAGAAATCAACAGAGTACATGGAGGCAAGCCTCTTCCCTTCACGGGCCATGAGGCATTTCCCCAAATTGAAGGTAATTATCATGCTCCGTGACCCTGTGGAAAGAACTATTTCAAACTACTGGTGGTCGGTCAAGGGTGGCTATGAAAAACGAACCCTTGAAGTGGCCATTAAAGACGAACTCGCCGAGCTGAAGTCAGGTACCATTATTAAAGGGTGTTGTATCATTGACAAAACGCGCCCCAACGTTTATATTGGGCGAAGTTTTTATTCCGAGAAGCTCAGAAACGTATTTGATAGTATTCCATCCAAGCAGGTATTACTCGTCGATTTCGTTGAGTATACAAAATCTTTTGTGAGTACAACCTTAAAGATTTTTGGGTTTCTTGGTGCAAGTTCCGTTGTTCCGGTGGAAACTAATACTGGGCAAGGAAAGAATGAGGCAGAACGTAAGACTATTCTTGACAACAAGATACGTGTCCAGCTCCAGGAGATATTTGCTCCTGACATCGCCGAGGTCAACCAAACCTACGGTCTTTCAATCACTTGTGGAGACATATAGTTGACCCAGGTAGATATAAAGTCCCCCCACACCGGCCCTGAGGTCTCAGGGCTGTCACCAATAAAGATTGCTTCTTTTCACAGTAAGGAACTATTTTTAAGGTGGATGGAGGGGCAAACGTTCTGCTGGCCTGATAAATTGATACAGGAGCTTATCCTGGCAGAAGGCACTCCAGTTGCCGGTGTGGAATACAAAAACCGGCACGTAAACCTCAAGAGGCCCTCACGGAAAGGGTTACTGCCAATAGATAGATACATCGCAACCCTTCGGGGACACGGATTATATACGGATACGCCGCCCGCTTCCTCTCTAATGCCGTTCTCTTATCAAAGGGTGCCTCAAGTTGTTAGATGGGTAACGGCCTCACTGGTGACGCGGTTTAACCACTGGCGCATGAGGGGACAATTATCTTTCCCGAGATGGCCCCTTGACTTAAGTGTAGATGCCCTTTCTGACCTTTCAAGTTGTCTTGATTCAAGGCACCTGCCCAGACAAAACCAATCAAAATCCACAGTGGTGCTTACCCACGATATTGATAACCCGGAGAGTCTCAGGAACATGCCGCAGTTCCTGGCCGTAGAGGAGTCTTTTGGCCTCCGTTCCACCAATTTTATAGTCCCCCTGGGCTGGCCATTAGACCACGCTATTATTGAGAGGGCGGTCTCCGAAGGACATGAAATCGGACTGCATGGATATAACCATGACAATCGCACCCCCTTTTTGCCATATCCTGCCATAGAGCGGCGTTTTGAGGAGTGTCTCCCTTTCGTAGAAAGGTACCGGGTAAAAGGCTACAGGGCCCCTTCCCTCTTGAGGACGCAGGACCTGTTCCGCTGTCTGAAGCAGTATGGCTTGTACGATGCCACAGTCCCCACCGTCGGGGGGCCATACTCCACGAAACCAAACGGGTGTGCCTCGGCAAGACCTTTCTATCAGGAAGGGTTATGGGAGCTTCCTCTAAGTTTACCGACGGATGCAAACCTGATATTTATGGGCTTTAAACCCGAGAGCATCTTACGCCTGTGGATTGATACAACCAGGGCAATCCATCACTCAGGTGGTACTGTGGTACTGCTTACGCATTGCGAGGGCGTGTACTCCGGCAACCCAGAGATGCTCAGGATTTATACAGAATTTCTGACCTTTCTGAAATCGTCCGGTCTTTTTGAGATAAAGACGGCCAGAGAGGTTAAGGAACTCTGGAATGGATACTGCCCAGAAAGATAAAGTCATGGGGAAATACAAGCTCCTTTTGATTCAACCGGGCATCAATCCCAGGACGCAGAGAAAATGTGTCTCTGACGTGATTCACATGTCTTTCCCGCTTAGCCTGGGTTTCCTGGCAGGATACCTTTTGCAAAACGGTCCCTTCCCCCTGCACATCATTGATGAGCACATGACGCCGATTAACGATGACGAGGTAGAGGGGATAGTCAGTTTAGTTGAACCTCCCAGGATTTTTGGAATTACCGCCCTGACAAGCACCTCCAGCCGGGCATATCAACTTGCCAGGATGATAAAAGGGGTTGACCCCTCTTCTACGGTGGTCATGGGTGGGGTTCACCCCACTGTGTTGCCCGAAGATAGTCTCAGGAAAGAGGGTGTTGACATAGTCGTAAGGGGTGAAGGAGAGCAGACCTTTGTGGAACTGGTGGATTGCATCTTAAACGAAAGGGACTACAGGGGGATTTTGGGCATATCATTCAAAAACGGCGAAAAGATAGTCCACACCGGCGAACGGCCTCTAATAAAGGACTTAGATACACTTCCTCCATTCCCGTATCATCTATTTGAACACAATCGTGATAAATACCCCGGTTTTGCCTCCATCCAGACGTCCCGTGGATGTCCCTATGCCTGCATATTCTGTTCCCAGAGGAGCATATCCGGGCGCGTTTACAGGTATCAGAGCAAGGAAAGGGTGCTATTTACTATTAAAAAGCTGATAGATTCGTACCATCCCGATACCATAAGGATAATGGACGACGAGATCGGCGCTAACCGGAAGAGGCTGCTTGAACTCCTTCAGGGGATTATTGATAACGGGTTTAATAAACAGGTCTCATTCACCGGGCCCATGCGGGGGGATAGTTTTGATGAAGAGGTGGCATCTAAAATCAAAGAGGCCAATTTCAGTCAAATCTCCTTCGGGCTCGAGACCGCCAGCGAACCCCTGATGAAGACAATTGACAAGGGGGAGACCGTGGAACAGGTAGTTAAGGCCATTCATCTGGCTGGTTCTTATGGCATACCTACGGCCACCACTGTCATATTTGGACTCCCCACTGAGACAAATGCCGACCGATGGAAGGCCATCAAGCTGGTTAACTCCCTGCCGCTTGACAGTGTAAGGTTTAACATCCTGACGCCTTATCCCGGCACACGGGTCTTTGATAGACTCACCAAGGAGGGCAAGATACACATCGCAGAGGGCTGGGCAAATTTCTCAGTCCAGTACATGTGGCAAGGCGACGACATACCTTACGTGCCTGCTGGTACAGACAGGTATGAATTGATGTTCATGACCATGTTTGCAAATCTGCTCTTTTATCTCAATCCAAGAGGCATCTGGAAGGCCCTGACGTCACGTCTGGCCGGCGGAAACGTCATCTCCCTGCCAAAACGCTGGTACCTCTCCACCTATTTTTTCAGGATAGCCCGTGTCGCACTCTACTTAATCCGCCGCTTCCTGTTCGTTGCCGGCATGATGCTACTCGTCAAGATTAGTTCTTATCTACATTTAGATGAACGGCAGAGCATACGACACCAGACGACACCGGGAGAGTGGTAGTCACTATGGAGCCACATGTCTATAAACGGTTGGTGGAGATGGAGCAAACGGGCTGGTACTACGTGGCCCGGCGTGATGCCATAAAAGACCTAGTTGTGCGATTCATCGCGCCTGAATCCAGGCAGTTGAAGATACTGGACGTCGGGTGTGGAACTGGAGGGAATACTAACTTTCTGGCGAACTTTGGGGACGTTACCGGGCTGGAGCCATCCAATCTGGCCATCAGACTCTTAATGGAACGATACCCTCATCTCAAGGTCGTCAAGGGCAGTGCTGAAGAGATTCCCGCAAAATTTCAGGGTCAGACTTTCGATTTATGCACCATCCTGGGGGTTTTATATCACAGGGGGGTCTCTGACCCTGCGAGGGTGATACGGGATGTGAGTGCCGCACTCAAGGACGGTGGCTGGCTAATCTGGAGTGAGAGTGTTTACCCGTTTCTGACCCGCCAGCTGGATGAAGAGACACACGGCGCCCGCCGTTTTTACCCGGGCCAGATGTGCAGTTTCTTAACGGAAAGCGGGTTCAAAATCCGATTCAAAGCGCATCTGGTTTCATGGGGGTTCCCGATATCCCTTGCGCTGGCCTTTCTTTATCGTTCCAGGAAAGACTCAAACATTAAAAGAGATAATGAGGATGAGGCACCCGAAATGAAGATACAGAACAGTTACATAAACAGTCTGCTTTACGCCATCGCCCGTCTGGAGTGGAAACTTTCATTAAACATATATCCGCCACCATTTGGAGTTTCTTATCTCATCCTGGCCCAAAAACCCAGGTGACGTCCGCCTCAGGCGGACTGGGCTATAAAGTAGAGGCTCTGCCCACGGTGAAAAATAGGGCTGTCCGCCTAAGGCGGACCTGAGGCGGACTGGACTACAGTGAAAATAGG
>FWPU01006555.1_pt1 | contig 11032 bp, 9 predicted proteins | sample 2228361 | NCBI WGS metagenome assembly FWPU01 (sample SAMEA103939777, study PRJEB20133) | metagenome | reverse complement strand
TCTCGCGGCCTTACGCCGACGCCTTTGTCGTCGTCCTTCCGGCAGGGTGGTTCGCCAGCACAACGCCGTCCTGGTGCGGCTCGTGCAGCGGTCTGACCTACCTGGCGACACAGGTCGGCATGGCCCAGTTGAATCCGATGTACCCGATGGGCTACAAGACCTCGGCCCACGAGTTGGGGCACATTTTTGGCCTCTGGCGGGATTGCGAACAGTATGATCCGCTCTGCAATCCTGACATCAGAGATGGCATCGGCAACGCGGTTGTTGATGGGCTGTGGGTGCAGAGGCGCCGCCTGATGGACTACAACGGCCACCCCGTCTATTCGTTTATGGGCGCCTCGGCCTACGCCGATTTCTGGGTGGACGCCGGCGACTACGGCCAACTGCTGAACGACCGCAGGTTGACGGTAGGCGGCCTGGCGGCGCTCGGCGGGGACCAGGAGAAGGCCATCCTGGTGGCGGGGACGCTTTTTGAGGACGGCCACGTGGAACTGGCGGACTGGTATGTGCTGGACGGCGCCCAGGCGGACGAACTCCCGCTGGGCGACTACTGGCTGCGCTATTTGGGTGCCGACGAGCAGGTACTGGCGGAGCGCACCTTTGACCTTTCACTGACCCCGGAAGGGATTTCCGTCACCCAGGTGCCGTTCGTCTTTCGCGCGCCCTACATCACCGACACGGCGCGTATTGTGATCGGCACGGGCGCAAGTGAGATCGCCTCGCGGACGGTCTCGGCGTATGCGCCGGTAGTGACGGTGACCGCGCCGGCCGGCGGGGAACTGCGCGGGGTCGTGGAGGTCTCCTGGAACGCCGCCGATGGGGATGGCGACGACCTGTCTTTCGCCGTCCTCTACAGCCCGGACGGCGGCGCGACCTGGAACGCCCTGGCGACCGGCCTGAGTGAGACCACGTATGCGTGGGACACGGCGGGGCTGCCGGCGGGGAACCGCTACCAGGTGCGGGTGCTGGCGACGGACGGGGTGAACACGGGCACAGACGTCTCCGACGGGTTTCTCACTGTCATCGGCTACACGTACCTTCCGGTTGTCCTCAAGAATGACTGATGGGGCAACATGTTGCTGAAAACGGACAGCGACCACGTGCCCGGCATGGGTGCGGCCGGCTGAATACAGATGGGCGCCAATGTTGACCCCACCGCTATCGCTGACTTGTCGTGTCCAGACATGGCGAGCGAGGTAGGCCTCAACCTGCGCCATTGGGTAGCGCTGATTGTAGCGCTGGCGACAGCGATCCAAGAGCGCTTGCAGTTCTTCGACCGTGGCGCAGGGTTCATCTTTCCAGGCCATATCACCGATCGTTCGATGCGTGCGTTCACCTTCGGCTTGATCGGTAGGTTGTCTCCGACGCCCCGTCACATGGGTGATGCCCAGGCCGCACCACCATGAACTGAGGCGTCCATTTGCCAGCGTTGGTGTGGATAGTGTGCTGAGGGAAGCGCCTTCTCTGGATAATGCGTATGCTGACGTGGCTGCACAGCTTCGGGACATCGGTGCTTGAACAGCGCCGCCAAGCATGCATCGCTCGGCAGCTCCGTGGGCTCCAGGTGCAACTGCTCTACCAGCTCCAGCTTGATGTTGGCCGGTCCCCAGTGCGGATGCCGACGTTTCAAGGCGACGGCGCACTCGACAAGCTCAGCCGGGTAGCTGCACAGAATCCCGGCCGCAGGTCGCCCACGCCTGACGGCGTATCCGCTGGCGGGCCTCTTCCGCCGCAGGCCAAAGCGGCGTCAAGCCGCCGCAGGCTAAAGCGGCGTCAGGCCGCCGTAAGCCAAGTGGGCCCATATCCAGATTAATTTATTAAAGATCGTCACCGGGCGCTGCTCAGTCGTGCGAGCTCCCGTCCCCTCCTCCTTCGTATCATTTGCCACATGGCCACACCCCCGATTTGACAATCTCTCCCTATCGCACTATACTCGCCACCGTTGAGATGTCCGCATAGATATACACAGAAAAACATAGGAATAATCATCGCCATGGCTTCTACTTCATCCGACGCCGCGCGCTGGCTCGACCTGAGCGAGGCCGCCGACTACCTCGGCGTTCACTTCACCACCCTGCGCCGCTGGACCGACGCCGGCAAGGTGCCGTGCATCCGCACGCCGGGCGGCCGGCGACGCTACCGTCTGGCCGAGCTGACCGCTTTTCTTGCCGGCCTGCAGCAGGGAGAGCCGCGCGCTGCACTGACGACAGACAGTCAAAGCCTGGCTGCGCTGCTGCCGCCCAAGCACCTGGGCATCACAGCGGAGCCGTGGTACGGCCGGCTGGACGAAGCGACGCGGACGACGATGCGCCACGGCGGCCAGCAGTTGATGGCTGTACTGATCCAGTACGTGACGCGCCATAACGGCGGCGAAGCCTTCCTGCAGGAAGGCCAACGACTGGCAGCGCTCTATGGGATGGAGTGCCGCCGGGCCGGCCTGACGCTCATCGAGACGCTGCGCGCCTTCCTGCTGGTGCGCCGCGCCATCAACGATTCCGTTCACCGGGCCGGCGCGCTGGCCGGCGCGCCCGACGCCGACACCTGGCGGCTTTACGAACGCATGACGACCTTCCTGGACGCCCTGTTGCTCGCCACCGTCGCCGGCTTTGAAGAGGCCCAGGCGCGCCCCCTGCCAGCCACAAATTCCACTCCGAGCCACAGTGCATGAATCCAACACCGTACCCGCCTCCGCGGTTGATCTTCTGGGAGACGACCGCGGGCTGCAACCTGGCCTGCATCCACTGCCGGCGCATCACCGTGGCCGACCAGCTCGTGCCGCAAGACCTGACCACCGCCGAGGCATTTGACCTGGTGGATCAGATCGCGGCCTTTGCGCGGCCGATCTTCGTGCTCTCCGGCGGCGAGCCGCTCTTCCGGCCCGATATCTTTGACATCGCCCGCCGCGCCGCGGATGCCGGGCTGATCGTGGCGCTGGCGACCAACGGCACGCTGATTGACGCCGCCGTGGCGCGGCGCATCCGGGAAAGCGGTGTGCGCCGGGTCAGCCTCAGCTTCGACGGCGCGGACGCGCCCACCCACGACATCTTCCGCGGGCCGGGCGCGTTCGACAAAGCCATCGCCGGCATGGCCCATCTGCGTGCCGCGGGCGTGCCGTACCAGATCAACACCACCGTCGCCCGGCACAACGTCCATCAGATGGACGAAATGCTGCGCATGGCGACCGAACTGGGCGCGCAGGCGCTGCACCTGTTCCTGCTGGTGCCCGTCGGCTGCGGGGTCGAGATCGCCGACGGCCAGCAGATCAGCCCGACCGAATACGAGGCGGTGCTGAACTGGATGTACGACGCCGAGATGCAGGGCGGCATCGAGCTGAAGGCCACCTGCGCGCCGCACTACTTCCGCATCGTCCGTCAGCGCCAGGCCGAGGAGCGCCGCCAGGGCATCATCCGCGAGCGGCCGGCCAGCCACCATCGCCAGGCGCACGCCGGAGGCCACGGCCTTCCCGGCCATCCAGGCCGCGGCGACGGCAACGAACAGGCCCGCCAGGCCATGGCGGCCATGACCAAAGGCTGCCTGGCCGGGACGGGCGTCTGCTTCGTCAGCCACCGCGGCGAGGTCTTCCCCTGCGGCTATCTGCCGGTGGAGGCGGGGAACATCCGCCGCCAGCCGTTCCGGGCGATCTGGGAAGGCGCGCCCCTCTTCGCCGAGCTGCGCGATCCCGACCTGCTGGGCGGCAAATGCGGCCTGTGCGAGTTCAAACGGGTCTGCGGCGGCTGCCGGGCGCGCGCCTACGGCATGACGCACGAATACCTGGGCGAGGAGCCGTTCTGCACCTATGAGCCGGCGCGGTTGCGCCAGGAGGGAAGCCGGTGATGAGCCACGAAGCATCCAACTCGCTCGACATCCGCGAGCAAAGTCGCACGACCGACGGCCGCCCGATGACGCTGGATCGGCGCCTGTACATGCAGCTATACGCCTTCGGCGGCTGCGACGACGCGGCGCCGCTGATCGCCGCGCTGACCGCGGCTGCGTGGCCCGGCGTGCTTTACGAGGACCTCCACGATCCGCGGGGCATCGCGCTGCTGACGTGGCACGAGCACGCCGATTTCTTCATCACCGACCTGCGTCGTCTTCTGCGCCGATCGCCCTTCGGCGAGCTCACGCTCAAACCGGAGTACACCATGTTTGGCCGCACGTATGCCCAGGGCCACGAGGCGGACCTCGAGCAGGCGTTGATCACGCGACCGCGACAGAAACTTTGCGATCCAACGCTGTCGTGGGCCATCTGGTATCCGCTGCGGCGCACAGGCGCGTTCGAGCGGCTCTCGGCCGATGAACAGCGGGTGATCCTGATGGAACACGGCGGCATCGGCCATGCCTTTGGTCGGGCTGGCTACGGCACGGACATCCGTCTGGCGTGCTACGGCCTTGACAGGAACGATAACGACTTCGTGATCGGGCTGCTCGGGCCTGACCTGCATCCGCTTTCGGCTCTGGTACAGCGCATGCGCAAGACGAAGCAGACCTCGCAATATATCGAGCGGATGGGGCCGTTCTTCGTCGGCAAGGCCATCTGGCAAAACCGGGAGGCGGCATGAACGACGCCGTCTTGCTCCTGGCCTACGGCGGCCCCGACTCGCTCGCCGACATCCCGGCCTACTTGGCCGATGTCCGCGGGGGCCGGCCCACGCCGCCCGGCCTGCTGGCCGAGATCACCCATCGGTACGCCTCGATCGGCGGCGGCTCGCCGCTGCTGGCGATCACGCGTCGGGTGGCGGACAAGCTGGCCGCGGCCGTGGGGTTGCCGGTCTATGTGGGGATGCGCCACTGGCGCCCCTTCATTCGCGAGACGGCGGCGCAGATGGCCGCGGACGGCGTGCGCCGTTGCGTGGCGATCTGCATGGCGCCGCACGCCAGCCGCCTGAGCACCGGCGCGTATCGGGCGCGGCTGGATGAGGCGCTGGCCGCCGTGGGCCACGGGATGACCGCCGACTTCGTCGAGAGCTGGCACACGGTCCCCGCCTACCTGGACGGCATCGCGGCCAATGTGCGTGCGACGCTGCACCGCTTTGCGGATCCCGCCGCGGTGAAAGTCATCTTCACCGCGCACAGCCTGCCGGCCTCGATCCTGGCCGAGGGCGACCCCTACGACCGCCAGCTCGACGAGACGGCGCATCTGGTGGCAGCGCGGTTGGGGCTGCCTGCGGATCGCTGGATGCGTTGCTATCAGAGCGCCGCGCAGACCGGCGCGCCGTGGCTTGGGCCGCAGGTCGAGGAGGTCGTGCCGCAACTGGCCGCAGCCGGCGAGCGCAACCTGGTGATCGCGCCCATCGGCTTCATCGCCGACCACGTCGAGATCCTGTACGACCTGGACATCGGCCTGCAGGCGATCGCCGCCCGCTGCGGCGCCCGCGTCGAGCGCACGCCCATGCTCAACGACAGCCCGTACCTCATCGCTGCGCTGGCCGAAATCTGCCGGTCCCGGAAGTGGGACGCGGACGAGCGCGGATGAACGCGGATAACGGGGACAGAAGCCGACACACTGACAATCACGCATCACGCATCACGCAACACAACAGGCCATCATGCACCCAACATCACCCACCCGCCACGTCGCCGTCATCGGCGGCGGCATCGCCGGGCTCAGCACGGCGTATTACCTGCAGAAGCAGGCGGCCGCGACCGGCGCTGCGATCCGCTATACCGTGCTGGAGGCGGCCTCGCGCTGGGGCGGCCATATCCTCACCGAGACAGTGGAAACGGACGCCGGCCGCTTCATCGTCGAGGCCGGGCCGGATTCCTTCATCACCCAGAAGCCGTGGGGCGTGCAGTTGGCGCGCGAGCTGGGGCTGGGCAACCGGCTCCTGGGCACCAACGACGCCATGCGCAAGGTCTTCGTGCTGAACCGGGGCAAGCCGACCCCCATGCCCGACGGCGTGCTGCTGATCGTGCCCACGAAACTCATGCCGTTCGTCCGCTCGCCGCTGATCTCGCCCCTGGGCAAGCTGCGCATGGGGCTGGATCTGCTGATCCCGCCCAAGCGCGATGGGCAGGACGAGACGCTGGCCGACTTCGTGCGCCGCCGGCTGGGCAGCGAGGCGCTGGACAAGATCGCGGAGCCGCTCCTCTCCGGCATCTACAACTCGGAGGCGGACCGGCAAAGCCTGCTGGCGACCTTCCCGCGCTTCCGGGACCTGGAAGTGAAGTACGGCAGCCTGACGAAGGGCATGTTGGCCTCGCGGCGCAACGGCCACGGCCCGCAGCCCGGCGCAAACGACCAGAAGCCGCTCTCGGTCTTCATGTCGCTGGCCGGCGGCATGGGTGAGCTGGTGGAGGCGCTGGTCGCGCAGCTTACCGGCGATTTACGCCTCAACACGCCCGTCGAGCGGCTGGCCCGCCGACCGGAGGGCGATTACGTCCTGACCCTCGCCGGGGGCGAGACGCTGCGGGCCGACGCGGTCGTGCTGGCCGTGCCGGCCTATGTCGCGCAGGCGCTGGCGCGCGAGGCGGCCCCGCAGGTTGCGGCCGGGCTGGGAAGCATCCGCTACGTCAGCACCGGCACGATCTCGCTGGCCTACCGCCTGGCCGACATCCGCCGGCCGCTGTTGGGGTTCGGCCTGGTCGTGCCCAGCAGCGAGCGCCGGCCAGTCAACGCGGTGACCTGGAGCTCGTTGAAGTTCAACGGCCGCGCGCCGGAAGGCTACGCACTGCTGCGGGTCTTTTTCGGCGGCTCGCGCAGCCCGCAATCCATGGCGCTGGACGACGACGCGCTGCTGGCGACCGTGCGCGGCCAGTTGCGGGAGTTCATGGGCATCGAGGCCGCGCCGCTGTTCCAGCGCATCTACCGCTGGGAGCGTTCCAACGCGCAGTACGACGTGGGGCACCTGGAGCGCGTCGCCGCACTGGAAGCAGCCCTGCCGCCCGGCCTGCACCTCACCGGCAGCCCCTATCGCGGGGTCGGCCTGCCCGATTGCATCAAGCAGGGGCAGGAGACGGCGGGAAAGGTGCTACAGACAACGCGATTCCCGGCCACGAATTACACGAATTGACACGAAACAAGTAATTCGTGCTAATTCGTGTCATTCGTGGCGGACGCATTCTTATTGCACTGTAAAGGAGATAACTGTGGTTTTTCGTCTTCGTGTGGTTTTCGCCATCATCATCCTTTCTCTCATCAGCGCGGGGTGCGCGCCGGCGGCCCTGCAGCCCGTGGCGCAGGCGCCGGCCACAGCCACGACGGCCCCTGCCAGCCCCACGCCGGCATCCGGCGGCGTGCTGGTGCGCGCCATGACCTCGGAGCCGGCGACGATTGATCCGCAGGGCGCGCCCAGTTCGGGCCTGAGCCTGGTGCTGCCCTACCTGTTCGATACGCTGGTCGTGCGCGATAGCGACAACCGGCTGCACCCGCTGCTGGCCGAGTCATGGCAGGTCGCGGCGGACGGCAGGACGATCACCATGACCCTGCGGTCGGGCGTGACCTTCCACGATGGGTCCCCGCTGACCGCGGATGCGGTGCGCCTGACCTTCGAGCGTTTCAAGGCCAAAGGCGCGAAATCGCCCATCTACGGCGGCATCCAGCAGATCGGCGGGATCGAGGCCGTTGACGAGCTGACCGTGCGCTTTACCTTCAAAGAGCCGGCCGCCAACTTCTGGAGCACCATCTCCATGCCGTACGCGGGCATCCTCAGCCCGGCCTCCATCGAGCGGGCCGCGGCCGACGACAAGGCGCCCCTGGTCGGCACGGGGCCGTTCACCCTGGGCGAATGGCAGGCGGGCCAGTCCATCACCCTGCTGCGCAACCCGGCTTATGCGTGGGGGCCGGAGATCGTCGAAAACCGCCGCGCCCCTTACCTGGAAAAACTCGTCTTCAAGGTCATCCCCGATGCGGCCACGCAGCTTGCCGCGCTGCAGGCAGGCGAGGTGGATGTGATCTTCGTCAACAACCCCGATCACCTGAGCAAGCTCCGGCAGGATCCCAACATCCAGCTCCAGGAAGCGGTGCTCAACAGCCTGATCTACCTGGGCTTCAACACGCAAAAGGCGCCGTTCAACGATCCAGCCGTGCGCCGGGCGCTGGCCCATGCCGTGAACAAGGACGAAATCCTGGAGCTGGCGCTGGGCGGGGTGGGCATCCGGGCGTTCGCGCCCCTGCCGCCGACGCTGCCGGGCTTCGACGATGCGCTGGCCGAGCATGAGCTGGGCCACGACCCGGCTACGGCGCAGGCGTTGTTGGCGGAGGCCGGCTTCACCGCGGGCAGCGACGGCGCATGGGCCAAAGACGGGCAGCCCCTCAAGGCCGTGCTGCTCACCTCCAACCGGGCGCCCAACGACGCCATCGCCGCGCTGCTGCAAAGCCAGCTCAAGGCCATCGGCGTGCCGGTGGAGATCCAACAGCTCGACAGCAAGGCTGTGATGGAGGCGACGGCCGCGGGCAAGTTCGACCTGCTGTTGTGGCGCTACGACTGGAACGACCCGGACGCGCTGAACCTCTACTTGGGCTCCAACCGGATCGGCAGCACCAACCGGGTGGCCTACAGCAATCCGGCCGTGGATGACCTGCTGGCCCAAGGCGCGCGCGAGCTGGACGAGGCCAGGCGCAACACGCTCTACGTCGAAGCGCAGAAGCTGATCCTGGCCGACGCGCCGTGGCAGCCGCTCTACGTGCCGCTGGACGTGCTGGCGCTCAGCAAACGGGTGGAGGGCGCGCGGGTCGGCTATATGGGCCGGTTGCTGGTCAACGACGCGCGGGTGACGCGGTGAAAGACCTTACCCCCTGGCCCCTTTTCGGCCGGGAGAGAGAAGAATCCACTCCCCTTCCCTCGCAGGAAAGGAGTTGGGGGGTAGCTGGATGGTTTGTCCGATGATCCTCACCTACGTCGCACGCCGGCTGGCCGGATCGCTGGCCGTGCTGCTGGCCGTCAGCTTGGTCGTCTTTCTGGCGTTGGACGCGACGCCGGGAGACGCGGCCGCGGCCATGGCCGGCGACAGCGCATCGGCGGAGCAACTGGCGGTCCTGCGCGCCGAATTGGGGCTGGATCGAGGCGTCCTGCCACGCTACATCGCGTTTCTGGCCGGCCTGCTGACGCGCGGCGACCTGGGCCGCTCCCTGGTCAGCGGCCGGCCCGTGGCCGGGCTGGTGCTGGAGCGCCTGCCGCACACGGTCGCGCTGGCGCTGACTGCGGTGGCGCTGGCCGCGCTGCTCGGCGGGCTGGGGGGGACGCTGGCCGCGCTGCGCGCCGGCACGCCGCTGGACACCGCATTGATGGCCGGAGCCGCGCTGGGGTTGGCCGTGCCCACTTTCTGGAGCGGGCTGCTGCTGATCCTGCTCTTCTCGCTGCATCTGCGCTGGCTGCCGGTGACGGGCGGGAGTACTCCGGCGCACCTGATCCTGCCTGCGGTCACGCTGGCGCTGCCCACGGCTGCCGCAGTAGCGCGACTGGTGCGCAGCGGCCTGCTGGACGTACTGGCGGCCGACTACGTGCGGACCGCTCACGCCAAAGGGCTGACCCCGCGGCGCGTCGTGATCCGTCACGCGCTGCGCAACGGGCTGATCCCCGTGGCCGCGGTGCTCAGCCTGCAGCTCGGCCACCTGCTGGGCGGCGCGTTCATCGTGGAGACCATCTTCGGCTGGCCCGGCCTGGGCCGCCTGGCCGTGCAGGCGATCTTCGACCGCGACACCCCGGTGGTGCTGGCGGCGGCGCTGGCCGCGGCGGCGCTCTACTCAGCGGTGAATCTGGGAATGGACATCGTGCACGGCTGGCTCGATCCGCGCGTGGGCCGGGAGGCAATCTGATGTCCATCGTGAGGTTTGGAGTGACGAGTGCAGTCGTCCGGGCGGGCCCACAGCGACTCAAGTCGCTCCTGCGAACACGCGTCCATGTCAGAGATCGGTTACAGCCTCGATTCCAGGGCGCTGCGCGGCGCATCCCGCCCGGCTTGACCGCCGGCGGCATCATCATGACACTGGTGGTATTGGCGGCCGTCGCCGCGCCGTTCATTGCGCCCTACGCGGCCGATCAGGTGCTGGCCGGCCCGCGCCTGGCAGCGCCGAGCGCGGCGCATCCGTTCGGGACCGATACCCTGGGGCGGGACATGTTCAGCCGGGTGGTGCACGGCGCCCGCATCGCGGTCCAGGCGGCCCTGGCCGGGGTGGGGATCGCCGCGCTGCTGGGCGCGCCGGCCGGGCTGCTGGCCGGCTATCGCCGGGGCTGGTTGGATTGGGCGCTGTCGCGCCTGGTGGATGTCTGGCTGGCGTTCCCCGGCCTGTTGCTGGCGCTGGTCATCGTGGCGCGGCTCGGCCCATCGCTGGCGAACGCTATCCTGGCCGTGGGGCTGCTGGCCGCGCCCGGCTTCTACCGCCTGACCCGCGGCCTGACCCTGTCTACCAGCAAAATGGCCTACGTGGAAGCGGCCCAGGCGGTCGGCTGCCGGCAGAGACGCATCCTGGCGCGTCACATTTTGCCGAACCTGGCTTCGTCGCTCATCGTCTTCGCCACCATGCGCGCCGGCACGGCGATCCTGGCCGTCGGGGGGCTGAGCTTTGTCGGCCTCGGCGCGCAGCCGCCCAGCCCGGAGTGGGGCGCGCTGCTGGCCGCCGGCCGCTCGCACATGGACACCGCGCCCTGGCTGGCGATCTTCCCCGGCTTGAGCCTGACGCTGACCGTGGTGGGCCTGAACCTGCTGGGCGACGGCCTGCGCGATCTGTGGGATGGCCGGGCATGTCCGAGAGGCGCCCGATGACAGAACCCAAACCGCCCATTCGCCCGCGACGCAGCTATCCGGCCGCGTGCGAGAAGGTGATCCCTGTGGCCCTGGGCGTCCTGATCGTGGCACCGCTCAGCCTGTTCCTGGGCTTCCTGCGCGCGACGACGCCGTTGCGGCCCGGCGACCAACCGTGAACGACTTTTCCGCACAGATGTCCCTCGATTATGGCCCCCGTCTGCTGAGCGGCCGCGAGTTGCACGACCCATTTGCCGAAAGCGCCAAATTGGGCTAAAATCTAAATCCGTGTTCGATTGTCGGCCTTGCGATCGGCGCCGATCACGGTGTCCTGACGGGGAGAGGTGAGATT
>FWPU01012684.1_pt1 | contig 11033 bp, 9 predicted proteins | sample 2228361 | NCBI WGS metagenome assembly FWPU01 (sample SAMEA103939777, study PRJEB20133) | metagenome | reverse complement strand
GGGGGGCGATTGATTCTCTTGTAAAGCTCCAGGGCTCTCTCAAGCACCTTTCTAAACTCTCCTTTTCAGCGCAGCGGTAAATTAAAACTCGCTTTTCCTCAAGTTTTTGGAGCAAAGGGGGGTAAGAGGGGTCAGTTCTAATTTTTTCTTCAAAAATAAAGAGAACTAGCCTACACCGACGGCTCTGTAGAGGTTGAGGCCAGGTGAGATGAGTGGGTAGGTTGATGCCAGCAGTCACAAGGGCTACGGTGGAGAAGTTAGGGGCTTGCTTAGCTAGTTGGGAGACGCCTTGCTCAAAACTTACTTCGCCAACTGGTTCAAGTTGAGCAAACCAACTCATGGCTTCCGGGAAGTCTGGACGGACTCTGGAAATTAAGTTTCTTCCGTTGTAAGCGCTTAAAATGAGTGGATGTCCAGTGTGGATGGCATAGTGAGCCATTGAAGCAGCTGCTTTAACGATAGTTTCAAAACAGTCTTTACTTAAACTTGGTTGATAAGTGTCGATGTAAATATGAAAGTAAGAGCTGACTCTCTCTTCAAACTCTTTGACGATGAGCTTCCCGACTGATGCAGCCGTTTTTTTCCAGTGGATAAAGCGGAGTGGGTCTTGAGGTTGGTGCTCTCGAACCCCATAGTATTCACCTCCCTGGCTTTTTCGGTAAGCGTGGTGGTGTTCTCTGGGGAAGGAGCCAGTTTCTAGAATAGGTAAGTTTTTGAGGGGAATAATTTCAGGATAGACGACCATTTCAGATGAGAGGTAGAGTTTTTTTGTCCACTGGAATAGACCGAAAGGGAAAGCGCAACTGATTTTCACCGTTCCGCCTTGATAAACACCTCTTTTGGGCGTTATGGAGTAAGTCAGTTCTAACTCCTCATTTCTTTTAAGATAGGGAATGGTCACTTTGGCAGTATCTCCAGCAAATTCATCTTGGCAGACGATTAAGAGTTTACCTCCCCCTTGATTTTTAATGGATAAGTTAAGACTAACAGGTGATTCTGCTTGGGCAAGTTGGGGCGCTTTTCTTTTTATTTGAAGACCTCGTAAAAAGAACAAAGGAGCAAAAATGGAAGAGAGCAGAGTGATGAAGAGAAAGGCGCTGATTAAGTAGAGCCAGCCGGCTTGCAAATTAATGGCAATGAGAAAAAAAAGGCCTGTGATAAAGGCAAAAAGCCCGCCTCTTCGGTTGACCATCACAGCTTCACGGGCACTTTTACTGCCTCAAGTATCTCCCGAACAATCTCCCGAGAGTTTTGGTTGTCCTCTCGGTATTGAGCCTTTAAAACCAAGCGGTGTGAGAGTGCATAAGGTGCTACTTCCTTAATGTCGTCAGGTAAGACGTAATCACGTTCTTTTAGAAAGGCTCGAGCTTGAGCTAGCCGAATTAAAGCAATGCTGCCTCGGGGACTTGACCCGACCGAAACCTTTGGGTGAGTTCGCGTCCTTTTAGTAATATCTACTGCGTAGTGGATTAACTCTTCTTCGACGTGAACTTTCCTGACCATTTGCTGAATTTCGCAGATTTCTTGGGCTGAGACTACGGGCTTTAAGTCTTCAATGGGGTGTGAGAGGAGCTGCATCTTAACGACAGCTTCTTCTGTTTGAAAGTTCGGATACCCCAGGCTAACTGAGAGAAGAAAGCGGTCGAGTTGTCCCTCAGGCAAAGGGTAGGTTCCAAAGTGTTCAAAGGGGTTTTGAGTTGCAATAACGAAGAAAGGGGAGGGCAAACGGTAGGTTGTCCCTTCCACTGTTACTTGAGCTTCCTCCATTGCTTCAAGGAGAGCCGCCTGCGTTCGGGGGGTTGTTCGATTGAGCTCATCAGCTAAGACTACGTTGGCAAAGATGGGGCCAGGTAAAAAACGAAAGTCTTCTTTTTGGGATTGGTAAACAACTACACCAGTGATGTCTGAAGGAAGTAAGTCGGGAGTAAACTGAATTCTTTTGAAAGTGCCTTCGATGGAGCGAGCCAGTGACTTGGCTAGCATTGTTTTGCCGACGCCTGGCGGGTCTTCAATGAGAAGATGACCTTCAGAGATAAAGCAGAGAAGCGCATATTCGACAGCTTGGCGCTTCCCTTTGATTACTTTCTCGATGTTATCAATGATTTTCTCAGCGTTTGCTTGATGCTTTGTCACGCTACTATTATAGCTTAACGTTTCTTACTCTTTCCTTTTGGTTTTGATGGCTCCCCTCCAGGTTTGTTCTGCTCTTTCTCCTTCTTTCTGTCTTTCGTTTTGGTTGCTTCAAATTTTTCTTTAGCTCTTTTCTTGGGCGAGGCTGATTTGCTTGTTTTTTCTTTAGTCTGGCTCGATTCGCTTTGGGCGATAGCTTTACTTAACTGGCTTTTCTTGTTTTTCAAGCGGTTCTTTTCTTTCACTAACTTATTGTAAGTATCTTCACTGCTATTGGCAATTTGAGACCAGTCAAGCGATGCTTGAATGTGTTTTTCAGACTCGCCCAAGACTTGTTTGGCAAGTTTAGAATTGCCTCGCTCAATCATTACTTGGGCTTCTTTTATTCTCAATTCAGCCAAGTGCATCTGATATTTCGCTTTGCCTTGCGGGGTCAAGATGAAAAAAGTTTTAACTTTTTCTAGAGCAATTTTGGCTGGGTAAAGTCGGCTGTCGGGCAAGCTACGAGCTGATGCCACGCCAAGAGAGGAAAAGATTAAGACAAGAGCCACTAAAGCGGCTGAGGCTTTCGGCATTAACCCTCTTTTGGGCTTTGTGCGAAGATAGCTTCTAAAACCAGCTGACTTTTTCAAGGTTTTCTTGGGTTTAAATGGTTTGATTTGGGTGTTTGGTGTGGAAAGTCTCGACGCCAGGTTGTCGAGCTTAATGTAGGATTCAATTTGCTTTTCAATAAGCTGAATGAGGTAATCAGCTAGAGGGTAGTCGCGCTCCTTGAGCGTTTCAATCAACGCTCGGAGCAGCTTTTTAAGGTCATTTATATCGTAGCCTTCCTTTTCAAGCTGGCGCACTTGACTTAAGAGTTGACTAGCGCAAGCTTGATACTTAGCCAACTCCTTCTCTGGCATGGTGGCTCCTTTCCCTTTTTATATCGGCTAAAAGAAGAACTGACTGAACCCCTACTTTAGCCCAAAAGGAGCCATTGAAAGATGGTGATTTGGGGGAGTTTTTAATTAAGTTGGGTGGATTAAGCTTGATTTAGAGCTTTCGTTAGTTCTTCGACATCGAGACCGTGGGCTTGAGCAGCTTCTTCCACTGTTTCTCCAGAAGCAACCATGCAGCCCATGCAAGGCATGCCAAATTTAGCGAAGACCTGCACAGCTTCGGGCTTCCTTTGAAGAACCTCCATTATTGTTAAGTCCTTGGTGATTTCATTGTTGTCAGCCATTTTAATTATGCCTCCTCTTTACGAACTATCAAAACTATAGCTTTTTAAAGCAGGAAGTGCAAGTTATTTTTTGGCTTTGCGCAGGAAAGATTGGTTATGACAAAGGCTGCATTCGTTGCTTAAAGCTTTTCCGTCGTGACAACGCTCTTGGCAACTCTCCATCCTGGCGAAACTTTCGTAGCCACTAAGCTCGTGACCCACTCGATTGTGGCATTCCGAACAACGCATTCTAATTTTCATATGAGCGGAGTGGTTCATCTTTAAACCTGATGAATAGCTCATTTGACGTTCGAGGGTGTGGCATCGAAGGCAGGACTCGGAAGAAATTTCTGAAGCTAGCTCGCTCTCTTGGTTGATTGGTTTCTCATATCGGCCAGTTAGGTGATAGTAGAGGCTCTTAGATGCTTTAATTTTATCCACAACGAGATGTACTAAACCTGGCTTAACATGACAACCAAGGCAGTTCACGTTGCGGTGGTCTGAAGCTTGCCAAGCACTGAAGTCTTTTGACATTTCATGGCAACGATTGCAAAAAGAAGGCTGGAAAGAGTACCAAACACCAGCTCCCCCAAGGACTAAAATGGCCAAAACGGCTAAGGTGACTAGGAATAAATTTCGGGAAAAAATCATGACAAAAGCGTTCTTAGAGAAGAAAACTCCTTGACGCACATCTGAGGAAACACACTTCGATGGGTCACGGTTTAAAACACACTCTCCTGAAGGGAGTACATAGTCACAGTTCTGGCACTTTTCTTTCATCCCCACTCCTTTCCCTCACTTGTCAATAAGAGCCAGCAGTAAAGCTCAAGAGAAAGACTCTCCGCCCTCCCTATGCCTATGATATTATGGACCCCTTACCTTTGGTTCATTTAACCTATTTTTCATTCAAAGTTACCCCCTTCTTTCCCCATAAAAGGTGATGAACGCTTATTCTCCTCCATCTATTGCCAGATAAGTTTAAAGCTTGTTGTTGAAACTAATTCAAAGTCTCTTGTCAACTTTAGGCTTGTTCAGTTAAAAGGTATAATCGAGCTAAGGTTCGTGAAGGGAAATTGAGGAGTGAGGGGAAGGTTTTGAAAGGAAAAGGGCTTTCTTTAAGCTTTGAGGGGGTTCTTTGGAAATAAAGAAAGTAAGAAAAAGAAATCAGAAGATAGTCCCTTTTGAAGCAGGGAAGATAACTCAAGCTATTGAAAAAGCTAGCCAAGCTGTTGGTCAGCCCGACGGGGAACTAGCTAAGAAACTATCCAATAAAGTAGTAGCAAAGTTGGATAAGAAGTTTGCTCAAACAGTTCCATCGGTTGAGGATATTCAAGATTTGGTCGAAGAAACGCTGGTTGAAGAAAACCTGCCTCACGTGGCTAAAGCTTACATTCTTTACCGCCAAAAGAGGGCTGAGATGCGGGAGGTCAAGCAGTTCATTGGCGTCGTTGACGACCTCAAGCTCTCCGTCAATGCAGTTCAAGTTTTGAAGAGGCGGTACTTGTTGCGGGATGAGACTGGCGGAATGAAGGAAACGCCTCGTCAGATGTTTGAGCGGGTGGCAAAAGCAATTGCCAAGGTTGATGCAGAGTATGGTGAAGACGTTTCTCAAGCCGAGGAAGCTTTTTTTAACCTCTTATCGAGCTTAGAGTTTCTACCCAACTCACCGACTTTGATGAACGCTGGGACATCCATTGGCCAGCTCTCAGCTTGCTTTGTTATTCCTGTTGAAGACTCGCTTGAGGGGATTTTCGAAGCAGTTAAAAACATGGCCATTATTCAAAAATCAGGCGGGGGGACAGGCTTTTCTTTTTCTCACCTCCGTCCGGCTGGCGACATGGTTAAAAGCACTATGGGAATTGCCTCAGGACCAGTTTCCTTTATGCGAGTTTTTGATGTGACGACTGACGTTATTAAGCAGGGAGGAAAGCGCCGCGGAGCCAACATGGGCATCCTCCATGTTCAGCACCCCGATATTTTTGAATTCATCACGGCCAAGCGGGAAGAGGGCAATTTAGCCAACTTCAACATCTCGGTGGCGGTGACAGATGAGTTTATGGAAGCAGTCAAGAAAGACGACTCCTATTATTTAATCAATCCACGAAATAAAAAACGAGTTAAGAAGGTTAAGGCAAGAGCCGTTTTCGATTTGATTGTTACTAATGCTTGGAAAACAGGCGACCCAGGGTTGGTCTTCATCGACGAAGTTAACCGAAAGAACCCCACTCCTCATTTAGGGAAGATAGAAAGCACTAACCCATGTGGTGAACAGCCTCTTTTGCCTTATGAGTCGTGCAACCTCGGTTCCATCAACCTCTCCAAGATGGTGAAAGATAAAGAAGTTGATTGGGAAAGATTAAAAGGGGTTACGGAAAAAGCCATTCACTTTTTAGACAACGTGATTGACGCCAATGTCTTTCCAATTCCCCAAATCGCCGAAGTTACTAAGATGAATCGGAAGATTGGCTTAGGCGTTATGGGCTTTGCTGAGATGCTTATTCTCTTAGGCCTGCCTTACCAGTCAAAAGAAGCACTTCAGTTGAGTGAAGAATTAATGAGGTTTATCAACGAGGTGGCTCACCAGAAGTCTCAAGAAATTGCTAAGGAACGGGGGTCTTTCCCTGCTTTTAAAGGGAGTATTTGGGAGAAGATGGGCTACGAAGCCATGCGCAACTCCACTTGCACCACCGTGGCGCCGACAGGCACTATTAGCATCATCGCCGACACTACCAGCGGCATTGAGCCTCTTTTCGCCGTCTCCTTTGTCCGCGATGTCTTGGAAGGAACTAAGTTACTTGAGGTCAACTCACTTTTTGAAGCAACTGCCTTGTCAAGAGGTTTTTACTCCCGTGAGTTAATGCTAGAAATTGCCAAGTCGGGGTCGATTAAAAACTTAAAAAATATCCCACCAGACGTTAAAAAGATTTTTCAAACAGCTCTCGACATTGAACCCGAATGGCACGTGCAGGTGCAGGCAGCTTTTCAAAAATACACCGACAACGCTGTTTCCAAGACAGTCAACTTACCTCAAGACGCCACTACTGATAAAGTGAGACAAATTTACGAACTAGCTTATCAATTAAAGTGCAAGGGCATCACCGTTTACCGCTATGGCAGCAAGAAAGAGCAAGTTCTTTATCTAGGCAGTTTAAAGGAAGACGAAAAACTAGTTTCAGCTAAATCGGAGTATTCAGGTGGCTGCCCCGCTACGTCTTGCCCTTTTTAATTCTTTCGCTTCCTCAGCAGTTAAGAAGGAAAACTCTGCTCCGAGGAGTAAGGTTAGGATGAAGAGGTAAATCCAGAGAAGCAACAGGATGAAAACGCCAATGGGTCCATAAAGCGCCGTTAAGTTAATTTTGGTTCCATACCAAGCAAAGAGCTGATTTAAAATTCCGAGCAAAACTACACTGAAAAAACTACCCGCTAGAGCGCTTCGCCAGCTAGCTTTTTGGGCAGGCAAGATGCGGTAAATCAAGACTAAAATGAGGAAAGTTAAAAACAAATAAAGGTAAGAAGAACCCCAACCCCAAACCACTTCAAAACCAGGAATTTTTTTAAGGTAAGTTAGAGCTGCTTGGAAAAGCACAAACGATAAAGTTAAAACGAGAAAGAGAAAAAGCATTAAAAGTAGAAAGAGCCATGATAAAAACTTCCTTTTCCAGATGGACCTTTCGTGCCTGATTCCCCAGATAGTGTCGAGAGCTAAACTAAACTGTTCCAAGAAAGCAGCTCCGGAAAGGAAAAGGGCAGTGAAGCCAACGATACCAGTTAACTGCCTGGCTGACTCAGCCGTTTCCAAGCTTCGTTCAAGAAAGCTCGCAGTTGGTGGAAGCACACCCGCCACAGCTTGGATGAGTTCAGTCTTTAAAGAAACGGCCAAGGGCAGGCCTGCTGCAAGAAGGTATCCAAAGACTGTAATAACTAAGAGAAGCAGCGGAAAGAGGGAGAAGGAAGCAAAGAAAGCCAAAGCAGCTCCGAGCATCAAGCAGTCATCAGCCAGAAACTTTTTGGCAGCGCAGCAGCAGCGACTTGCCAGTTTTTGCAAAGCTTTCACAGGGTAAGCCTAGACTTATTGGAAGCTTAATTCAAGAAAGTTCAAGGCTAAGGAAGTCTTTTGGTTTGCCCGCTTAGCGCCAGCTTAATTAGAGCTTTTAAAAGTTTGAAAAGCTTTCTCAAGAGCCCCCTCCTTTCTAATTTTGTCTAAAGTTATAGACAATTCTTGAGCCAACTTAAGAACACTTTGCAAGCAAATTAACTTTTGAAAGCGCTTTTATAATGTATTTATGTCAAAGTTCTTAGATATTGTCAATGGTTATAGACACTTTGTCAACAATTTTATACTCAAATTTTGTCAAAAAAATTAGTTTTTGTGTCTATAATTTTTGGCATGGAGCCTGGGGGGCTAAGTAGCTTTGTTAAAAAAAGGCGACAAGCCTTGGGTTTAACTCAACAAGGTCTGGCGGAGAAGTCCGGTTTAAGCCGTGGTGTCGTTGCCTTGATTGAGCGAGGTTTTGAATATGCTACCAACAAACCTTATCGGCCTTACCCTGATACCCTTAGACTTTTAGCTCAAGGCCTCGAGACTGACTATGAATATCTCTTGTTTCTGGCTGGCTACCTTGAGTATGAAGATAAAGCAAAAGAAGCTTCAGCCCCTTATAACTTAGTTAAGAAGGTTGACGCCGAGCTAGCCCAAAATCTCCTTCAACTTCCCGCTTCAAAAATTGAGCTGATAAAAAAAATCGTGGCCGCCTTTTTAGGAGGATAAACCAGCCTTAAGAGTGAAGTTAAGGGGTCATCTGGTTTAAAATACCCTCACCATGTTTAAACTGAATAAAAATGCTTTTCTCTGGGCGCTTTACGACTTCAGCAACAGCATTTTCCTCACCGTTTTTTTGATTATTTACTTCCCGCAGTGGCTTTTAAACGAGCAGAACTTTCCCGATATTGTTTACGGCGTTTTAGTGGCAGTTGTCACCATTATTACAGGACTTTTCTTGCCTGCCTTGGGCGCCTTAAGTGACCTTCGAGGCTATCGACTGCGCTTTTTTCGGATATTTGTCACGTTGGCATGGCTGGCTTCGCTTTTGACTGCTGCTGCTGCCAATTTTATCTCGGGTCTTTTGGGAGTGTGGTTAGCTATTATCTTTTTTGCAGTCGCCTTTTTTTCTTTTCAGCCGACCTTAGTTTTATACGATGCTTTACTGCCTCAAGTAATTGAGAAAGAACGCCAAGCAGTTCTTTCTGGTATCGGCTTTATCATCGGTTATATTGGCCAAATTATCGGGCTTTTAGTCGTTTCATATTTTGTTAGTTCCTCACGAGTTAACCTAGCGCAAGCTGCTTTTTTTCCCGCTTCTTGCCTCTTTTTTTTCAGCGCGCTCCCCACTTTAATTTGGCTAAGAGAGCTGAAAAATAAAGCCCTCGTTCAAAAAAACCATTCTCTTAAAGAAGCTTATGTCCGAGTTGGTGAGACTATTAAAAATATCCGCCATTATAAAAAGGTATTTTACTTTGTCCTTGCTTATTTTCTTTACGCCAACGCTATCACCACGGTGACTGCTTTTACCGTCGTTTATGCTGAAAAGGTGCTTGGTTTTGCTGGGCAGGCTAAGATACCCCTCTACATCATGGGAACCGGAGCAGCTATTGTCGGAGCTTTCTTAAGCGGAACTTTTGCCAACTCTTTGGGGCTTTCGAGAATTTTAAAGGCTACTCTGTGTGGTTGGTTAGGTTGTTTTGCCTTTGGAGCAGTAGCTACTTTTCAGTGGCATGGTTGGCTTTTAGCTCTTTGGTTGGGTTTTTTAACAGGAGTCACTTTCACAGTTTCCAGACTGGTGGTAATCGGACTAACTTCAAGTGAGAAGTTGACTGAGTTTTTTGGTTTTTTCGGACTGGCGGGCCGACTGGCCACCACGGTTGGGCCGCTTTGGTGGGGCATGGTCACTTTGGCTTTTGCTTTTCTTGGCGTGGATAAGTATAGAATAGCTGTGAGCTCTTTAGGCCTTTTTATCTTAACTTCCTTGATTTTGTTAAAGAAAGTTTGGGACTGACTTCAATTAGGTTTAGTCTTTCCTTGGTGGGCTCTTATAAAGTCAATGAAGGCTTGCTGAAGACGGGAAAGAGGTGTTTTAGGGTGGTAGGCCAAGAAAAAATCCCGCTTCAACTTCAAGTCAGCGATGGGAGCTGCCTTGATGGTTTGGTTAGCTAGGTGAGGTTGGAGAGCCCATTCAGAGATGGTGGAAATTCCCAACCCTGCTGCCACGGCAGTAATCACTGCTTGGGTGCTTCCCAGCTCCATGGCGACATTTAAGTCAGCCAAAGAGTAACCTTTCTTTTCCAATTCTTGCAGGAAGGTTTTACGAGTGCCTGAGCCTGGTTCTCTCAAAACCCAAGAGTATTTGAGAGCATCTTTCAAGGTAACCCTGGCTTGACTGCTCAAGGGATGGTTGTTGGGAATGGCCAAATAAAGCTGGTCTGTTGCAATTTTTTCCGTGGCTATATTGAGTTTGGGAAACTTGCTTCCAATAAAGCCGATGTCGAGCTGGTGCTGGCTGATTCTCTTAGCAATGGAGAGCGAGTCGCCAATTTCCAGTTGAAGCTGGGCTAAAGGGTATTTTTTCTTAAACTGGCTCAGGAGGGAAGGTAGAATATACTCTCCAGGAATGGTGCTGGCTCCCAACAATAACTCACCTTTAATTACTCCCTTTAGTTCTGCAAGTTCTTCTAGCAACTTCTTTTCATCTTTGGTTAAGCGTTGAGCGTAACGGTAGACGACTTCACCAGCTTTCGTAAGGCGCAGTTTAGTTGAGGAACGGTCAAGAAGGGTTTCCCCGCACTCTCTTTCCAGTGCTTGAACTTGAAAACTGACTGCAGGCTGGGTCAAGTTGAGCTCTTCGGCAGTCTTGGAAAAACTTTTCTTCTCAATAACTTTGAGAAAAGTTGCTAAATACTCTGTGTTCAAGTAGCCTTCTTTCCAATGTTATTATAAGTTGTTTTGATATAAACTATAATTCACTTTTAAACTTTTGTGAAGGTGGGCGAGGGTGAAATTAACTCAACTGGTAAAAAAGAGTGGCTGAGCATCAAAAATAGGTCCGGCGGACTTATCCAAGATTCTTGGCGATTTTGAGTTCAAGGGAGTTAAGGAGCTTTTAGTTGGTCTTGACATCCCTGACGATGCAGCCGTTTTTCAGCTCAGCGAAGAGAAAGCCGTTGTGCAAACGGTTGATTTCTTTACCCCCATTGTCAATGACCCTTACTTCTTTGGTCAGATAGCAGCGGCTAATGCTCTTTCTGACATTTATGCAATGGGTGGAAAACCTCTGGTGGCTTTAAACGTGGTGGCTTTCCCTTGTCGGCTTGACTTTTCCATTTTGAAAGAGATTTTGAGGGGCGGAAAGGAAAAGGTTGAAGAGGCGGGAGCTTCCATTATCGGTGGCCATTCAGTCGATGACGACGAGCCGAAGTATGGTTTAGCCGTAACTGGCCTGGTTGATTTAGATAAGTTGACCCCGCTTAACCAAGCGAAAGCAGGAGATAAGCTAGTTCTAACTAAGCCGTTGGGCTTGGGTATTTTGGCTACGGCTCTTAAAGCTGATTTGTTGAGTGAAGGGGAGATGGGGGAGGCTATTGAGAACGCTGCTTACTTAAACGCGGGAGCAGCCGAAGCAGCTTCTCAAGTAGGTTCAAGAGCAGT
>FWPU01004015.1_pt1 | contig 11034 bp, 9 predicted proteins | sample 2228361 | NCBI WGS metagenome assembly FWPU01 (sample SAMEA103939777, study PRJEB20133) | metagenome | reverse complement strand
GCTATGTGTTCCACCAGAGGCGACTGCTTCTGGCGAAACTCATCAATGACTCCTGACAGGTGGGACGCAAGCGAACGGCACGACCTGACCGCTCCCTCACCTGCCCTAACCACAGGGGGCCTTAGCGGGATATGGAATCTACGAACCCCGACTCAGGCGCAAGCAGCCCGGTGACCTTCGAGCCGGGCCGGGAAGTCCTTCACATTTCTGAGATCGAGACCCCCGCCCTGCTCATCGACGGCGCTGCCTTCGAACATAATCTGAGGGCCGCTGCTGCGATGTTTGAGAGGGCGGGAAAGTGGCTGCGGCCCCATTTTAAGACTCATGGCATCCCTGGTCTTGCCCTCCGGCAGTTGGGGAAAGCGACCAACGGCCTCACGTGCGCAACTGTGGATGAGGCCGAGGCGCTGGTTGCAGCGGGTGTGAGCAGCGTACTGATCGCCAACGAGATCGTCACGCGGCGGAAGGTTGAGCGGCTCGCTTCTCTTGCCGAGAAAGCCCAGATCATGGCTGTGGTTGACGCGCTCGAACCTCTCCGCCTGTTTTCCAGCGTTGCCTCTGAGCGCCATGTTGTGATCAATGTCCTCGTCGATGTGGATACCGGGCTGGGGCGCTGCGGCGTGAGGAGTCTGCCGGAAGCCACAACCCTGGCACGTGAGATAGCGGACGCGCCCGGCGTCCACTTTGCCGGCATCATGGGATACGAAGGCCGCTTGAGGGCGACGATGCCCGACCGGGCCGGATACGCCGCCTACGCCTTTGAGCGGCTTGCCGAGGTCAAGGATGCGCTTGAGTCCGCCGGGCTGGCGGTGGAAATTGTGTCGTCATCGGGGACTTCAACGCTGCGCGAGGCGCTTCAAAGCCCGTGCGTTACCGAAGTCCAGGCTGGCACATACGCCTTCATGGAACCGGACATCCTCAACCTCGGCCTGCCGTTCCGGTGCGCCCTCTCGGTGATGACGACAGTAATCAGCACTTCGCCGGGGCAGATCGTGGTTGACGCGGGACGGCGGGTGATCGGGTGTTGTTACGGCCCGCCGCTCCCGATAAGCCCAGAGGCAGAGGTCCTGCGGGTGACAGACGATCATACGATGTTGCGCTGGAACGGCGTTCTCCCTCCCATCGGCTCCCGCCAGCAGCTGCGGCCCAGCAGCAACCGGACGACGTTCCGCCTGAATCGTGAAGCATGGCTTGTTGGCGAAGACGGCATGGCCGAACATGTCTCGGCGCTCCCGGCTGCGCCACCGCCTTGATACGCCGTAGCAGCGCACCGACCTTACGAACTCCGCCTGCCGACACCCGAACGATATCCTCCGTCCAAGCGCATAGATATTCGGCTGTTGGCGGCGGATGGCCAAGCGCACATGCCTGCGCATTCCCGGCCACCAAGACCCGGCGCCATAGAGAGGTTTTAGATGCCATCACACGAATACGAAGTCGGCCTGCACAAGTACGAGCTGGATACCCCTGCTCTCCTCATCGACCTGTCCGCAATGGAAAAGAATCTGAGGGTAATGGCGGAGTTCTTCCAAGGCACCGGCGTCAACCTGCGGCCCCACGTCAAGCTGCACAAAGCCACCCCGATCCTGGCCCGCATGCAGGTGGAGGCCGGCGGTGTCGGCTTGACCTGTGCCAAGCTTTCCGAGGCAGAACTCCTCGCTGCCTCCGGGTTCAAGGATATCCTGATCGCCAACGAGATCGCTGGGCAGAGGAAGATCGAGCGGTTGGTCAACCTCGCGGCGTATACTGACGTGATGGTTGCCGTCGATAACTATCAGAACATGCAGCAACTCTCAGAAGCAGCCCAGGCCAGAGGGGTTGAGCTGCGCGTGCTGGTTGAGGTCAACATCGGCCACGACCGGTGTGGCGTTGATCCCTTCCAACCCGCCCTAGACCTCTCACGCGCCGTCCACGAGGCACCGGGCCTGAAATATGCCGGGCTGATGGGCTACGACGGTCACTGCACCCTACGCGTCACCGCTGCTGAGCGGGAGGAATGCGCCAGACAGGCCACCCGACTGCTGGTAGAGACCCGCCGATTCATCGAAGATGCGGGCCTGGAGGTGGGGATTGTGAGCGCCAGCGGGACTTTCACATACAGGTACGCCAGCCAGATCGAGGGGATCACGGAGATTCAGGCAGGCACCTACCTGTTTTCAGATACGGCGTTCCGGGACGCCGGCGTCGAGGAGTTCGACTGCGCGCTCACTGTTCTGGCGACCGTCTCCTCGAGGCCCGGATGGAGCGGCGGGGAGGACCTGGCCATTCTCGACATCGGGCGGAAGACCATCGATACATTCCTGGGCCTCCCGGAAGTGAAGTGCCCTGAAGGGGCAACCCTAATTGGCCTCTCTCAGGAGCATGGCAGGATGAAGGTGACCGGCTCGGCGCGATCCCTCAAGCCTGGTGATAAAGTAGAAGTGTGGGTCCGCGATGCGAATGGAACGATCAACCTCTACGACCACTTCTATGCGATCCGGGATGATATCGTCGAGGCCGTATGGGACATTCCCGGTCGGGGCAGGAGCACCTAGGCCCCAGGGTCAAAAGATCAAACGGCCAGACGTTTCTTTTGTCCGGTCCCCAATCAACGCGCCTCAGCCGCCCCTCGCGCCCGCTTAGGGCGGCTTGCGCTTTGCGGTCGAACCGCCGCATCTGCGCCCAACACTCTATCATCTGCCTGCCGCAGGGTGCGGCGGTCTCCACCCGTTGGGATTGACAAACGACGCAGAAGGCCCTATAATGTTCACAAAACTCGAATGTTCATAATCGGTGAAAATTGTAGCCGGCGCAGCATCCGCCAGCGATGTTGGGCAAAGGGTGAACTCGCTCACCCCGGTAGGCAGGGTTTTGGCGGCCCACATGGAACTACCCAGACAAATTGCGGCGTATCTGTTCGATGTTGAAGAGGGCGAGCGCCTGCCACCGGTGCGCGAGCTGGCTGCCCAGTTCGGAACCAGCGTAGGCTCGATCTCGGAGGCGTTTACGAGCCTCGAGGAAGCAGGGGTCATAGAAATCGCGCGGCACGGTCACCAGGGTTCCATCCTTGAGGCGCGTTCTCTCGGTGGTCTGTGGCACGTGGCGAGGAATGAGCCTTTGATCATTGCCCACACGCTGCCCTCAAACCGGCGTTATGAGGGGTTAGCGGCTGGATTGAAGAAGCTGCTCAGCCAGGCAGGCATCGAGACCTACCTGATCTTTGTGCGGGGATCGTACCCCCGGATTGAGGCCCTGAGAAAGAGGCAGTGCCATGTCGCGGTTGTGTCAAGTTTTGCCGCAGATGCCCTGTGTGGCCATGGAGAGAGAGTCGTCTTGGAGCTTCCGCCGGGGAGCTTCCTCCACAGCCACAATGTCTATTATCGGCGCACGCCTCAGGCGCTTGGCAGGCCTCTCCGCGTGGCTGTGGACAGGACCTCCTTTGACCTGCGCCGCCTGTCGGAGCTTGAGTTCGCTGGTCAAGATGTTGAGTTCATCGAAACGAACTTCATGCACATTCGCCGCCTCTTGCAGGAAGCTCAGGTTGAGGCTGCCATCTGGACCGCTGACGACATGGCAGATCACCTGGGCAACGACATCTCTGAACGCCCGCTCTCCGAGAGCGTTCGGAGAGTGGTGAAGGGGACGGATACGTCAGCCGCACTGGTCGCCAATGCGGACGAACACGATGTTCACACGCTGCTTCGATCCGTGCTGGATGTGAAAGCCCTCCTTGAGATCCAGCAGGCTGTGCTGGCCGGGTCGCTGGTCCCCGAGTACTGATGGGCCATGAGTCACCCCAAGGCGCCGGCCAGGCTTCAGGCCTGGCCGGCGGACCGCATCAGTCCCATACGAGGCACAGAGCCTGCCCCTCTGCGACCTCGCCGGAGGCGGGGCGGGACACCATTCGGAGGCAGTTCGCTTATGCAGCAGCACGATATCTCACTGCTCAGGCAGATGTACCAGCAGGCTTACACCATCAGGCGGTTTGAAGAAACCGCCATCGAGCAGTACCGGTTGGGCAACATCCGGGGATATTTGCATCCATACCTAGGTGAAGAAGCCATCGCTGTCGGGGTAGTGGCTGCCCTGGAACCGGATGACTACATCGTCAGCACGCACCGGGGGCATGGTCATGCCATCGCGAAAGGGCATGATCTCCGGCTGATGATGGCCGAACTCTTTGGGAAGGCGACCGGGTACTGCAAGGGGCGTGGCGGCTCGATGCATGTTTCTAATCTTGCGCAGGGCAATCTGGGCGCGAACGGGATCGTTGGCGGTGGCATCCCCCTCGCCACTGGGGCCGCAATGGGGATAAAGCAGAAGAAAACCCGGCAGATTGTGGTCTGCTTCTTCAGTGACGGTGCTGCAAACAACGGCGTTTTCCACGAGTCCCTTAACATGGCTGCTATCTACCGCCTCCCGGTGATCTATGTGCTGGAGAACAATCACTATGCAGTCTCCACACCGGTGACAGACATGGCGTTGGTGCAGGACCTCTCGGTGCGGGCACAGAGCTACGGGATGCCCGGCATGACCGTTGACGGGAACGACGCCCTAGAAGTCTACCAGGCCATGGGCGAACCGGTCCGGCGCGCCCGCGCCGGAGAGGGGCCAACGCTTATTGAGTGTAAGACGTTCCGGCACGGCGGCCACCATGTGAATGATCCCGGCCTCTATATGCCCAAACAGCAACTCGATTACTGGAAGTCACGGGACCCTGTGCTCATCCTGAAAACCCGTCTTGTGGATGCTGGGATTGGCCAGGACGAGATCGAGGCTATTGAGCATCATGTGGAAGAGGCGCTTGATCAGGCTGTCAGGTTTGCCATACAAAGCCCGGAGCCATCGGTAGAGGAGTTTATCCGCGAGATCGCCGATCTCTGAGCCAGGCCTGAATTTCAGGAGCAAGAACCTTTCGGTTTCCGGGGGCAAGTCGTGTGGCTCAGCGCCTGTTGCTGAGCATTGTTCTCAAGGGAGCATGATGGCAACGCTGAAATACAGGGATGCCTTGCGGCAGGCCATTCAAGAGGAGATGGAGCGCGACCCGCTGGTGTTCTGTATGGGCGAGGGCATTGCCGAGCGGGGCGGCTCGTACAAGGTCACCGATCAGTTGTACAAACAGTTTGGCCTTGAGCGGATCATTGACACGCCGCTCTCAGAGGCCTCTTTTGTAGGGATGGCCGCCGGTGCGGCGATTGTCGGCACACGGCCCATTGCCGAGGTCCTCTTTATCGATTTCGCCCTCCTCGCTATGGATCAGATCGTTAATCAAGCGGCCAAATACCGCTTCATGTCCGGCGGTCAGGGGTGCGTGCCCCTGGTTCTGCGAACACAGGGCGGGGCCGGGAACGGCCTGGCCGGCCAGCATTCGCAGAGCTTGGAGGCCCTCTTTTACCACATTCCGGGGCTGAGGGTCGTCATGCCCTCAACACCCTACGATGCCAAGGGTCTTCTGAAGGCAAGCATCCGCGACGACAACCCGGTGATCTTTATCGAGCATAAATTGCTTTACCTGACAGAGGGAGAGGTTCCCGAGCACGAGTACCTCATCCCGCTGGGTAAGGCGGATGTCAAGCGCCCGGGTTCCGATGTCACTCTCGTCACCTACTCGTACATGACTCTGAAGTGCCTGGAAGCAGCCGGACAACTGGCGCTGGAAGGGATAGATGCCGAAGTCATCGACCTCAGAACGCTAGTTCCACTGGACAAAGAGTGCATTCTTGATTCCCTGCGCAAGACCAGCCGGCTGGTCATTGTGCATGAAGCGTGCAAGCGCGGTGGGATCGGGGGCGATATTGCTGCGACGGTTATGGAAGAGGCTTTTGACGATCTGGATGCTCCGATCATCCGGGTTGCAGGCCGGAATACCGTCATCCCTTTCAACCTGAATCTGGAGCAAGCCTCTGTCCCCTCAGTGGATGACGTGATTCGGGGTGTCCGCAGCCTTTTTACCGGATAGGACGGGGGAACTTTACTGGCACGACAACTGGTCTGCCGAACACCAGCAAGGAGCATTCTGGAATGGCATCGGCGGTGATCATGCCCCAGGGCGGGCAGGACATTGAGACAGGGCGCGTCGTCGGGTGGCTGAAGGACGAAGGCGACCCGGTGAAGAAAGGCGAGGTCATCTGTGAGGTAGAGACAGAGAAGACCGTACTGGAGGTCACTGCCCCAGAGGACGGTGTCCTCTTGAGGATCGTTGTTCCTGAGGGTAATGAGGCCCGGATACTGACCCCCATTGGGTTCATCGGACAGCCGGGGGAGGAGATTGAAGGTGGCGACCGCCCTGCCGCCGCAGAGCGTGAGGCTCAACATGCTCCCGCTGTCACGGCGGAAACTGACCGTGCCCGCGACTCCCGCTATCTTGCAGAGGAACCGGTGAAGATCAGGGTCTCCCCGAAGGCCAAGAAGATCGCCCGAGAGAAAGGGGTTCCGCTCCATCTCATCACCGGGACCGGACCGCAGGGCCGGATTATTTCAGATGATGTGCTGAGGACGTTTCAGGAACTCCAGAGCCTTCCAGAGCCTCAGGAGGTCGAGACTCTGGCCGGTGATCAGGTTGAGGGGGGCCGCGTCGTGCCGATGTCCCGCGCGGGCCGGATTGCCGCCCGCCGTTTGCAGGACAGCAAGCGGCATATCCCGCACTTCTATGTGACCATCTCAGTCGATATGACGGAAGCGAGCCGGTTCCGGGATGAGTTCAACCGCCGCGTCGGGGTTTCGCAGGGTGAGAAGCTGTCCTTTACCGATCTCATCGTCCGGGCGACGGCGCTGGCCATGAAGGCCTGCCCCCAGATCAACACTACCGTGAAAGATGAGGAGAACCTTATCATCTGGGATGACATCAACCTAGGGATTGCCGTGGCAACCGATTCGGGTTTAGTCGTACCGGTGTTGGAGAACGCAGATCGCCTTCCCCTTGAAGACATGGCCATGCAGTTGCGCCGGATCGCTCAAATGGCGAGGGATGGCCGACAGTCCGCCTGGGTCCCGGCCCGGCTCACCATTTCCAACCTGGGCATGTTCAACGTGGACAATTTCATCGCCATCATCAATCCCCCGGAAGCGGCCATACTGGCGATATCGAGCATCAAGAAGCGGCTGGTTGTTTATGACAACGGAACCATCGCGGCCCGCGACATGATGAACATGACGCTCTCGCTCGATCACCGGGTTGGCGACGGGGTTCTGGCAGCCCGCTTCCTCAACGAGATCAGAGCGCTGCTGGAGCAGCCGGAGCTGCTGCGGTGAGTCCCGGAACATGAGAAAGGCCCCCAGCAGGGTAACCGGGACAGGCTGGCACGAATACGACCGCTGACCGGCTGGGGCGTAGGAGCGTGGCAAGCAACGAGATGTGCAGCGTGTACATCGGCTCGACCTGGAAAATGAACAAGACGCTTGCTGAAGCGGTCGAGTACCTCAGCTACCTCAGGCGGGCGCTCGCGGTGGGCAGCAGCATGACGATCTTCGTCGTAGTCCCGTTCACGCACCTATGGAAGGCTAGAGCCATGCTGGACGGGACGGCCATCCTGCTCGGGGCCCAGAACATGCACTGGGAGGAGGCCGGGGCCTATACGGGGGAGATCTCCCCCGTGATGTTGCAAGAGATCGGGGTAGACGTTGTCGAGCTAGGTCACTCGGAACGGCGGCAGTACTATAACGAGACGGACTACACCGTCAACCGGAAGGTGCTGGCTGCGCTCTCGCACGGCATGAGGCCGCTGATCTGTGTGGGAGAGCACTTGATCGAGCGGGAGTATGGGGTAGCCAAGGAGGTGATCGCCCGCCAGGTCAAGATCGCCCTGCACAGGGTGCGACGTGAGGACTGCTCGCGGGTCTGGATTGCGTATGAACCGGTCTGGGCCATCGGCGAGGGAGGAACCCCAGCCGAGCCAACTCAGGCTGCCGAAATCCACGTCCACATCCGTCAAACCCTGTTGGAGCTGTTCGGGCCTGAACACGGCCACGCCCCACCTATCCTGTACGGGGGGAGCGTGAGCCGCGCCAATGCCGCCCAATTGCTGCAACAACCAGCCGTGGATGGCCTGTTCCTCAGCCGATCCGCGCTGGACGCCCGCTCGTTTGTGGAGCTTATCCATGCGGTGAGGCCCGTTTGAGAAGGCTGCCAGCTCGCAGGAGAAAACAGCAACCGGAACCGTTCTGACAGGAGGCTAAGCTTAATGAGCCTGATCGGCATCGATGTCGGGTCAAGCTCGATCAAAATCGCGGCTTACAGCATCACGGATGGCAAGCTGCTTGCCTCCTTCCGCCAGGACCTGACCCCCTACCATCCGCGTCCGGGCTGGTGGGAGCAGGACCCCGAAGAGGTGTGGCAGACGACGATAAACGGACTGCGCGGCCTGGTGAGCGCCGAGTCTGTGCGGCGAGACCCGCCACAGGCGCTTGCGGTCAGCGCCTCAGGGCGTGAAAACTTCCCCGCCGACGTGGAGGGCAACCTCCTTGGTCCGTGCATTATGGCCGCTGATATCCGGGGGGCTGAGTTTGAAGTCCCGCCGGAAGGGGTTTCCTTACCGGAACCCTGGTCTCTCTCCTGCGGCCACCTGAGGGAACGGATGGACCCGGTTTTCCGCCTCCTGTGGTGGCGCAGGAACCACCCGGAGGTTATGGCAAAGGCCAGGTACTTCCTGGGCTGGCACGAGTTTCTGGCGCTACGTCTGGCAGGACGCGTCGTCATCGATAGGAGCAAGGCGGGAAGGTGGCTGGTCTACGATCTGGAGAGCGGGACATGGTCTCCGGAACGGGTGGATGAGTATGTGATCGACCCCGATCTTCTGCCGGAGATCCTGCCCTGGGGGACGATAATCGGAGAGGTAAAGCGCACGGTCGTTGATGAAGTGGGGCTGCCCCCCGGCGTGATGCTGGCCGTCGGCGGGCTGGACCTGACCTGTGCGGGTGTGGGAGCCGGTATTCTGGACGCTGGCACGGCAGGCCTGGTGAGCGGCTCTTTTGAGAACCTGCTCATCCCGTCCCACACCCGGCCTACAGCCGCCATGCTCCTGAGGGGGCTGTCATTCACGCCCCACCCCGGCGAAACGGATGTTGCCATTCTTGCCCTGAGTCCCACGGGCACGATGGTCCTGAACTGGGCGCGGAAGCTTCTGGGGGTGTCAATCGAGGAACTCGACCGTGCGCTGGAGGCGACCCCTCCTTCTCCAAGCCCCGTGCTTGCCGTGCCCTATCTCTCCGGGGCCATGCTGCACTGGAAGGAGGGGCGCCGGGCGAAAGGCGCCCTGATCGGCCTTACTCTGGCAACGTCCACCATCGACATCATCAAGGCCTTCATGGAAAGCATCGCTTACGACCACGTGAACACCTTATCCATACTCAGTGAGGAGGGGATACGGGTTCGATGCTTCAGGGCAGCCGGGGGCGGGTCACGGTCGGCCTGGTGGACGCAGCTCAAGGCGGACATGTTAAATGCCTCTATTACGGTTGTTGACCAGCCTGAACCGGGCACCCTCGGCGCGGCCTTGCTGGCCGGCGTGGCGGTGGGCGTGTTCGGCAGCCTGGAAGAAGGTGGCCGGGCCTTCGCCGGATCGGGCAGCACGTTTGAACCCGATCCGGCCCGGGCTGCGATGCACGGAGAACAGCTTGAGGCATACCGGCAGCTAGTTCCCACGCTTCTGTCAACCGTCTTTAAGGATGGCTGAGGCAGCGTACAGGCTCTGAAGTCGGTGAGCAGCCTGCCCGGTAAAGTGCATCCATTGGGCAGGGAGAAAGGATAAGGAGGGTGAAATGCCAGTCGTGGATGCCAAAGGCATCTTGATCGAAGCCACTGAGGGAAGGTATGCGGTTGGTGCTTTCAACATCACCAGCCTTGTCCAGATGGAAGCGGTCGTCGAGGCCCACATCGAGAAGCGAGCGCCGCTGATCATCCAGACTTCTGTCACCCCGGCCCAGTTCCTGGGCGAGTCAGTTGTCGTGGCCATTTACAAAGCTCTGGCCGAGTCGGCGCCCATCCCCATCTGCCTGCACCTTGACCACTGCACGGACGTTGAATACTGCAAGAAGTGCGCAGACCTGGGCTGGACGAACATCATGATCGATGCGTCCCGGCAGACATTCAAGGAGAACATCCGGCAGACAAGGGAAGTGGTTGAGTACTGCCATGCGAGGGGGGGCGTGTCCGTTGAGGGTGAATTGGGCACCGTGTCCGGCGTTGAGGATCAGGTCAGGGTAGCTGAGGACGAGACACAGCTTTGCGACCCCCAGCAGGCCGTCGAGTTCGTTGAGCGTACGGGCGTCGATCTGCTGGCCCCGGCCATCGGGACAGCTCACGGCGTGTATCAGACCAAGAACCCGAAGGTTGACTTCGAGCGCTTCGGGAAGATCGCGCAGCTACTCAACGGCGACCGGGTGCGCACGCCGCTGGTGGTACACGGGGGCACCGGCCTGCCGCACGATTACGTAGAGAGGCTGGTTGAGCTGGGCGGGGCGAAGTTCAACGTATCCACAGAACTCAAACGCACCCTCATCGACGCCACCTACGAGTATATATCTGCTCACAGGGACGAATACAACCCCGGCAAGGTAGATATAGCCGTCAAGGATGCCATCCGGGCCTGCGTCACCCACTGGATCGATATGCTTGGCAGCGCCGGAAAAGCCTGACACCGCCGGTTCGTCAGGCGCTCGACGACCGGCCCGCTTCGGTTCTGAGGCAGGCGGTGCCCGGCTCATTCCTTCCGGCAATGGCAGCCCCTGTCTGCCGGGCCGGAAATGGGCTGAACACAAAAGAATCGATGAGACATAGCCGAGGGATAGTGCCATGCCCGAGATCAAAGCCTTCTTTTTTGACCAGGACGGCGTCATCATTGACACTGAGAAGGACGGCCACCGGGTGGCTTTCAACGAGACCTTCAAAGCATTTGGCTACAGCTTTGAATGGGGCATCGAAGAATATCACGAGTTACTCCAGATCGCCGGGGGCAAGGAGAGGATGCGCCACTACCTGCACACAAAGGGCTTCGGCGCGGAAGTGAAGCCGGAGGAGGAAGACGATCTTATCGCAGAACTTCACCGGTATAAGACCGA
>FWPU01012682.1_pt1 | contig 11035 bp, 19 predicted proteins | sample 2228361 | NCBI WGS metagenome assembly FWPU01 (sample SAMEA103939777, study PRJEB20133) | metagenome | reverse complement strand
CGGGAAGTCATCGCCCTGTGCCTGGAGGAGGAGACCGAAGAGCGGCTGCCGGAATTCGTCGGCTTGCAAAAGGTAGTGCTCTGATGACCCGAGTGCCTGCTTTGGGAGGGTGGGACATCGTCAGGGCTCTGGAGAAAGCCGGTTTCCAGACTGTCCGGCAAAAAGGAAGCCACGTGCGAATGCGCCGTCCGGATGCCGTGTTGTCACCGTCCCGGTTCATCCCGGTCAGGATATCGGACGTGGCCTCTTGCGCAAGCCGCCCCCGCCCGACGCTAAACCGTCGGGCTCAAAACGAAAGCCCCTTCGGGGCTGTTCGTAGTGAGCCGCGAAGCGCAGCGGGAGGGGCGACGCATGTCGCCCTTACAGCCTGCGAAGCAGGGTTATGCTTTGAGCCGGAGGGTTCACCCTCCGGCAAAGCAGGCTGGACTCTGGAAGACCCGCAAGATGGTTTGCCGGAATACCCTGTCCCAACTCAAGTCCGAACTTCAGGGGAACTCTTCTTGACAAATGCACCGGATAGGCTATAACTGCACTTGAAAAGCACCCTTTGCGGCAGCCGAGACAGGTATGCTTCGCCTGAAGAGAAAGATCTCACCGCAGAGACGCCGAGGACGCAGAGAGAACAAAGGGAACCTCTGCGCTCTCCGCGCCTCTGCGGTGAGTTAACCTCTCGGTTTGAGGCGCAGCTTCGTTGGATGGTTACACGTGAGGTGAGCATCAATGGCTACTTTAACGGATCAAACATCTCTTCTCAAGCGGGTGGACGCCCTGGAACGCGAGTTGGAGCGGCTCAAACGGGATATCCTTCATAACCTGATCTCCCTGAGGCCCCAGGGGGTCGCACCGAGGCCTTCGCTTTTCGGCAGCGTCCGAGGCGGCGACGTAACCGAGGAGATGATTGAGAAGGCCAAAGGGAGCCTATTTCGCGATCTGAGAGATCTCCGGGATGTCTGACATAGCCGATCCGGCAGTTATGCTTTACGTCCTTGATACCCATGTGCTGATCTGGTATTTCATCGGCAGCCACCGGTTGCGCGACGAGCTCAGGGAGCGGATTGATGAGACCCGCCGGCAAGGGGGGCGTTTACTTGTTCCCACCATTGTCCTTGCCGAAGCGCTGGACGTTGCCGAGAAGGAGCGGGTCAAGTTTGACTTCGCCGAGATGTACCGGCTCATTCGTGAGGAACCGGAATTTGAGGTAATTGGCTTCAGCCCGGAGATCCTGGATGAGGTCATAAGAGTGGAGGGGGTTCAGGAGATCCACGATCGAATCATCGTAGCCACGGCTCGGTTTTACCGCGCGGGCCTGTTAACCAAAGACCGCATCATCCGTGAATCCGGCGAGGTTGAGGTGCTGTGAGGAATTCGGTGAGGCGGGAGAGAAGCGCCAAAATTGCGCGCCTGCTACAGTCAGGGCAAAACCCTTGATGAACTGATGGCGAACATCCGGGAAGTCATCGCCCTGTGCCTGGAGGAGGAGACCGAAGAGCGGCTGCCGGAATTCGTTGGCCTGCAAAAGGTGGTGCTCTGATAACCCGATTGCCCGCTTTGGGAGGGTGGGACATCGTCAGGGCTCTGGAGAAAGCCGGTTTCCAGGTTGTCCGGCAAAAAGGAAGCCACGTGCGAATGCGCCATCCGGATGCCGTGTTGTCACCGTCCCGGTTCATCCCGGTCAGGATATCGGACGTGGCCTCTTGCGCAAGATTTTACGCGATGCAGAACTTACGCGAGATGAATTTCTTGAACTCCTGTAACTATTCAGCCTCCGCCCGACGCTAAACCGTCGGGCTCAAAGCGAAAGCCCCTTCGGGGCTGTTCGTAGTGAGCCGCGAAGCGCAGCGGGAGAGGCGACGCATGTCGCCCTTACAGCCTGCGAAGCAGGGTTATGCTGTAGGGGCGGCTTTGAAAGCCGCCCTTACCCGGAGGGTTCACCCTCCGGCGGGGATGGCTGAATAGTTACGTGCTTGAAATATACCCTATGGCGGTTAAGACGGGCGGTGCCTGCCTGGAATGAAATGGATTTCGCCTGAATGAGCGGAGGGAGAATTGTATGTTAGTCTCCGGTGTCGGCGGTTTCACGGGGGGGGCACCTGGTGAAGTTATGGATTATCCGATTCGGGGGATATGGTAGAAAAGACGAGAGTTGCTGTGGAGTTGCCGAGAGTGTTCGTTTCTCTGGTAGGAGTGAGTGAGGAGGCATTGCCTGCAGAGATTGAAAAGTTGCTGGCTATGGAGCTGGTCAGGCGGGGGGTGTTGACCTACACCAGGGCAGCCGAGTTATGGGTATAAGCCAGGCGGACTTTATCGCCTATCTGAGCACCCATCAGGTTTCGATCTTTCGTTTCGCTCCCGATGAATTGCGCGATGAGGTTGAGCCGTGAGCGTGGTTGTTTCGGACGCTTCGCCGCTGATCAACCTGGCTCGCGCAGGTCACTTTGACCTGCGGGCTGCCTTCTACGGTCAGATATGGGGTACGGGGGCTGTTCGTGGTTATCGCCCTCCGGCGATTGAAATCACCCCCGGGGGCTCTCAGCTGGGTGTCCACCTGCGTGGACGCTGCCCCGGCGACCACGCAGGCGATCGCCCGGCCTGGAAGGGCAATAAACAGGACGCAGATAAACGCTGAAAAACGCAGATAATAAAATCAGCGTTCTCAGCGTCCATCTGCGTCCCATCAAGGGGAGCGGAGGAGCAGGGGGGCAGAGGAGGTGATTCGTATGCGGCAAACAGGCGTGACTTTGACGGTGGATGAAATCAAGGCCCTTGTCTTTCGGTTGCCGCCGCTGGAGTTCATGCGACTGGCCGATGAGATAGGGGAACGAGCGGAAACATTTGAGATGATGTGCCTGGCCGAGACAGGGTTTGCCGAATGGAACGAACCCGGAGAGGACATCTATGACCACCTCACAGATGAGAGCGCAGCGCGGTGAGATCTGGCTGGTGCGATTTCCCTTCACCGACCTGACGAGCACAAAAGTCAGACCGGCAGTGGTATGGGCGGTATTTGAGGAAGATGTGGTGGTGATAGTGGTGTTTTCAAGGGTGCCAGACAGACCGCTGCGGGAGACCTGGGTGTTGATCCAGGAGGAGGAGCAGGATTTCGCTCAAACCGGCCTGGCAAAGACGTCGGTGGTCAAGGCTGAGAAGTTAGCGATAGTGCATTACTCAGTGCTGCAGCGCAGGTTAGGGCATTTGTCGCCGGGGTTGATGTCCCGCATTGGGACAGCTCTGAAGAAGGCGTTGCTCCTGGAGTGAAGGCGCACTGAGCGGAGGAGCGGGGGAGCAAGGGGGCAGAGGAGCAGAGGAGCAGAGGAGCAGAAGAGCGGAGGAGCGGAGGAGCCCGAAGAACGGCTGCCGGAATTCGTCGGCCTGCAAAAGGTGGTGCTCTATCAATCCAGTTGAGGAGAATGCAAAATGGAGGCTGCTCACACAAAGTTGCTTCAGGAAACGGAACGCCGTTTGCGGAGACTTTCTCCGGAGCGATTACAAGTGGCCAGCGATTTCCTGGCCTACCTGGAGGAACGGGAAAGTTCAGAAGCCACTCAGGAACTCCTGAATGTACCCGGTTTTGAGGAGGCGTTTCGCAAAGCCGTGCAGCAGATGGAACAGGGGCAGGTGATCCGCTTTAAGGATATCCATCGGGATGTATGAACTATTCTTGACCCATGAGGCACAGCGCTTCTACGAGCAGGCTGACCCTGTGCTGGTCCGCAAACTCAATCGCTGTTTCCAGCATCTGCAAGAGAACCCATATGAGCATCCAAATATCAAGCGACTCAAAGGGCCGCTCACCGGCTATTTTCGCTATCGGATAGGGGATTGGCGAGTTATCTACCGGGTTGATGAGCAGACACATGAGATCACCGTCTTGCTAATTGTCCACCGAAGCAAAGCCTATCGGTAAAACCAGTGCTTCCCCTTGGAAGGCGGGATGTGCGCATAAAGGTTTCTTCACCTTTTCAGAGGTGTTGATTGTTTGATCCGCAGCGTTCTCAGCGTCCATCTGCGTCCCATTTCAGGGGAGCGGAGGAGCAGAGGTGCAGAGGTGCGGAAGAGCAGAGGGGCGGAGGTGCAGGGAGAAAGATGGGATCTCGGGTTGCGGCCCTGCTCTCCTTGTTCTTTCTTTGAACCCGTGTCCGTTGTGTTATCCTTCACGTCCTTCGTGGTTCTAATGGGGAGCTCCAGCACCAGATAACGGGGTGGAGAATCGGCGAACCATAACGAGTAGGAAAAACAATGGGCGTACAATTGCACATTCCGGATACCGTTGCTCAGGCGATCCGCCTGCCGGAAGAGCGGATCGCCCAGGAACTGCTGCTGGAACTGGCCTTGACGCTATATGCTCGGGGATTCCTCTCCTTCGGCAAAACCCGCGAACTAGCCGGTATGGGGAAGTACGAGTTTGGTCAGCTGCTGGGAGAGCGAGGGATCCCACGCCACTACGGGTGGGAAGAACTAAAGGACGACCTGGCGTATGCCCGTGGTGAGTAACACTTCCCCGATCCTGAATCTGGCGGTCACCGGTTATCTTGCATTGCTGCATGACCAGTTTGGGGAGATATGGATTCCCCCGGCCGTCCTGGATGAACTGCGGGTTGAAGAGGATCTCCCCGGCTCTCAGGCGGTGCGGGAGGCAATAGAAGCGGGATGGCTTCAGCTCAAACCGGTGAAAAATCAGGCGTTGGTCCGGGGGGAAGCGGAGGCCATTGCGCTGGCCGTGCAGGTAGAAGCGGAGTGGACCCTGCTGGATGAGCGGGAAGGGCGACGAGTGGCCAGATCCTTGGGCTTGAAGGTTGTCGGTGTCCTGGGTATCCTGCTGCGAGCATGGCGTGAAGGGAAAGTGCCATCGCTACGAAGCGTAGCGGAGGAGTTACAACAAAAGGCGGGCTTCCGTATTGGAGCGGACCTGCTGGCTCAACTGCTGAAGGAATGCGGGGAAGAAGTTGAACTGCCGGAGACTGCTGGATAATAGCCCCCGAAGAGGGCTTTCGCTTTGAGCCCGACGGTTTAGCATCGGGCGAAGCCTACGACAACCGCCGCAAGGGGTGGAGCGTAGACAATGCAGCGAGGCGCCGATAAACGCAGACGAACGCAGATAAAAAAACCAGTAGAATCAGCGTTTATCAGCGTTCTCAGCGTCCATCTGCGTCCCGATCTACCGCACGCCCTGCAATGGCGGCCGGGGGAGGAGATTATCAGGAAGAAGATGCAAGGGTTGATCGCGCAGAAGACACCTTAGGAGGTCTATGCTTGCTATGAAGGATGAGTACGCCAACCCGGCAGCCTATTGGGAGACCAGATTAACTGCTCGGTTTGACTTAACCGGGGCCGGATGTGGTATGTTGGGACCGCGTTACAATGCTTATTTATATCAAGCCCGGTTACGTGCCTTGGAGCGAGCATTGAACAAGATAGGATGTTCATTTCAAGGACAACGGATTCTAGAAGTGGGCTGTGGCACAGGCTTTTACACCGCGTATTGTGCCCAGCAAGAAGTTGTAGACTATGTTGGAATAGACATCACCTCAATCAGTGTGCATAGACTTGCTCAACAGTATCCCCAGTTACCTTTCTCCAAGCTGATGTGGCGAAAGAGGGGATTAATCTCCAAGGACAATTTGATATTGTTTTGGTTGCAGATGTCCTTTTCCACATTGTAGAGGAGGAAGGTTTTTCGATAGCCGTGCGAAACATCTCCAAATGGGTTAGACCAGCGGGATTGCTTATTGTATCTGACGTATTTCCTCATATCACATTTCAATCAGCTCCACACTGTTGCCATCGTAGTTATACCGATTATGAAAGTCTCTTTGGCATACAAGGCTTAACAATTGTCCATATTGAACCGATTTTCAGTGTTTTACAACCACCAATAGGAATTCCAGGGACCTCATTGGCGTGGCAGATCTATGCTTGGATGCGGCGATATGGTTGGCGGGTGATAGGATGGAACCCAATGGATTGGGTTGTTCCAAAAGTACTGAGTTGGTTAGATGAACGTTTCTTATTACCCCGAGCAGGATTGCATACCCCGAACAGTAAGTGGCTATTGGCAGTGAAATGTCAGTGAGAGGTAAAGCGCTCCGGGCTAACATAGCATATGCTGTTGGCAGTGGGGCTAATAGCATTGCATTATTCATTTTGACACCCTATTTAGTGAATGCTTTAACTCCCGAGGAGTATGGTGCCTGGTCACTGTTTGAGGTAGGAATCCTGATATTGAATTGGATTTTACTGGCAGGTTTAGATGTTGGCTTAATGCGTGAGTATTGGTTCCTGAAAGATGAAACAAAACAAGCCCGGTCGGCAGGCACCGCTTTAATCGCCGTGACAATATGGGGTGGAGTGCTAACAGGGGTATTGGGGACTCTTTCACTTGCTGAAAATTGGAACTGGGGACTACCTGGAGCTCCATTCACAATAGGATTGGCGATAGCGATTGGCTTGACAGAGGCTGTATTTACACTCCTACTCACTATCTTCCGTATCCGTGAGCAAGCTGGCGTTTACGTAACGCTCTCAACCGGTAGAATGGTCGGTTTCCTGATCTCATCTATTGCCTTCGTTTCCACAGGTCACGGATTGGCGGGAGCACTGGCAGGGCGGCTCCTGGCAGGCGTCTTAGGTGTCGGAGCAGCCATCATTTGGGGGCGGCGCTATTTCCTCCTCCAGCCAGATTGGAACATATTACGACGAATGGCTCATTATGGGTTACCTCTTTTACCTGCTAACCTGGCTTCTTACGTGTTATTTGCCTCAGATCGTTATTTTCTCGGGCATTTCTTCTCGCTGGAAGTAGTGGGGGTTTACTCATTTGGACATAAAGTTGCTGCAATTGTTGATATTCTGCTGACTCGCCCTTTTGCCCTGGATTGGGCGCCCAGGCGCTTCAAAATCGCTACTGAGGATTGCACATCTCAAAAATATGCACGGGCGCTGCTGGCCTTTTTATTCTCAGGGGCTTTCTTGGGATTGATAGTCTTTGCAGTTACTCCGGCTATCTATGGTTATATTGCTCCAGAACTCTACCGCGCAGGAATGTCTGTCGTTCCTGTTATCATACTGGCGTATTTGATCTACGGTTTAAGTTATCCGCTTAACGTGGGCATTATGTTGAAGGATAAAACTTACTATCTGCCATTAATTGGATGGCTGGCTGCAGGAGGCTGTTTCCTTTTAAACCTGCGGTTGATTCCCACTTATGGGATATTGGGAGCAGCATGGGCAACAGTTTTCTCCTACGGGATATGGACGGGGATGATAACTCTGTTCTCGTTGCGGCTGTACCTCATTAGATACCCGTTACCTCCTATCTTATTGATCGTAGCAGGAATCATTGCGGGATATCTGGGAGTGAAAGGAGTTGAGCGATTGTGGGGCACAGAGAGCGTCCTTTTACTTTCTCTTCTCAACTTAACCTGGGTGTGTTCACTATTTGTCGGTATAGGATGTATCTTGTGGGGCAAAGAAATACAGCCACGATCTTTGGTTAGGAGAATGAAACAAGTTGTAGGAAGATCAATCCGATGATCGATGTCCTTATCTTCTTACTGTTTTTATCTCCCACAGTACAGTACCGGGTGGAACTAGGTATTTTTAGTTTTGCTATAATGGAGCCTGTTGTTTTACTAGTCTCAACTGCCCTGTTCACCTCTCTCCTCCAAAAGAAAAAGAAACGTTTAATGATCCCGAAAGATTTTACGGTGCTCTTGCTCGCTGGAATGGTATTCTGGGCTTTGATAGTTCGCCCCTGGGCATCTAATTGGCAAAATGGTTTGAGTGATGTGCGGGATTGGTTAATTCCATTCGTGTCATTCACCATTTTGGTTTCCTCTGTCCGCTCAGGCTGGCGGAAATGGATAGGGCTCCTTCTCGTGGTAGCAATAGGGAACGCATTCGTTGGAATTTACCAACATTTTGCCGATACGTTTCGGCCCTTCATTGCTCCTCTCGCTGCTTACAAAACCGGTTTTAGCCTGTCTCCAGAAGGCTTGCAGCTTATGGCTGCCTCTTATGCTGTGGGCTTTTTCTCCCATCCCAATGGATTTGCAATGTATCTTTTTATTTCGGTATTGTGTGCTATTGCTTGGCCTGTAAAGGGTCGCTATTGGATTCCTAAGAGGCTTTTGAAATTGGTCGCTCTGTTGACTCTATCTGCGGCATTATTCTGGACGTATGCCAAAGCCAGCCTATTGGCAATGATACTTTGTCTTGCGGGTTTCCTGATTATTCGGTTGGTGAGAAACTGGCGACAGTTCCTGTTTTTCTATGGTGGAACTTTATTGGCAATAGGGGTTGTTGCTTGGCTTGCCCTCCAGCGGGTGCCGCCAGCATACCTGAACACGTTATTGTGGCGATTTCAATTGTGGCAATCTGCTGTTGAGACCATCGTGGATCATCCTGTAATTTTGATGATAGGCAATGGGATGGAGGAATTTGGCGCGCGTTCTATTTACCCACAGCCCCACAACTTGTATCTTTATTCCTTGCTTACATATGGTTTACCGGGATTGGGAATCGTGCTCGGCATCTTCTGGTATCTTTGGAAACGTGGTCACATGGCTTTTCGGTGTCGGCTGTTTCATAGAGTACCTTTGTTAGCGGCTTTGTGGATAGGGTTAATTTCGTACTTTATCGTTGGATTGGTAGAATCTAACCTGATGGGAATTGAGATGCGTATGATTTTCTTTATCTACTGCGCCTGCTTTTCGGGCTTATGGCGCGAGATTACCGCAGAGCCTGAAAGGAGGACGGTTGCCGATGCCAAAAGAGCGATTACATGTCCTGTTCATATCTGAACTATATCCTAATCCACCCAAGCCGGCTTTTGGCATTTTTGTGGAACATCAAGCCAGCCATCTATTGCCTTATTGTGACGTAACGGTAATAGCACCGGTGCGAATCTTCCCTCACCTCAGGCTCTGGAAGCATTTCCTGCGCCCCAGGTCTTTCCTGCAGGACTGGAGACAATGGCAAGCCGAGTTGAGACATATTCCTCCTTATCAGAAGAGGAACGACATTCCAGTGTTCTACCCGCGTTACACATCCCCTCCCAAGCAAATCTTTCATGGTCTTTGGGGATTTTTTGCTTATCCATTTCTGGTCAACTTATTAAGAGATTTGCACCGTCAAAACAATTTTGGCCTGATTCATGCTCACTATGCCAGTCCATGCGGGGTAGTTGCTTTGCTTGCCAGACGCTGGATGAAAGTACCAGTTGTGCTGAGCGTTCATGGGACAGATATCACCTATACGGTCAAACAGAATCCTATAAGCGCAGCAATTATCCGCTGGGTCTTTCATAATGTAGATGCAATAATCGCTAACAGCACCTGGACACTAAGACAAATTGTGCGCTATGGCGGGTCTCCAGAGAAGGTACAAATTGTGCGCTATGGCGGGTCTCCAGAGAAGGTACAAATTGTGCGTCTGGGAGGAAATCCCATTGGGAGCACCTATTTTCGAGACCAGTCCATTCAAGATGACAAGATAACCAATTTGCTATCGGTAGGATACTTGGAGACACGTAAGGGGCACGCTTATGTATTGCAAGCTATTCGGCGACTGCGTGATGAAGGATATCTTCTCCGCTATGTAGTCGTGGGAGATGGTTCCCAGCGAGCGTCGCTGGAGCGTCTTGCCCAAGCATTGGCCATAGATGATATCGTGTCTTTTGAGGGGTACAAGTCTCATCCAGAGGTTTGGCCCTATTTTGCAAATTGCGACATATTTGTTCTGCCTAGCTGGAATGAAGCCTTCGGTGTCGTATACATTGAAGCGCTTAGCCAGGGTAAACCAGTGGTGGGATGTGAGGGGGAAGGTGGACCGGAAGACCTGAAAGCCCTCGGAGATTGTATTGAGTTGGTAAAGCCCCGGGATGTGGACAGCCTTGTTGACGCCCTGCACAGGCTTATAAATGACCCTGAACGTCGTCACCGAATGGGGGAGATTGGAAGGCAGATTGTGCAGGAGCATTTTACCTGGAAGCGCAATGCCGTAGAAACTTTTGCTATTTACCGTAGGGTGCTACAGAAATGAACTCGCAACAGGGGATGGTGTACTATGATACGCGCCGTCAGAGATTCGGAATAAACTGGCGGAAAACCCTCTCCATTGTGGTAGCGGAACTGCTGCTTCAAGAAATTCTGCAGGCACGTCCTTTCATCAAGGGGTGCCTGCTGGATGTCGGCTGTGGAGAGCGGCCCTATGCTGTGATTTATGAGTCATTAGCAGAGAGAAGTGTCGGAACGGAAGTGGAATATTCGCCGCATGGGATTAGTAGGGCTGACATAATATGCCCGGCAGAACGACTTCCCTTTGCCCGCGAGAGTTTTGATACGATTTTGTGCACCGAAGTATTGGAACATACCACGGACCCCCTTACCGTGATAAAGGAGTGTGCCCGGGTTTTGAAGCCCGGTGGGCATCTGCTTCTTTCCGTGCCGTTTATTTACCCAATTCATGAACCACCCTATGATCACTGGCGTTTTACATCCTATGGCTTAGCCTTGCTTTGCCAGATGGCAGGGTTGGAAGTGTGCTATATCCACCCCAAAGGAGGGCTAGGCGCCACATTGATGGCTTTATATGGCTTTTTATCTGTGCGCGCGGTGAACGCGATGAGCAAATTGCTACATTTACGCACTCCATTGCGAGAAAGAACAGTGGTTCGGTGGTGTTTGGCTCTCCCTCAATGGGTTTACCTCCGCTTGCGGAAGATGTGCTCTGCAAACATCGGCAGTTTGCAAAGCAGGATAGCGGATCTCATAACGCCGGGCTACTTTGTAGTTGCGTGCAAGGGAGAAACTTATGAAAATGCCAGAGTATAAGCGCCGACAAATAGAGTTTGAGAATAGGATGCGGCCGCGTTATAATCTGGAACCTGTTCGCTGGACCCCTGTTGAGCGATTTTATGCGGAGCGGGAATATAGTTACGGGCTCGAATTGCTTCGGGATATTTTGCAGGTAGTATAATGAGTCTTGTGTAAAATGGGGGGAGCTGGTATCCTTGGGGGCATCATACCCAACCAAGGAG
>FWPU01012681.1_pt1 | contig 11035 bp, 9 predicted proteins | sample 2228361 | NCBI WGS metagenome assembly FWPU01 (sample SAMEA103939777, study PRJEB20133) | metagenome | reverse complement strand
CCCCCTTTCGCGGATGATGCCGCCGCTCGCCCGGCCGCCGGCGCTGGGAGCCGCCGGGCCGCCGCGGCGGCCGGCACCCTCGCCGCCGGCTTCCGCGTCCGCCCCCACAGCTCGGCCCGGCGCACCTCGAGGATCGTCTCAGCCAGGCCCAGGTATCCCGCGGCCGTCGTGACGCGTCCGCCCTCGAGCAGGCCGGCGAAGCGGGCGGCCCACCGGCGGTCGCGCAGGGCGTGATGGTCCATGATCACGCGGCAGCCGGTGTCCGCCAGGCGGCGCAGGTACTCGATGCCGCGGTCGATGACGGCCCGTCCGATCTCGTGCTCCATGTACGACGGCGGCCCCGACAGGTAGACGGTGGTGGGGCGCTGCCGGATCAGCCAGGCCGCCGCCACGGCCGACAGAGGGCCCTGCACGTCGGAGGCGAAGACGAAGCGCTCGCGCTCGGCCTCGTCCACGATGGTCGCCGCCACCAGGTAGCCCATCGCGGTGCCCTCGAGCCCGTGCGGCAGGGGCGGCGACACCTCCAGGGCGAAGCCGGCCTCGCGGAGAGCCAGCCCGTCGGCCGGCGCGACCCGGGCGCAAGCGGCGAGCGCGCGGGTCAGCTCGGCGGCCCGGCGGGCCTGCTGGCCCTGGACCATGCGCCGGGCTTCCTTGACCAGGACCCGCCGGCCGGCGTAGGAGGCCGGGTCGCTCCGGAAGTGGTCCTCGTGGTAGTGGCTGACGAAGACGATGGCGGCGCGGGCGGCATAGGCCGAGATGCGGTCGTTGGCCCGGCGCAGGGCCTCCCACTCCTCCTCGGCCGGCGGCAACCCGAAGCGCGAGGGGGCCAGGCTGGCGCCCGGGTCCAGCAGGATGCCGGTGCCGGCCACCTCGACGAAGGTGGCCATGGACCGGACGCCGAGCGAGTCGGCGGCGAGGGGCACGATCTTCATGCGCGACTCAGATGCACCGGCCGCCATCCACCTCGAGACAGGCGCCGGTGATCATCGCCGCGTCGTCCGAGGCCAGGAAGACCGCGGCCCGCGCCACGTCCTCCGGCTGGTTCAGCCGTCCCAGGGGCACGGTGGCCACGTAGCGGGCCAGGCTCTCGGCGTCGACCTCCCGGCGGTTCATGAACGTCGGCAGCATCGGCGTGTGGGTGGCGACGGGCGCGATGGCCACCACGCGGACGCCGTGCGGCGCCACCTCCAGCGCCAGGGCCTTGGCGAGCGTCACCACCGCCCCCTTGGACGCGGCGTAGGTCTGCCCGCCCGGGCGGGGCCGGATGGCCGCCGTGGAGGCGGTGGCGAGGAACACGCCGCGGCGCTGGCGCTTCATGACCGGCAGGGCGAAGCGGGCGCCCAGCCAGACGCCCTTGACGTTCACGTCCATGATGAGGTCGAAGACCGTCTCGTCCACGTCCTCGATGTCGGCCTTCCACTGCGGGACGCCGGCGTTGGCGTGGAACACGTCCAGGCGGCCGAAGGCGGCCAGGGCGCGCTCGACGAGCGCCTGGTTGTCGGCGGCCCGCGTCACGTCGGCGGCCACCGCCAGCGCCCGGCCGCCCGCCTTCTCGATGCGCTCCACCGTCGCCTTCGCCCCCGCCTCGTTCACGTCCGCCACCACCACCCGGGCGCCCTCGGCGGCCATGGCCAGCGCCGTGGCGGCGCCGATGCCCGACGCCGCCCCGGTGACGATCGCCACCCGCTCCGCGAGCTTCACCCTCCCCTCCTGCTCATCCCGCCAGCTCGGCCACGACCCGGACGGCCTCCCGGGTGCCGCGCACGGCCAGCGTCGTTACGCCGGCGGCCTTCCACTCGGCCAGCCGCTCCCGCAGGCGCTCGCGCGGCCCGCACAGCGCGACCTCGTCCACCAGCGCGTCCGGCACCGCGGCGGCGGCCTCGGCCTTGCGGCCGGCCAGGTAGAGCTCCTGGATCGTGGCCGCCGCCTCCTCGTAGCCGTAGCGCCGGGCCACCTCGTTGTAGAAGTTCCGGCCGCGGGCGCCCATCCCGCCGATGTAGAGCGCCAGGTAGGGCTTCACCTGCTCGCGGCAGGCCTCGACCCGCTCGCCGATCACGACCGGCGCCGAGGGCATGATGTCGAACGAGGCCGGCCGGCCCCCGCGCGCCCGGAAGCCGTCGTCGAGCCAGGCGCGGAACATCGCCATGCGGCGCGGCGAGAAGAAGACGGGGATCCAGCCGTCGGCGATCTCGGCCGCCAGGGCCACGTTCCGGGGCCCGATGGCGGCCAGGTAGATCGGCAGGTCGGCCCGGCCGTGCAGGATGGAGCGCAGGGGCTTGCCGAGCCCGGTGGCGTCCGGCCCCGCGTACGGGATCTGGTAGATCGCCCCGCGGTACTCGAGCGGCTTCTCGCGCCGCAGGATGGCGCGCACGATCTCCACGTACTCGCGCGTGCGCCGCAGGGGCCGGCTGAACGGCTGGCCGTGCCACCCCTCCACGACCTGCGGCCCCGACACGCCCAGGCCCAGCCGGAAGCGCCCGCCGGAGAGGGCGTCGAGCGTCATGGCCGTCATGGCCGCCATCGCGGGCGTCCGCGCCGCCACCTGCATGACGGCCGTGCCGACGTGGAGGCGCGTGGTCCGGGCGGCGATCCAGGCGGCCGGCGTCACCGCGTCGGAGCCGTACGCCTCCGCCGTCCACACCGAGTCGTAGCCGAGGCGCTCGGCCTCCAGCACGGTGTCGAGGTCGACGGCGAACGCGGGGCCCGAGTACGAGAGGTGCACGGCCAGGCGCATGGGCCGGCTACCGCGGCGCCCAGCGGGCGCGTGTCAGGACCACCCGGCCGCGGCGCAGGGGCACGCCCTCGGCCTGCAGCCGCAGGCGCTGGGTCAGCATCGCCTCCGGCCGGGGGCGCGGGCTGATGGCGCCCTGGACGTTCACCACCCGGTGCCACGGCAGGTCGGCCGGGCAGCGGCGCATCGCCTGCCCCACCGCCCGCGCGGCGCGCGGCCGCCCCAGCAGCGCGGCCAGCTGGCCGTAGGTGGCCACCCGCCCGCGCGGGATGCGGCGGACCAGTCGCCAGACGGCGCCGGCGAAGCTCACGCCTCCGCGCCCGCGGCCGCCAGCTGCCAGAGCCGCGCGTAGAGGCCGCCCCGCCGCAGCAGCTCGGCGTGGCGGCCCTCCTCCTGCACGCGCCCGTCGTGCAGGACCAGGATGCGATCCGCCGCCTGGACGGTGGACAGCCGGTGGGCGATCGTGATGGTCGTGCGTCCCTCCACGAGCCGCGCCAGGGCGCGGCGAATCAGCGCCTCGGATTCCGCATCCACGCTCGAGGTGGCTTCGTCCAGGACGAGGACGGCGGGATTGTACACGAGGGCCCGCGCGATGGCCAGGAGCTGGCGCTGTCCGTGCGAGAGATTGCCGCCCCGCTCCGTCAGCCACTCGTCCAGCCCGCGCGGCAGGCTCTCGATGAGCCGCCGGCCGTGGGCCGCCTCCAGCGCCCGCTCCAGGTCCAGCCGCGTCACCCGGCCGTCGAGCCCCAGCTGCAGGTTGGCGGCCACGGTGCCCGTGAAGAGCACGGCGTCCTGGAAGATGATGCCGACGTGGTGGCGCAGGGCGTCCAGGTCCCACTCCCGGACGTCCACGCCCTCCACCAGCACCTGGCCCCGCTGCGCGTCGTAGGAGCGGTTGAGCAGGCGCGCGCACGTGCTCTTGCCGGCCCCGGTGGCGCCCACCAGGGCCACCTGCTCGCCCGGCCGCACCTCGAAGGTGCACCCGCGCAGCACCCACGCCGCGCCCTGGTAGGCGAACCACACGTCGCGGAAGGCCACGGCCGGCGTCTCCGGGCGGCGGGCCGGGCGCCGCGGGGCCGGCGGGTCCTGCACCGCGGGCACCACGTCCAGCAGGCCGAAGATCCGCTCGGCGGCCGCCATGGCCGCCTGCATGACGGTGTACTTGGCGCCCAGGTCGCGGATGGGGAGGAAGAACCGGTTCGTGTACTGGATGAAGGCCACCAGGGTCCCGAACGTCAGGGCGCCGGCGGCGATCTGGCCGGCGCCGTGCCACAGCAGCAGCGCGATGGCCGCCGACCCCAGGGCCTCCACGCTGGCGTAGAGCGCCGCCTCCCAGCCCAGCGAGCGGAACAGCATGCGGCGGTAGTCGGCGTTCAGGCGCCGGAAGGCCGCCGTCTCGTGCGCCTCGCGGGCGAAGAGCTGGATGACGGTCATGCCCTGCAGCGACTCCTGCAGGAACGCGTTGAGCCGCGCCAGCCGGCGCCGGACCTCCCGGTAGGCGTCCCGGGCCCGGACCCGGAACCAGGCCGCCACCGCGGCCAGCACCGGGACCAGCGAGAACGTCACCAGGGCCAGTCGCCAGTCGAGCCAGAGCATGACCGCCACCACGCCGGCCAGCGTGATGACGTCGGCCGCCACCGCGAACAGCCCGCTGGTGAAGGCCTCGTTGATGGCCTCCACGTCGTTGAGCACGCGGGTCATGAGGCGGCCGACCGGGTGGCGGTCGTAGAAGGCCGCCTCCAGCCGGAGCAGGTGCCGGAACAGCGCCGCCCGGAGGTCGCGCATCACCCGCTGCCCGGCGAGCTGCATGACGTACGACTCGACGGCCCGCAGCGCGGCCAGCACCAGCAGGGTGCCCAGGAAGAGGGCGGCGATCCCGGTCAGGCCGGCCCAGTCGCCCGGGAGGATGTGCTCGTCGATCGCCACCTTCAGCAGGTACGGCTGGGCCAGCTCCATGGCCGCGATGAGCGGGAAGAGCGCCACCGCCCCGGCCACCAGCCGGGCGTGCGGGCGCGTCACGCGGGCCAGCCGCCCCGCCAGGCGCCGGTCGAAGGCGCGGCCCAGCCGGTCGTCCTGCTCCAGATCAGCCACGCGCGATCTCGGCCTCCAGCTGCTGCAGGCGCCAGAGGGTGGCGTAGAGGCCGCCCGCGGCCAGCAGCGTCTCGTGGCTGCCGCTCTCGACCACGCGGCCCTCGGCCAGGACGATGACCCGGTCGGCGAGCTGGGCCGCGCGCAGGCGGTGGGTCATGAGGAGCACGGTCCGGCCCGCGGCGGCCGCCCGCAGGCGGCCGAGGATCTCCTCCTCCTTGGCGGCATCCACGCTGGCGAAGACGTCGTCGAGCACCAGCACCCGGGGCTCGCCGGCCAGGGCCCGGGCCAGCGTCACCCGCTGCCGCTGGCCCCCGGACAGCGTGAGGCCGCGCTCGCCGACGACGGTCTCCCACCCCCGCGGCAGGCCCGCGATCTCGTCGGCGACCCCGGCGCTCTCCGCCGCCCGGGCGGCGCGGGCGGCGGTCACCTCCGCCCGGCCCAGCGTGACGTTGTCGGCCACCGCCCGCGAGAACAGGAAGCCGTCCTGGGGCACGTGGCCGACGGCCGCCCGCAGCGAGGAGAGCCGCAGCGTGGTGACGTCGCGGCCGCCCAGGAAGACGGTGCCCGGCGGTGGCTCCCAGAGCCGCGCCAGCAGCGCGCCCAGGGTGGACTTGCCGCTGCCGGTGGGGCCCACCACCGCCACCGTCTCGCCGGGGTCGACGGCGAACGTCACGTCGCGCAGCACCGGCCCCCGCCCCTCGTAGGCGAAGGTCAGGCGCTCGAACCGGATGCCCGGAGGCGCGCCGGCCGGCAGCTCGTCACCCGCCTCCTCGGCCGGCGGGGCCCCGGCGATCACCTCGTGCACGCGCGCCATGGAGGTGAGCCCCCGGCGCAGGAGCGACAGCGTGAAGCCCAGGGCCAGCGTCGGCCACGAGAGATACGCGAGGTAGCCGTTGAAGGCCACCAGCGCGCCCAGGGTGAGACGGCCGTCCAGCACGGCCCGTCCGCCCAGCCAGAGCACGACCAGGGCCGCCAGCCCCGACACGAGGCCGGCCAGCGGGACGACGCCGGCCTGGGTGCGGGCCAGGGCCAGGCTGCGGGCGAGGTAGTCGGCGCTGGCCTGGTCGAAGAGGGCGGCGGCGTGACGCTCCAGCGCGTAGGCCCGCACCACGGACATGGCGGCCAGGTGCTCCTGCACGCGCGCCGACAGCACCCCCAGGCGGTCCTGGGCGGCCTGGGTCTGGGCGTGGATGCGCGTGTTGGCCGCCTTGCCCAGCAGGATGAGCGTCGGGTAGGGCGCCAGCGCCCACAGCGTGAGCCAGGGGTCGAGAGCCAGCATGGCGCTCACCGCGCCGCCGAAGGCCGCCAGCGTGGAGACCAGGCTGATCGCCCCGAAGCCGGTCAGGCTGCGCACGGCGCCGGTATCGCTCGAGGCCCGCGCCATCAGGTCGCCGGTGCTCCGGGCGGCGAAGCAGGCCGGCCGGTAGCGGGTGAGGCTCGCGTACAGGTCGTTGCGCAGGTCGTGCTCGATGCGCTGCGCTCCGCCCATGATGGCGAACCGGGACGCCAGGCGCGCCAGGCCGCTGGCGCCGGCCAGGAGCAGCACCAGGCCCGCGTAGGCGCCGGCGGGGGCGCCGGCGGCATCGCGCTCCAGCGCCTCGATGGCCCGCTGCACGGTCCACGGGATGGCCAGCGCGAGCCCCGTGGCGGCCAGCAGGCACACCAGACCGGCGGCGTAGCGGGCGCGGTAGCGCCAGAGGTACCGGGCCAGCGCGCGGGTGGCCGGCCCGAGCGGCGCCTCGGTCATGTCACTCGCCGGCGGCCGGCCTCGGGGGACCGTCGAGGTACGGCTTGAGCGCGGCGTAGACGGTGGCGATGGCCGGCGTGGGCACGCCCAGCCGCTCCCCCAGGCGCACCGCGTGGCCGTGCAGGGCCTCCAGCTCCAGGCGGCGGCCCCGGGCGAGATCACTGGCCAGGGACGAGGTGGTGTCGGCCGCCAGGCCGGCCGCCTGCTTGACGATGGACTCCACGACATCGGGGGCCAGCCGCACGCCGGCCGCCCGGGCCACCGCGGCCAGCTCCTCGAGCAGCGTGCGGTACAGGCGCCAGGTCTCCGGGACCGCGCGGATGACGCCGGTGGGACACCGGGTCAGCGCGGTGACGCCCGCCTGGGCGCTGATGAAGAGGTACTTCTCCCACAGCACGCGCTGGATGTCGGCCGAGACCTCCGCCGGCACGCCGGCGCGGGCGAAGGCCGCCTGCAGGCGCTGGCAGCGCTCGCTGACCCGGCCGTCCATCTCGCCGAGGACGATCCGCCCCGCGAAGCGGTGGGCCACCACGCCGGGGCTCTCGATGACCGCGAAGACGTAGGCCGCGCCGCCCACGGCGTGGCCCGGGCCCAGGATGGCGTCGATCCGCGCCTCGTTGTCCACGCCGTTCTGCAGGGAGACGACCGCCGTGCGGGGCCCCACCACCGGCCGGATGGCGGCGGCGGCGGAGTCGGTGTCGAAGGCCTTCACGCAGAAGAGGACGACGTCGGCGGGCGGCCGGCCCGCCAGCGAGGCCACGGCCTCGGCCCGGACCGTGTACTCCCCCTCCACGGTCGAGCGGATGGTGAGCCCGCGGCGCTGGATCGCCTCCAGGTGCGCGCCCCGGGCCACGAACGTCACCGTATCGCCGGCGCGAGCCAGGCGGGCGCCGAAGTATCCGCCGACGCCGCCCGCGCCCATGACGACGATCGAGAGCGCCGACATCCCGCTCATGCTCGGGGACCGCGCGTTGGTTGTCAAGCGAGCGTGTGGTAAATTCCGGCGGATGCATCCGCTCGAACGGCGCGTGGCGGTCGAGGCCGCCCGCGCCGCCGGCCACCTCCTCCTCGCCGAGTCGTCCGGCGCCCGGCGCATCGCCTACAAGGGCAGCCCCACCAACCTGGTGACGGAGATGGACGCGCGCGCCGAGGCGCTGATCCTCGAGCGCCTGCAGCGCGCCTTCCCCGATGACGCCGTCCTGGCCGAGGAGGCGGGCAGCCGCGGCGGCCGCTCCGGCCGCCGCTGGATCGTCGACCCCCTGGACGGCACGACGAACTACGCGCACGGCGTGCCGATCTTCGCCGTCTCGATCGCGCTGGAGCAGGACGGCCGCGTCCGGCTGGGGGTGATCTACGATCCCACCCGCGACGAGCTGTTCGTCGGCGAGCGCGGCGGGGGCGCATCGCTGAACGGCACGCCGCTGGCGGTGTCGGCGGCCGCCGCGCTCGACGAGAGCCTGCTGGCCACCGGCTTCCCGTACAACGTCCGCGAGAGCCGTCGCAACCTGGCCGAGTTCGCCGCCTTCACCCTGCGGGCGCGCGCGGTGCGGCGGCTGGGCTCGGCCGTCCTCTACCTGGCCTGGGTGGCCGCCGGCCGCTTCGACGGGTACTGGGAGCTGAGCGTGGGGGCGTGGGACGTCGCCGCCGGCAGCCTGCTCGTGGAGGAGGCCGGCGGCCGCGTCTCCGACGTCACCGGCGGGCCGCTGGACCTCGACCGCCCCACCATCGTGGCCAGCAACGGCCGCATCCACGAGGCGATGCTGGCCGTCCTGGAGGAGACGCGAGCGGCATGAGCGCCGGCGACGACGCGGTCCACGTGCGGACGATCCGCGTGGAGGTCCAGCGGGCCGGCGAGCAGGAGCTGCTCGTCACCGGACGGCTGGTCGACGAGCGGCCGGGCGCGCAGCCGACGTGGTTCGGGGTCCGCGAGGACCGGGTGGTGCACGACATGTCGCTCGCCGTCCGCGTGCGCTGCCCGGAGCTGGTCATCACGGCCGTGCGGGCCGACATGGCCGCCCACCCCTACACGCTCTGCCCGGAGGCGCTGCCGCCGCTCCAGCAGCTGGTGGGACTGTCGGTCAGCCGGGGCTTCACGCGGGCCGTCAACGAGCGCTTCGGCCGCCAGCAGGGCTGCGCTCACCTCACCGCGCTCGTGCACGCGATGGCGCCCGTCATCCGCCAGGGCGCGGGCGCGGCGCTCCGCCAGGAGCACACGCCGCCGCGGGCCGAGCGCGACCGCTGGTTCATCAACACGTGCCAGGCGTGGCGGGAGGACGGGGTGCTGGCGGCGCGGCTGCGCGCCGGCGACCTGGAGGGCCTCAAGGCGCTCGTCTTCCGCCGCCCCGGGAACCAGCGCTGACCTTCGCGCCAGGGGAGGTTTGGAGGGGTCTGCCTCAGACCCCCTCCATGGAATCAATGCCGTTGCCGCCGCGCCCGGTAGGGACGCCCAGGGGAGGTTTGGAGGGGGTCTGCCTCAGACCCCCTCCATGGAATCAATGCCGTTGCCGCCGCGCCCGGTAGGGACGCCCAGGTCACACCCGATGTGGCCGATGCTATCGCGCCCGCACCGCGAAGTGGGCGCGCCGGTTCCGGGCCCAGCAGGACTCGGTGCTCTCCGTGCAGACCGGCCGCTCCTCCCCGTAGCTGATGATGGCGATGCGGCTGGCGTGCACGCCCTGCGCGACCAGGTAGTTCATCGTGGCCTTGGCCCGCCGGTCGCCGAGCGCGATGTTGTACTCGTTCGTGCCGCGCTCGTCGGCGTGCCCCTCGATCAGGACCAGGTGCCGGGGGTTCTCCTTCAGCCACTCCGCGTTGGCGTCGAGCAGGCGGGCCGCGTCCGGCCGGATCTCGGCCCGGTCGAAGTCGAAGTGGATGTCCTTCAGGTCGATCTTCAGCTCGGCCGCCGACACGTACTCCCGGGGGTTCACGCGCGTCATCCCGTAGGGCATGCCGCCGCCGGCGGCGGCGCCCCGCCCGGGCTCCATCGTAGGCGACGCCGCGCCGCCGCTCATGGCGCCCTGGTCGCCCCCGCTGCCGCGGTCACCGCCCCGGCCCGTGATCCTCGACCACCAGCTGCTGCCGCTGCTGCCGCTCCCGCCGCTCCCGGCCGCGGTGCCGTCCGGCGAGTCGGAGAGCGCTGCGCAGCCGGCGAAGCCCACGGCCAGCACGGCCATGAGCGCAAGCCCGATCGTCCGTCCCCGCATGTCCATGCCCCCTCCTTTGAGGCGGTGCCGGCCTGATCTCCGTTCCGGCTGGAACCAACGCGAGCGGGGCCCTGTGCACGGGCGATGCCGGATCGTCGGCGGCGCGGAGAGCCGCGCAATGTCGTGCGTTTGGGCCAACGGGACGCCGGTGGGTCGGGTCAGATCCCAGCGCCGGCGGCGTGTTTCCCGGGCCAGGATGGCACGGCGAGCCGATCTGGCCCGCGCCGCGGCGCTACATCTCCCAGGGCGGCTCGACGGTCACCTCCAGCTCGAGCACGGTCGGGCCCGGGGCGGCGAAGGCGGAGGCCAGGGCCGCCGGCAGCGCGTCCACGTCGGGGAGCCGCTCGCCCCGGGCGCCGAAGGCCCGCGCCAGCGCGGGGAAGTCGGGGTTGGCGAGGTCCGCCTCGCCCCAGCGACCGGCGAACAGCCGCTCCTGGAGCCACTTGATGGCGCCGTAGCGGCCGTCGTTCATCACGACGAAGGCGATCGGCAGCCGGTACTTCACGGCCGTGGCCAGCTCGTTCACGGAGAACATGAAGCCGCCGTCCCCGGCCACCGCCACCACCGGGCGCCCGGGGCGGGCGATCTGCGCCCCGATGGCGGCCGGCACCGCGTAGCCCAGCACGGCCGAGCCGACCGGATAGAGGAACGTCCGCGGCGCCAGCACCGGGAAGCGCCACTCCATCCAGTAGTTGATCCCCGTCTGGTCGTTGACGACGATGGCCTCGCGCGGCAGGGCCTGACGCAGGGTCGTGACGAGCCGGGCCACCGCCGCCGTGTAGCGCGGGCTGGTCGCCTGGCGGACCTGGCCCAGCCAGGCCGGGTCCCACCCGGCCGCGGGCGGCCCGTCCCCGAGCGCGTCCAGCAGGCGCGACAGGCCGTCGCGCGCGTCGCCGACGATCCCCAGCTGGGGGCGGAAGATCCGCCCGATGACGGCGGGATCGAGGTCCAGGTGGATCAGCGTCTGGTGGGGCGCGAACGAGAGGTCGAGCAGCAGGCCCTGCGTGGAGCGGGCGGCGAAGCGGCAGCCGACCGCCAGCACGACGTCGGCGGCCCGGAGCACGGGCTCGCTGGCGCGCCGGTCGGGCAGCACGGCGTGCCACACGGGATCGTCCTCGGCCACGGCGCCGCGGCCCATCACGGTGGTGATCACCGGCGCCCCCAGTCGCCGCGCCACCGCCGCCAGCTCGGCGCCGGCCCCGGCCGCGACGACGCCGCCGCCGGCGATCACGAGCGGCCGCCGGTCCGCCTGCAGCCGGCCCG
>FWPU01012680.1_pt1 | contig 11036 bp, 14 predicted proteins | sample 2228361 | NCBI WGS metagenome assembly FWPU01 (sample SAMEA103939777, study PRJEB20133) | metagenome | reverse complement strand
ACAGTGTTATGCTCGGTGTCGCCCTCGTGGCCCACCGCTATCAACGCCCTGAACTGGCCGGTTCACGTTACCGCGTGCTGGCCCTCAAGGCCGTACCATGAATTACCGAATGCTCTCGCTGAATCAAACAGAAGATTGGCTTGCGAGATCGAATCCCCTCTTCTCCTCGCTCAGGGGCAGGAGGCCATGGCCGGCATGGAGGTTTTCCTGGATACGGAAGCGGTCACAGGGTCGCGGCATGAGAGGTAGCGGAGCCGTCGCATTCCTGCAACAAGCGCATCGCAACAACTGGCAACGATATCTGACCTCGCTGCAGCCGCGCGCGCCGCGTGGCTGGGACCTGTGTATCTTGACCGCTCACGACGCGCGGCAGGCGGCCATGTACCGCCGGCAACTGGAATGGCGTCGCGCGGCCGGTCTCTTGCCGGTCGGCACGCGATTTGTGGTCTTGCCCGATCCGGCCGGCCAGAATCCGCGCCTCGGCTCCGGCGGTGCTACGCTGCGGGCGTTGGCTGCCATGATGTGGGGCGCGTCTCAGGCCGCGACGGATGCCGATGATGCAATCGGCTTGCCCGCCGACGGCCGCGGCCTCATCATTCACTCCGGCGGCGACTCGCGGCGGTTGCCCCATTGTTCGGTCGTCGGCAAGCTTTTCGCCCGTGTCCCGCGCGAGCTGCCCGACGGCCGGGCTTCCACCCTCTTCGACGAATTTCTGATCAGCCTGAGCGGGCTGGCGTCGAGCCTGCCTCCGGGCGTGCTGATCGCCTCGGGCGACGTGCTGCTCGTCTTCGATCACCTCCAGCTCACTTTCCGTCGCCCCGGCGTGATCGGCGTGGCGGCTGCCGCGCCGATCGGGTTCGCCGCGCAGCACGGCGTTTACGCGACCGCTGCCGATGGCCTGACCGTGGCCGCCTACCTGCACAGGCCGACCGCGGCCGAGCTGGCGCGGTGGTCGGCTGTGCGTTCCGATCGCACGGTGCAGGTGGATACCGGCCTGGTGTGGGTTGATCGGCCGACTGCCGGGAAGCTGGCCGGATTGGCCGGCCAGTTGCCCGAACCGGCATGCGGCCTGAGCCTTTACGGCGACCTCCTCCTGCCGCTGGCGTCATCCACGACGCAGGCGGACTATCTGGCTGCCGCGAACGATGAACCGGTGACGTGCGCGCTCCAGGCCGCGCGGCGGATCATCTGGGAGCAGTGGCGCGGCACACCCTTCACCGTCGAGCAGCTTCAGCCGGCGGCTTTCATCCCGTTGCGCACCTCCGAAGAATACTGGCAGCGCATGGCCGGCGATTCGGAGCTGGCAGCCCTATGCGGCTGGAACCTCGATGCGCGCGCGGCCGGGCAACCGATCTGCATCAACGCCGTCGTCGCAGAAGCGCGCGCGGCCGATGGCACAGCGCCGCCCGTGCTGATCGTGGACAGCTGTCTGGAGGGGCCGTTTGTCGGTCGCGGCGCCGGAATCGTCGCCAACGTCGAGACGGCGGCCGCGCTGACCCTCGATGCCGACCTCGTCCTCCATCAGTTGCCGGTGGCAGACGGCTATGTCACCCGGCTTTACGGCCTGCGCGATGACCCGAAATTGTCGCTCACCGATCCGGCCGCGACCTTTTTGAATCGGCCCTGGTCCGAATGGCTGGCCCGCGATGACGCGCTGGCGGCCGCGCTCTGGCCGGACAGCGAGCCGTCGGCTCGCACCCTCTGGAACGCGCGGCTCTATCCCCTGTGTGCTGACCGCGCGCAGAGCCTGGCATGTGCTCTGGCGCTGCCGGGCCTGCCGGCCGCGGGCGAAGCCGAGCGGGCTGCCTGGCAGGCCGCAACGCGCCTGTCGCTGGCCGACAGCTTCCACCGGGCGGACGGCGAGCGGATCCTGGCCGAGGCCGCGGCCGTCGAGGATCAGGTGGCGGCCCGTCGGTTCTACGCGGCTGTGTGCGCTGAAGCGCCGGCGCAGCAGGCCAAAACACGGCTGGGCATGCTGCCCGAAGCCGTGAAGCGCCGGGCAACGCTCGTCGGCCAGCGGCTGGCCACAGACGCTCCGATCCTGCGTCTGCGTGGTTATGCCGCCCTGGCTGTCGCCACGGACGATCCCGGCTGGGAAGACCGCGCGTTTGCCACGCTGGCCGAGATGATCGCGGCCGCGGTGCGGTTGCCCGAGGATCGTCCCGCCGCCCTGGCGCGGTGCGCCGCCCGGCCGGTGCGCGTGCAGGCGGCGGCGCGCATTGATTTCGGCGGCGGCTGGACCGATACGCCGCCGTACAGCATCGAGCGCGGGGGCACGGTGCTCAACGCGGCCATCACCCTGAACGGCCGCCATCCGATCGTTGCCGAGGCGATCGCGCTGGCCGAACCCCGGCTGATCCTGGACAGCCGAGATATCGGTGCTGTGCTTGCGCCGGAGACTGTCGGCGCGATATTGGACTACGCGAATCCCGCCGATCCGTTTGCGTTGCTCAAGGCCGCTCTGGTATTGCGCGGGGTGGTCGCGGCGACCGATGATCCGGCCAGGCCGTTGCGCGAAGTCTTCGCGCGCGGCGGCGCCGGCTTGCACCTCAGCACGCAGACGTTCATCCCGCGTGGCTCTGGCCTGGGCACTTCTTCCATCATGGCCGGCGCGGTGCTGACCGCGCTGGCGCGCTGGCAGGGGGAGACGTTGTCCGCAGACCGCCTGTTCGACGAGGTGTTGTGCCTGGAGCAGATGTTGACGACCGGCGGCGGTTGGCAGGATCAGGTAGGCGGGCTGACCGGCGGCATCAAGCTCGTCACGACGCAGCCGGGCCTGCCCCAGGTCATCCGCGTCGAGCCGGTTGCCCTCTCCCCGCGCACGGCTGCGGATTTGGCGACGCGGTTGTTGCTGGTGTATACTGGACAACAGCGGCTGGCAAAGAATTTGTTGCGCAATGTGATGATCCGCTGGATGACGCGCGATCCCGAAATGGTCTGGATTCAGGCCGAGATCGCCCGGTTGGCGGTCGCCATGCGAGATGCGTTGCAGGCTGGCGACCTGGATACGTTCGGCGCCTTGTTGAGCGAGCATTGGGCGCTCAACAAGCGGATGGATCCGGGGTGCACGAACCCTTTCATTGACGACTTGTTTGACGTTTTGGCACCTTATATCAACGGCGGCAAGCTGGCCGGGGCTGGGGGCGGCGGCTATGCGATCGTGGTCGCCCGCTCCGCGGAGGCAGCGCGGGCATTGGCCGAGACGTTGGCTGCACGCTATCCCCATACGCCGGTCGGCCTCTGGCCGTGTGGGGTGCCGGAGGAAGGCTTGATCGGGAGTGACTCATGAAGACAGCATTGGTGTGTGGTGCCGGCGGTTTCATCGGCGGACATCTGGTGGAACGATTGAAGAACGAGGGGTACTGGGTGCGCGGGGTGGACATCAAGGCACACGAGTACCGGCAGACGGCGGCCGACGAGTTCCTCCTGCTCGATCTGCGCGAGCCGGAGAACTGTCGCCGGGCGTTGACGCTGGGCCGCAATGAGACCTTCGACGAGGTGTATCAGCTCGCGGCCGACATGGGCGGGATGGGCTTCATCCATTCGGCCGAATGCGAGATCATGCACAACAGCGTGCTGATCAATGTGCACATGACGCACACGGCCGCCGAACTCGGTGTGCCGCGTTACTTTTTTTCCTCCTCAGTTTGTGTATACCCTGACATGAAGCCGGGCGATCCCGAAATGACCGAGGATCAGGCCATTCCGGCACATCCGGACAACGAATATGGCTGGGAGAAGCTCTATTCGGAGCGGGTCGCGTTGGCCTATAGCCGGCGCTATCCCATGAAGGTGCGCATTGCGCGCTTTCAGAATTGTTATGGCCCTTATGGCACATGGACCGGCGGCCGCGAGAAAGCACCGGCAGCCATTTGCCGCAAGGTGGCCGAAGCCGAAGAGGGCGACACGATCCCGGTCTGGGGGGATGGCACGGCGGTGCGTTCCTACACCTACGTGGATGACATGGTGGATGGCGTCTGGCGCCTCATGCACTCGGATCTGGAAGGCCCCGTCAATATCGGCAACCCAGAATATGTGACGGTGAAAGAGCTGGTGGAGACCGTCATGGCGGTGGCCGGGAAGCGGGTAAATATCGAGTGGGTGAAGGGGCCGGTCGGGGTGCAATCCCGCAACTTCAGCAACGCCCGCATCTATACCACCGGTTGGCGCGCTCGCTACCCCCTGATCGAGGGCATTAAGCGCACTTATCCCTGGATCGAGCAGCAGGTGAAGGCGGCACGTGCCGGCCGGCTGGCCTGATCTCGGCATCTCGTCGTTCCGACAACCGTGCGACCGTCGTAGCGCATCGCTCCGGCGCACTCCCATCTATCTGGTGCAGGCTGTCTGCCCGCTGCGGACGGCAGGGCGGAGCTTGCGCGAGATCTTCCCCTTACTTCAGAGCAGAGAAGGCGCACATCGGCCATGAAACAGCAATTTTTGTCCAAGATCCAGGATCGTTCGGCAGTGGTGGCGGTGATCGGCCTGGGCTACGTGGGTCTGCCGCTGGCGGTCGCCTTTGCCGAAAAGGGCTTCCGTGTCGTCGGCATTGATGTGGATCCGGCGAAAGTGGCGGCGCTCAACCGCGGCGAGTCGTACGTGCAGGATATCCCTGCGGCCCGACTGCGCGGCATCTTGCCTCGCTTGACCGCGACGAGCGATTATGCTGTGCTGGAGCGCTGTGACGCGGCCATCATCTGCGTGCCCACGCCGTTGAACAAGACGCGCGATCCCGACGTGCGCTACGTTATCGCTGCTGGCGAATCGGTGGCGCGCCATATCCACCCCGGCATGCTGGTGGTGTTGGAGTCCACCACCTATCCCGGTACCACTGAGGAGCTGTTGTTGCCGATGCTGACAGCGCGTTCCACATTGGAACGTTTGCGGGTGGACTCGTTCGAGGTCGGCAAGGACTTCTTTCTGTCATTTTCGCCGGAACGTATTGACCCTGGCAACAAGAAATGGGTGGTGGAAAATACGCCGAAGGTGGTCGGCGGCATCACGCCGGCCTGTCGCGAGGTAGCCGTGGCCCTGTACGGGACGATCATCGAGCGCATCGTGCCGGTATCGTCCACACAGGCAGCCGAGATGGTCAAGTTGTTGGAGAACACCTTCCGGGCCGTGAACATCGCGCTGGTCAACGAAGTCGCGATCATGTGCGACAAGCTGGGACTCGACGTCTGGGAGGTGATCGAGGCTGCTGCTACCAAGCCCTATGGCTTCATGAAGTTCACCCCTGGCCCAGGCGTGGGCGGCCACTGCATCCCGCTGGACCCTTACTACCTTTCCTGGAAGCTGAAGACGCTCAACTACAATGCTCGCTTCATCCAGCTGGCCGGCGAGATCAACAGCGAGATGCCGCATTGGTGGGTGGACAAGGTTGTGGACGCGTTGAACGAGGCCGGCAAGCCGGTGAAGGGGAGCCGGGTGCTGGTGCTGGGCGCAGCATACAAAAAGGACATTGACGACGTGCGCGAGTCGCCCGCGCTGGACATCATCGAGCTGTTGCGCCAGAAGGGTGCCGACGTGCACTACCATGATCCCTATGTGCCATCCATTCGCCACAATGCCTTTGTGTTGACCAGCGAGCCTGATCTGGACGTGGCGCTGGACGCGGCCGATTGCGTGGTGGTGGTGACCGATCATTCGTGGTACGATTGGACCGCGATCCGGACGCGCGCGAAGGCGATTGTGGATACGCGACACGTGACGTACACGAACCAGGGCGGCTGCTGAGGGTTGTTCGTCACGCTTGCCCAATCTATTTCGCGGAGTTCGTGGATCGGAACAAGGCTCGACGTGAGCCGGATGTGGAGCGTCTCCGCTCCATTTTTGTGACGTATCCCGACATCCAGGCGGTCTACCAGTTTGGCTCGGCGGCTACGGGACGGCTGCCTGGGGAGAGCGATCTGGATCTGGCGATCGTGGCGCGGACGCCAGACCTGCGCGTGCACAAGCTCGCCCTGTTGACCGACCTGGCGCGTCAGGGCTTTTGCGACGTAGACCTGCTGTTCCTGGATGAGGCCGATATTGTCACCCAGTACGAAGCCGTGTGCCACAATCGGCTGATCTATGAGGCGGAAGACTTCGACCGGGGCGCGCTGTATGCGCGTGTGGTTGGACGGTATCTCGGTTTCCTGCCCTACCTGGCCGTGCAGCTGCCAAAGACGGGTTGCACATCGGCCAGCCGGTCTGCCGTCAGGCAGGCACGACGATGTCAACGTGTCGCAGGCGTTCTGCGAGGAGCTGGAGCTGCCCGGGCTGGACGTGAACCTGGAAGTGGGTTCCGGTCGCATGCGCAGCAGACGGCGCTGATCATGCAGCGGTTCGAGCCGGTGGTGCTGGAGTACAATCCCGATTGGGTGATCGTGCCGGGGGATGTGAATTCGACGCTGGCCTGCGCGCTGGTGGTCAGCAGGGTAGGCGTCAAAGTGGCGCACGTGGAAGCGGGGCTGCGCTCCTTTGACCGCACGATGCCGGAGGAGATCGACCGGGTGGTGACCGACCACGAGCAGGGAAGCGGCGGTGATAAGGCTTTCGTTTTGTGGTCGCTTGGGTGGTTGGGGAGTTGTGGATTTGGTATGGCCATGAGCGGTGCTTAATATGGATACAGAGAGATTTGATGTCGCTCAAGTAACCACTTACTGGATGACCGAAGCGGAAGAGGCACTCCGAGTTGCCGATCATTTGGTTGACAAGGCAGACTATTCCTATGCTCTGTTCTTTGGACATCTGGCGATTGAGAAGATGCTGAAGGCCATTTACGTTGCCAGATGCGAAGCCCATGCGCCCCCGATACACAACCTCCTCAAGCTGGCCAGGGAGGCGGGGGTTGTGTTGGATGAGGCGCGAACTGAAGCGTTGATCACAGTGACCGCCTTCAACATCGAAGCGCGTTATCCCGATCTGAAGCGGGCTTTTCGCCAAATGTGCACACCGGAATATACCCGGCGCCAGATGATGATGATCAAGGAGTTATTCGAATGGCTACGCTCCCACCTGCCGTAGCACAAAGTGTGGATCGGTATATTCGTACGTTGCGGCAAAGACGGCGCATCGCGGCTGTGTATGTTTACGGTTCTCAGGTGAAAGGAACTGCGACGCGTTGGAGCGACATTGACCTGGCGGTGATTTCGCCGGATTTTTCGGCCGATCTGTTTGAGGAACGCCTGGACCTGATGCGCCTGGCGGCGCAGATTGATGATCGAATCGAGCCGCATCCCTTCACGCCGGAAGATTTCAATGCCAGCAATCCGCTTGCGGCGGAGATTCGCCAGACGGGCGTGCGAGTTGTATAGCGACCTCATCCACGGAGGCCTCGCCCTCGGCCCCTCTCCCGCTGCGCGAGACGCAGGCCGTCCTGCAAGGAGAGGGGAGTCGAGGCGGGTGAAGCGAGGATGAATATGGCGACACGTGCCAAAGACTGGTTGCGCCAGGCCCAGCGCGATCTGGAACACGCCCGGCACGATGCGACGGATGGCTATTACGAATGGGGTTGCTTCAGCGCGCAACAAGCCGCCGAAAAAGCGGTCAAGGCGTTGTATCAACATCTCGGCGGCGAGGCGTGGGGACACGCGCTCAAACGCTTGCTCGAAGAACTGCCTCCCGCGGTGGGTGTTACCCCGGAGTTAGTGGACGCGGGTCGCATCCTTGATCGCTTTTACATTCCGACGCGCTATCCGAATGGATTCGACGATGGCATACCGGCCGATTACTACACCGCCGCCGATTGCGCGACCGCGATCGGCTGTGCAGAGACGATCCTGCGGTTCTGTGCGGATCGCCTTTCTCGATAGCGATCGCGCGATGGCTGAACTGCGCGACGCGGCGCAACGCTTGTGTGCGCGCGACAAGCGCGTGCTGGCGGTTGGCTTGTTCGGTTCATTGGCGCGGCGTGAAGCGCTGCCCAGCAGCGATGCCGATGTGTTGATCGTCTTGCAGGAACATCCCCAGGCGCGCTGGTTCGATCGCATCGCCGAATACGCCGATGCGTTTGGCGACGCTTCATTGCCGGTAGAGCCATTTCCGTACACCCAAGAAGAACTGCAGCGCATGCAAGCGCACAACTCCGGTTTCCTGCGCACGATCCTGCGCGAGGTGATTCCATTGAGCGGAGAGGATCGAATTTGGCAAGCGTTGCAACAGGACAGTTGATCTGTCGGCTGGCAAGCCCGCTCCGATGATGGAAGGATTCAGCAAAGGAGCTGGGAAGAGAAGTGGAGGGTTAATCCGCAATCGGAGCAGCAGGCGATGAGGGAGACCCAGATACAGATCACTGAAGCAGACTTACATCCTCATCTGCGGGCGCGGATGAGTCAGCGTGGTGTTTCGCGAGAAGAGATTGAGCGAACCTTGAATGAGGGCTGGGAAGCTGCAGATACCAAGCCAGGGATGCTGGGGAGGGTGATGGTATTCCCTTACGAGGCAAATTGGGAAGGCCAGTACTATCAGGAGAAAGAGGTCACGGTGTATTACAAGGTGGTTGGTGAGGGTATCGTGCTACTGACAGCAAAAGCCCGGTATGGCAAGGGGTTTCTACGGGGGTAAGACAAGATGAAGATCGAATATGATCCGGTCCGGGATTTGCTTTATCTCTGGTTTGGCACGCCGGGCGAGAAAGCGGCAAGGACGGAGACGGTGGCGCCCGGTGTGCACGCCGATCTCAACGCTCAAGGGAGGCTGATCGGGATCGAAGTTCTGGATGCCTCAGAACTTCTGAGGCACAAAGTGCAGTTCGAGGTTGAACTGGCGCCCGCTCTCGCCGGGACGGCTCCTACTGCTTCATGACATTGACATGAAAAAGAAATAGTTCGTGAAAATTCGTGTAATTCGTGGCGGAAAGGTGCACACCGGCCAGCCAGTCTGCCGCCAGGCAGGCACTACGACGCCCACATGTCGCAGGTGTTCTTTGAGGAGCTGGAGATACCCCGGCCGGATGTGAACCTGAGGTGGGTTCGGGGTCGCCTGCGCGGCAGACGGCGCTGATCATGCAGCGGTTCGAGCCGGTTGTGCTAGAATACAAGCCGGATTGGCCGATCTGCTCTTCACGACCGAGCCGAGCGGCAACGAGAACCTGCGTAAAGCGCACGCAGCCTGGTGTTGACCGATTCGGGCGGCGTCCAGGAGGAGACGACTTACTTGGGCGTGCCGTGCCTGACGCTGCGCGAGAACACGGAGCGCCCGGTGACGGTGACGCAGGGGACGAACCGGATCGTGGGGAATGACCCGCAGCGCATCGTGAGCGGGGCGCTGGCGGCGCTGGATGGCGTGGGCAAGGCCGGGCGCATGCCGGAGCTGTGGGATGGGCGAACGGCGGAACGGATTGTGCAGGTGTTGGGTGTGGTGGGGTTGATGACTTGCTCAGGGTGTGGTAAGATTGCGGGCGGCGTTGCGGCGGAACCCGACCGGCCAGCCGCCGAGCGAGGCGCAGACGATGCACCGTGAGCGTTTCCGCGAAGCGACGCTCTACGGTAAGCTGGTGATGGCCGATGCGGAGCAGCAGGCGCTGTATGAAGAGGTGGCTGCGGCGAAGGGCAAGCCGGTCTTCAGCCTGATGATCGCGGATTTCTTCAACGCGCCCTTGGTGGACGAGATGGACTTGAGTGGCTACGGCGGGCAGGTGGGCGACACGATCGCCATCCGCGCCCACGACGATTTCGACGTGACGGGGGTGAGCGTGACGCTGACCGACGCGGGCGGCGCGACGCTAGAGAGCGGGGCGGCGGTGGAGACGCCGCCGAACAGCGGGCGGTGGGTCTACACGGCGACGGCGGCTGCGCCAACAGGGACGGACGTTCGGATCGCGGTGCAGGCGACGGACCGGCCGGGCGGCGTGGGACGTGCGGAGGCCGGCAAGACGGTGTAAGGTGGGTTACGTCGGCACTCCCTGCGCCGCGCCGGTGACGCGGCACTGCGAGTACTCAAGGCTGACGCCGGAGCGACTGCGCATGGCGATGCGCACGCCGGTGGTGGTGGATGGGCGGAATGTGTTTGATCGGGTACGCTGTTCGGAAGCGAACCTCGTCGTACGGGCGGTGGGGAAGGGTAATTCCAAGTGAAAAGTCCCTTGATCCAGAAATCGCGGGCGGAACGAGAAACCGTGCTGCGTGTGCTACGGCAAGCCCTGGCGCAACAGCCCCAGGTGGTTTTCGCCTATGTCTATGGGTCCTTTTTGCAGGATCGCCCGTTTCACGATGTGGATGTGGCCGTGTACCTGGACTCTGATGAGGGGACGACGAGAGTGTTGGCCCTGGACCTGGTTGCTGATCTGGAAGCGGCTTTACGGCGAGCGCAAGCGTTCGTACCGGTGGACGTGCGGGTGCTGAACCAAGCCCCGCCGAGTTTTCAATATCACGTATTCCGCGGCGAACTGCTGTTCAGCCGGGACGAGCGACTGCGGGGGCGACAAGTGGCGCAGACGGTTGCTCACTACTTGGATGTGCAGCCCCTGCGCCGGCAGGCTTTGAAAGAGGCGATGACGTCGTGGACTTGAACAGGGACTTGATCGGGGATCGGTTTCAGGATATCCACCAGTCCCTGGAGCGGCTGAACCGTATCCGAGCGTTGCCCCGGGAAGCGTTTCTGGCTGATCCGGATGCACAAGATGTGGCCTGCTATCGTTTGCTGGTGGCCATCGAGGCTGCGTTGCAGGTTTGCTTTCATGTCAGCGCCCAGAGGTTGCACCGCGTGCCAGAAGCATATGCCGAGTGTTTCGCTCTGCTGGGCGAGGCGGATATATTGACCGCTGACCTGAGCCAAAACCTCCAACGTATGGCGCGGTTTCGTAATATGCTGGTTCACGTGTACTGGGACGTAGACTATGACCAGGTGTACGACATCCTGCACGAGCATCTGGATGACCTGCGGGCGTTTGTGCGGGCCATTGGCGAGTTGCTTTAGCATCAAAAGGCCTGGATAGAGGGCCAGGCTATCGAGGAGGGCGCGGCCGTGGAAACCCCCGCCGAACAGCGGGCGGTGGGTCTACACGGCGACGGCGGCTGCGCCAACAGGGACGGACGTTCGGATCGCGGTGCAGGCGA
>FWPU01012678.1_pt1 | contig 11039 bp, 8 predicted proteins | sample 2228361 | NCBI WGS metagenome assembly FWPU01 (sample SAMEA103939777, study PRJEB20133) | metagenome | reverse complement strand
GATGCGCTCTGTCTCTGTCATCGGTATCCTCCTGCCTTAGGAGGATACCGCAAAATCCCGTTTTCGTCATCTCAAGGTGCGGAATGTCGGCTTCTTGGGACGTCTTAGCAAGTTCTTCGGCGGCATGCACGGCGCGCGTCAGTCGCTCGATTCCCTCATCCAAGATGCTGAGGAACCGGCTCGCTTTTTTGGGCTGCTTGGAGTGGGTCAATACGTAGGTCGCTCCTGTGACGATGGTTAGAGCGCAGCGCATTTCTGCTGCGATTTTCATCAGGGCTGCGCGCTCCGTTTCTGTCAGGTCTGCGCCCAATTTTTCAGTCACGCTGCCCATGGGAGTCTTCTCCTTCGTCGCCAGCCATAGAAACACAGGCAGGTGATACCGATGCCAACCAGTGTGAGCGGGTGAGGCTCCGGAGTGACCGCCGCCATGACACCATGCGCTTGGTCCACCTGAAACCCTCTGACATCCGCGCGGAGGGCAGCGGTCAGTTCAAACAGGTCTACGTCGTCTTTAAGGGTCCAGATGTTGCTGTTGGGTTGGCGTATCACACTGTCTATCAGCCGTTGCTCAATGTCGTCGTCTGTTAGAAGGGTGTTCGTGCCCGGCATGAAGAACCCGATACCGTCTCTGTTGCTGGTAAAGTTGACGAACGGTTCGTCGAAATCCGGGTTGAATGAGAACGTCAGGCGATAGAGCAGGGGGTTGCCCGCATAACTGTTTCCCAACGGACCCGGAGAGATATCCGGCAGGTTCGCTCCCAACTCTATCACGCTTCCGGCGACGCCCAATTCGTCGTCCACCTGGAACTCGAAGTCATCCGTGAAGAAACTCAGGACGGAGGAGAACACGGCGTCTTTGGGCACGTCGCCGTAGAGCAGGGGATCCAGCACCAGCGCCCCGGCAGCGTCCGCGTTTGTCGTTGTACGCCCGCGTCTGGGCATCACTCTGGCAAACGTGCCCCTCGTATCGAAGAAGGCGCTTCTATGATCCTTCGTGACTGCCAGGACCGCCTCCGCCTGACTCGACACCCGTCCGTCATCTGCGCTCGCCAGTCCCGTCATAAACTGCCTGCCTGTGAAGTCTTTCATCGCCGTCGTGGGCATGACGTTACCGGGGAGATTGCGCGTCGGTTCTGCCCGCTTGCTGCTGCTCGTTCCGGGACCAAGGGGAATCAAATTGATCCGGGTCGGCATACGTCCTGGAATACCCATCGGCTGGTTCTGAGGGTAATGGGTGGTATTGGGTCCCACGTTGCCCGCCTGCGCCCCGCGTGCAGGCTAAAGTCGGTGCCCGCCTGCTCCAGCGGAAGTTGAAATTGGTCTGGTCTGCGCTGGAGAGTGTCTCTTAAATGAGACCAGTGCTTCGCCTGAATAATGGAATCCGCCCAACTGGCTGACGCGCACACGCACAGCGCAATGACCACCCGCCACGTCCGCCCCGCTGACGGGATGCCCCCAGTCTCCGTCGTTCCCGCTCTCTCCGTCGTGGGGCTGACACCAAGAAAACCAATCCGTCTTGCCTTCATAACGTCCGACCTCCTTGAATTTGTGTTTTGCCGATTAGTAACGCGAGACAGCGATTTGGATGACGACTTGGAAAAAAAACTTCATCATGCTATACTAAACTCACTCCAGCAACGGCGGAGAGCGCGACATGATGTGGGAGAAAGACCCCGACCGAGGGCTGTGGCAGCGGGCGCAGCAGGGGGATGAGGGGGCGTATGACCATCTGCGGCGCAAGTATCGGGCGCTGGTCAGCGGCGAAATACGCAAGCGGCTGTCTGCCGTGAGCGCCGACGATTTGCATGACATCGAGCAGGACGTGTGGATTGCCGTGTGGCACTCCTTGCCAAACTTTCGCGGCATCTCAACGTTCTCGACGTGGGTTGTGGGCATCACCAAGAACACGACCTTCAACTGGATGCGTCGCAAAAAAATGGAGGGGCAAACTTTCACCCGCGCCGCGCAGGAGGTGGACTGCGGCGGGGAGATGTCGGAGAGTCGCATCGTCAGCCACCTTGTCGTGCACGACGCGATGAAAAAACTACTCGAAACGGAGCGCGAGGTCATCTCTATGCGCTATTTCATGCAACTAACCGATGAGGAAATCTCGCAAGGTCTCAATGTGCCGCTGGGCACCGTCAAAAGTCGCATCCGTGCCGGGCTTGAGAAATTGCGGGCGGCTTTGCAGGTCGCTGAAGGGGAGGTAGAGTCGTGAGCAAACAACCCCTCTCAGAGGCGGACGTGGAGCGCGCCGTTGTGGCGGCTTATGCTTTCTTTCGGGAGCAGGGGAGCGAAACGCCCCATGCACTCATTGATGATGTCATTGGTCTCGACGATTTTCGTCGCTTCATGCGCTGTCCTGACACAGAGACCCTATCCGCCTACGCGGAGGATGCCCTCTCTCTGGAGGACGCGCTGCGCGTGGCGGCGCACGAAAGTCGGTGTCCGGTGTGTCGCGCCGACATCGCGGAGTTGCGCAGCGTCATTCGCCGCGAGATGGCGCCACTGCTGGCGGCGATACCCCTGTGGGCGACGCCGTTCGTCGGACGCGAGGGACTGCGGACATCGTTGACGGAGACACTCACGTCGGGCAACGCGCAGTTGCTCACACTCGCCGCACCGCCGGGCACGGGCAAAACGCGCCTGATGCTGGAAACAGCGGTGGAGCAGTCATCGCTCTTTCCCGATGGTGTGTGGTACGTTTCCGTGAATGGCGCAACCGATGTCACGGTCACAGCGGCGGAAATCGCCCGCGCCGTGCGGCTGCGTCTGGAACCGAAAGCCCCGCCGATTGAGCAGTTGGTAGAGTTCCTCAGCGGCAAGCGCGCTCTGCTCGTCTTGGACGACGTGCCTGCCTCCTCTCCCGCCGCGCAGGTGGTGGCGGAGTTGACCCGCCGAACGTCTGACTGTGTATGTCTGGCGATGACGGGCGCAGCGTTCGGCGTGCGCGGCGAGCGAACGATTCCACTTCCGCCACTTCAAACGCTGCCCCCCTCCCCCGACGAACTGCTCTCTTCCGAAAGCCTTCAACTGTTCGCAGCGCACGTGCGCACTTTCCAGCCCGATTACCGCTTCGACGAACCCGACCTGCTGTCCGCTGTCGCCATCTGTGAACACGCGGGGGGGATGCCATTAGGGATTGAATTGGCAGCGGCGCGGGTGCGCGAGATGTCACCGGAAGACATTCTGAGCCGCTTGAAGCGACGCGACGTGCCGCCCGATAACCCGACAGCATCGCTGGATGAAATGATTGCCTGGTCGTGCGACCTTCTCACATCACGCGAGCAGAACATCCTGTCCCAACTCAGCGTCTTTGCCGGTGGCTTTTTCGTCGAGCAAGCCGCCGCCGTCTGCGAAGAGGACGACGCGCCGCAACTGATTGAAAGTCTGGAACGGAAAGCGATGCTTCAGCGCATAGATGCGTTGGGGCGCGCGCGTTATCAACTACTGGTGCCCATTCGGGAGTTCGCGCGGCGGAGGTTAAGCGAGCGTGAATTTGCGGTGAAGCGGCGACATGCTTTCTACTTTTTGGAATACGCTCAGGAGAGAGACGCTTCGCTGTCTGGGCCGCGGCAAGTGGAGGCGATGGAGGAAGCGTCCGCCGACCTGCTCAACCTGCGCGCCGGAATGGACTGGGCAGAACGGGCAGGCGAGTGGCACGTGGCGGGCGGCTACGGGCTGGCGCTCTCGCAGTTCTTAATTCGGCACGGTCTGTGGACGGAATGTTCGTATCGCCTGCGCGTTGCGTCGTTATCGTTCCATCGTGCGAAGGATGTGACGCGACATCAGGAATCGCAATTGGAGTTGGCGCGCTGCCTGACCTTCCGAGGCGAATACCATGAAGCAGAGACGCTTTTCAACGCCGTTGCCGCCGAGGCGGCGCAGCGCGGCGACGTCGCCATTCTCGCGGAAGCCCTGCACGGGTTGGGCAACGTGGCGCAGTTTCGGGGGCAGTACGCCGAAGCCACCCGGCGGTTCGAGGAGGTGCTGAAGCGCTTCGAGGCGAGCGGCGACCGCTGGCGCGTCGCCGACTGCTATCACAACCTCGGCTGGCTGGCGTGGCGGCAGGGCGACTACGAAGGGGCGGAGTCGTGGCTCAAAAACAGTCTGGAGATTCAGCGCGAACGCGGCGACCGCTATCGCATCGGCACCACCCTTGCTACTTTAGGCAACATCGCCTTCGAGCAGGGGCGGCTGGAGGAAGCCCGTCAGTGCTTTGAAGAAAGTTTACTGGCGCGCCAGGAGTTGGGCGACGCGCGCGGCATCGCCAGCGCGGTCAACAACATGGGGGGGATTTGGCAAGCGCTCGGCGATTACGCGCGGGCGGAGTACTGTTTCGCCAAAGCCGCCCGCGACTTCGAGCGATTGGGAGACCGCCGTGACTTGGGGCAAGTGTTGGCCAGTCAAGGCGACCTCGCGCTCGCGCAGGGCGACCTCCCCCGCGCGCGGGAGCGTTTTGAGACGGCGCTGAAAATTCTGGAAGCGGCAGGCGACGCGCACAGCATGGCACAGGTGCTGCGCGACTTCGGCCGCGTGGCGCAACGCGAAGGTCGCCGCGAGGAAGCAGCGCGACTTTACCGCGAGAGCCTCACGCGGCTGCACGCTCTGGGCGATGTGGCGAACGCCGCCGTTGCGCTATATTATTACGGACAATTACTCTCGGAGGAAGGTGATGAGGAGCGAGCCGTGTTGTTGCTGAACGTCGCGTTCAATCTCTGTGCAGAGCGCCGCCGCCAAGAACGGGGGAAAGTCGAAGCCGCCTTGAGTCAGATGGAAGAGCGCATCGGCGCGGAGCAAGCGACTCTCTGGCGTCAGCGAGCAAACGCCCTGACGCTGGACGAAGCCATCGCCCTCGCGCTGCGTCAGTAAAAGACAATGGAGTAATGGAGTGATGGAGTGATGGAGTGATAGTTTTGTTTCAACACTCCATCACTCCATCACTCCATCACTCCATTACTCCATTGCTCCGTTCAGAAGGAGGGAACATGTGTAGAACCAGCATGATTCTATGGATGCTGACGTTAGCGTTAGGGATGACGCGAGGCGGGGGGGCAGACCCGATTATCCGCCTAAAATTCGCATCGGATTTTGGTGTCGCCATCAACGATGGGCGCATTGCTGGTGTCAGCAGCACGGCGATAGACACGCGCAACCAGCGCAACCGTGCCGCTTTGGGCAAAGTCTACGGCACAACGGAGGTCACTAACAAACTGCGCAACACCGCCGTAAGCACGGACACCTCTCAGGTCAACGGCTTGGTCAGCGCGACCGGCAGTCTCGTGGATTTGAACTCGGAAATTCTGGGCGCGTGGTCCTATGCCTATCCGACCGACCCCAACGTGACCAACCTCCTCTTAGAACTTGAACTCTTTTTTCCTCAGGTTGCCGCATCGCCCTCTTCGGGCATCAACACGATGTCATTCGCGCTGATAGACAACGCCGACAATGTAAAAGCGTGGACGTTCAACAGCACCGGGCTCGCGCCGAACTTCCAGTTCTTCACCTTCAACCTCAGCGATGGAGCGGGCGCGGGCGGGTCCACCGGCTTCTTTCAAGATGGCGGCTTTCAGTTAGCGAACGTGGACATCCTGCAAGTCGGCTATCGCGGAGTTGTGGGCGGGACGTTTCCCATGACCCCGAATCCTACGACCGCTTTGTGGACGGGAACGAGACAATTCTTCGTGACGCCTGAACCCAGCGTGACGCTATTGCTTGCTCTTGGCATGATCGGATTGATTGCGCAGTGGCGTCGCTCCGTCGCTGCGCGGCGACGCGCATGATGTCTGATTTCGCCTGTCAATTCCATACCCCGCCCCGCGAGTTCGCCCTGCTGCCGTTCTGGTTCTGGAACGGCGATTTACGAGAGGAGGAACTGCTGCGTCAACTGCGCGAACTCAAGGCGAAAGGCTGCGGCGGGTTCATCCTTGAGCCACGACATGGGCTGCGCGTTCCCTTCCTTTCTGAGCGATGGTTTCAACTCGTTCGCCTTGTCGTGGACGAAGCGGCGCGGTTGGGCTTACTGGTGTGGCTTTACGATGAAGAGAGTTGGCCCAGCGGCACGGCGGGCGGACGTATCACTTGTGAGCGCCCCGACCTGCGCGGGCGGTATCTGAAGTCTTACGAACTGGACAGAGATACTGGATTCAAAGTGCCCGAAGGAGAGGAACTGGTCTACGCCGTTGTTCTGCCTACTCCCACAGTGGGCGGACACTGGAATCTGGCGCAGGCGGTGGAGTTGACGTCCGACCTTCTATCTCTTCATTCCAAACCTTCTGCCTACCATCGTCTCTTCGTCTTCACCGAAGTCGCCTACGGCTACGTTGACCCCATGAGTCCCGCCGTCGCGCAGGAGTTTCTCACGAGAATCCATGAGGTTTATGCGACCGCTTGCGGAGAGCATTTCGGCAGCACAGTCGTCGGGATTTTTACAGATGAACCGACGCTGGTCAGTCCGTGGGAGGCCCGCGAACGATGGCTATTGCCGTGGTCGCCGCTGCTGCCGCAGGAGTTCAAAAAAGAGCACGGCTACGATTTGATTCCGTTTCTGCCGAGTTTGATTTTGGACACGGGCGTGTCGGCATCGAAGGTGCGGCAAGATTTCTGGCAGACGGTGCGGCGGCTCTATGTGTCGAACTTTTTTGAGCCGATAGCGCAGTGGTGCGCGGAACATCGCCTTGCGCTGACTGGGCATTTGCTCTATGAAGAGCCACTGTTTCGGCAGGCGCGATTTCAGGGCGACGTGCTCAGTGTCTATCGTCAGATGCACGTGCCGGGCGTGGACCACGCGGGCGTGAAGATAGGCGGACTGCATCATAAGTTGTGCGTATCCATCGCTCATCACGCCCCTCTCCCATCGTGTGGGAGAGGGGTTGGGGGTGAGGGCAAGCGCGTCCTGTCGCACACCTTCGGCGGTGGCGGTTGGGGCGTGTCGTTTGCAGAGCGCAAAGCCGCGCTGGACTGGCAGTTGGCGATGGGCGTCAACCTTTTCGCGCCGCACGCGATTTACTATTCGATTCACGGCAAACGCAAACGCGAAAGTCCGCCGTCCGAATTTCACGAACCGCATTGGCGATATTATCAATACTTCAGCGATTACGTGGCGCGGCTGTGCTGGGCGTTGTCCCAGGGGCGACACGTCGCCAAGGTCTGCGTCCTTTATCCGTTGCGGTCAGCGTGGGCGCAGCCGTTGGACGTGGCGGCGGACGACGTTGAAAAGGACTTGTTTTACGTCTGCGACCAGTTGACGCGCTTGCACTATGACTACGATTTCATTGACGAAGAGACGCTCGTGGTCGCCACGATGCAGGATGGGCAGCTGATGGTGGGAGGGGAATCTTACGAGATGCTCGTGCTGCCGTCCATCACCGTCCTGTCACGCGCGGCGTGGGAAAAAATCAAAGCGTTCTACCAGAACGGCGGAAAAGTGGCAGCGTTGGGATTGCTGCCGCGTGAATCGGAACACGGACTGGACGAGGACATGGAAAAGGAAATCGCGGCGACGGCATGGGTGGACATGAACGACTTATACGCTGCCTTTTCGCGAGCGGCGCACGAAGGCGGAGTCGCAGAGTTGTATCCCGTCTTCCGCGAAGATCACTCCGGCGGGCGGTTTTGTAGTTATCAGCCGCGATGGTGCGAAGACCAGGAAGACGCCAAATTGCGCGTGCGTCAAATCCTGCGCGAGTCGGTGATGCCGGACGTGGACACGGGGAATGAGTGGATTGTGTATCATCATCGCCTCATAGAGGGAGGCGCCGAGGACGCCGAGCATTCTTTGCCCCTTCATTTTTACTTCTTCGTCAACACCAGCGACGAAGAACAGCGCGTGAGCCTGCGCCTGAAGGCAACGGGCGCGCCGGAGTGGTGGGACGCAGAGACAGGGAACATCACGCCGTTGCACGTTTACTCGGTCATTGAGGACGAGGACGAAAAAACAATGGTGCTGCCGCTGCAGTTCGCGCCGCACGAGTCGAAGTTGATTGTGATTCAGCCAGAGGAACGTCCGCACGTTGATACGACGAACATGGAGGTTGAAAGCGTTCACCTTCCGAGCCGCGACGGTGAGGGAGCGGTCATCATCGAAGGTTACGTGGACGAGGAAACAATCCCCTTTGCAGAGATGATGTGGAACGGCGAACCGCTGTGGTTACAAGGTGAGCGCACCCCGCCGCTGCCCCCGTTGGAATTGGATGACCGCTGGACGATAGAATGGGAGGACGACAACGTGTTGGCGCTTCCCGACTGGCAGTTTCAGCGCGGGGCTTATGCACCAAGCCGGTGGGAGCGATTGAAGTCGCTGCTACGGGGCAAGGAGTGGGAAACGCTGCCGCCGCGCGAGCGCATCGCGCCGCATCCGCGCCTTGAGCCACTGGAACGCCAACTGCCGCCGCTGGTGACGTATCGCACGACGTTTAACGTGGCGCAAGTCCCGCCGCGCCTTTTTCTCGTGATAGAAACAATAGACGCGCCGTATGAGGTGTACGTCAATCACCAGCGCGTCACGTTGACATCCGAAGGCATGGGACGATGGAAAGACAAAGGGGGATTGCCCTACGCCGACGCGCAGAATGTGTGCGCGGACGTCACGCGCTACGTCAACGTGGGCGAGAATACAATAACGGTGATTGCCGATTATCGCCACGCCGTCGCGCCGCCGCCGGACCATCTGCACCGCATTACCTGCGACCTTGTGCCCGAGCGGGCGTGGTTGGTGGGCGAGTTCGCCGTGGACGGTTCGCAGGTGACCGTTCACCGTCCCCTGTCCACGTGGACCACGCAGGGCTTCCCGCACTTTTGCGGCACGGTGGTCTATCGTCGCACGTTCTCGCTGCCGCCCAGGTACGTCGGAAAAAAACTGACGTTAGAATTCGTGGGGAACGAGCTTCCTGCCGTTCCGAATGTGCTAAAATTAGAAGTCAATGGACAGACCGCGGGCGTGCGGTGGTGGCCGCCCTTTCGGTTCAACGTGAGCCACTGGCTGCGTGAAGGTGAAAATGAATTGACGCTGCATGTAACGAACACCGCCGCTCACGCGCTGTGGGGGGAGGAGCAACCCTCTCGACTTTTAAGGTCTGTTCGATTGGTGGCTCAACATCGCATCGTGCTCAGGAGAAGGGAGGAAACATCGTGAAAGTAGCAGTCATTGGTGCATCGGGCATTGGCAAACAACACGCGAAATGGTTTCACCTCGAAGGCTGCGAGGTGGTGGCTTATGTGGGACGCACGGCAGACAGCGTTCGGGCGACGGAAAGCGTGTTGAAGAACCTCTTTCCTTTTCGCGGGCGGGGTTACACAGACGTTGAGGAGATGCTGAGAACGGAAACACCTGACATCGTTGCTGTCTGCACGCCACCGGACAAACACTGCGAGCACGCGGTCCTTGCGCTGAATCATGGCGCGCATGTCTTCTGCGAGAAGCCGATGGTGTGGGACAAGAACAAAAGCGTGGAGGAAGTGCTGGCGGACGGACGGGCGATTTTGGAGGCTGCCAAGAAAAACCTGCGTTGGGTGGGTTTGAACACGCAATACGTGGCAGCCATTTCAGACTTTGAAAAGTTCAAGCAGGCTATCACCGGCGTCCCCTCCAGCGCCTCTCCGCGCTCATTTTACTTCGAGATGGAATCTAAGGGGGCGGGCGGGCGGCGCGAGTTCGAGGACATCTGGCTGGACATGGGACCGCATCCGTTGAGCCTGATGATGGCGTGGCTGCCGGGGGGACGTTGGCAGGAGGACGGAGCGCGCTGCGAGATTGCCCGCAAGGAAACCCGCGTGACCTTCAACTATCTGAGCGCGGCGGGCGAGCCGTGCGCGGTGACGATAATCTGTCGCAACATTGCCGAAGGCACACCGATACGACGCTTTGGCATTGATGGTTTTGTTATAGACTACTCTGGGCATAACAATACTCAGAGTGTGTTTTGCGCCTATCTGCGCTACGGAAACCAGGAGGTGGAGTGCGAGGATTTCATGCGGCGTTCCGTGCGTCAGTTCGTGCGCGCTGTCCAAAGCAACGACCCAAGCCTCATTCTGGTTTCTGGCGAAGAAGGTTACCGCAATCTCACCCTGCAAATGCACCTATATCAACGAGCGGTGTGGGTGTAAACTCATTACAGGGAAGAGGGCACTATGGCAGAGGGCAAAGTTCTGGTCATCGAAGATGATGAGGGGACGTGTGAACTTTTGCAGGCGGCTTTGGCAGAAGCCGATTACGAGGTGGTCATAGCGCACGACGGGGAGGAAGGGCTGGCGGCTCTGCGCCGCGAATCCCCCGATATGGTGCTTCTGGATTGGATGCTGCCCAAGATGAGCGGAGAAGAAGTTTGCCGTCGCGCCCGCGAGTTTACGCATGTTCCGATTATAATGCTCACAGCGCGGTCTGCCGAGGTGGACCGCATCGCCGGTTTGAGCGTCGGCGCGGACGACTACGTGGTGAAACCGTTCCTGCCGGGTGAACTTATTGCCCGTGTGCGAGCGCATTTGCGCCGGGCGAAAACCTGGAGCACGGGCCCCGCCGAAGAACCTAAGAAAATCGTCTTGGGTGATTTGGTGGTCGACCCCGCAACGCACACGGTTCTTCTGGAGGGGAGAGAGATCGCCCTAACCGCGCTGGAGTTTGAACTGCTCTACTGTCTGGCAGCGCACGCGGGCAAGGTTCTGAGCCGCAAGCGGCTGATGGATTTGGTGTGGGGCGATCAATTCCTCGAACCTGAGGGCATCAACGTTCACATCCATCGTTTGCGAAAGAAAATCGAGCAAGACCCGACTCATCCCCGGCGTTTGTTGACCGTTCACGGTGTCGGCTATAAGTTGGTGCCGTAACGTTGTGCCCCGGCGTTCTTGTTGTCCTATCAGGAACGCCGGGGCTGTCCCGCGACGTTTTCCACATTCAAGAGGCAACTCCGTCGTAATCCCTTTGCAATCCGCGCCCCGCAACTCTCAAATGAGGGGGCGTAGCGGCAATCTCTATCTCCCCGTTATAACATTCAAGAGTTACGCAGTTGAGCACACAAGAAGGGGTTCTCACCCCTCCCCGCACG
>FWPU01012677.1_pt1 | contig 11040 bp, 14 predicted proteins | sample 2228361 | NCBI WGS metagenome assembly FWPU01 (sample SAMEA103939777, study PRJEB20133) | metagenome | reverse complement strand
TCTGCCGACCGTGTCGAGTCCTGTATCTACAGTTCGAGATTACCCCGGCCCGGTTCCAGGAACGGAGCCAACACATGATGAAAGAGTACCCGACTGCCGAGTCGCGGCTGTTCGTGCGCCCGACCATCGAGCCGATGACCCTCGACGGCCCCACGACTGCGGCCCTCATCGAGACGATGGTCGAGCGCGGGATTGAGGTCCTGGTCCTGGACCCTCTGACCGAGATTTTCGAAGGGACCGAGAACTCCGACCGCGATGTTCGACGGATGACCCGGTTCCTGGGTCAGATTCAATCCGCGACCGGGGCCGCGATTGGTCTCGTTCATCATGCGCGGAAATCGCTGGTCTATCCGACCGGCGCGGTCGACATCGGGCAGGGTGAGGCCCGCGGCCATACGCATCTGATTGGCTGGCCCGACACCACGATTCGGGTCAAGCGGAAGGGTCGCGGGGTCGAGTTGACTTGGGAAAAGGTACGCCACGCCGATAATCCTGGCCCGATTTCGTTGCACTTCGACCGGGGTCGAATGATATTGGTCGTGTCGCCGGGGGCGGCCCCGGACACGGCGGTCCAGGAAGTACTGTCGACCGGGCCGGTCGATAGTAAGACGTTCAGTCGTAGATTGGGGGAGAAGCTCGAATGGGGAGAACATCGTGTGCGAGAATACCGGCGGGAGATGTTGGAACGGGGGATAATCGAGGAAGTCCGGGACGCGACGGGCCGCCGATTGGTGCGATTGGCGCAGTCCCAGAGCTGAGAATCGGCGGGCTGGCGTTCCAGGTCGTCTGCGACCCGGCGTTCTGCCTGGCGAACAACCTGTACGGGCAGGCCCAGGTCCCGGCCCAGAGAATCGTGTACACGGACTCGGTGAGTCCGGAGATGGTGCGGGCCACGGTCCTGCACGAACTGCTGCATCTGGTGTTCTACTTCTTCGTATCCCATCGGTTCCACGAGGATGAAGAGGAACTGGTCCACGCCATCGCGAACGGACTGTTCAGTACGATATCGGATGCATCGGGCTTCTGGAAATGGCTGATAGGGGGGAACGATGGAACTTAGGGAACTGACGACCGACGGTCGGATATATATCGACGTGAACGAGGATTACGCCGTTCGGGACCGGGCCGAGTTCGCGGTCGCCCGTCTACCGTGCGATATCGCCTGGAGAGCGCAGGATGGTCAGGTGATTGGGATTGAGGTCAAGCGGTCCGGCGACCTGATGACCTCGTGGTTGAGCCGCCGACTCCAGCGCCAAGTCCGCGCGCTAATCGAACAGGTCGATGTGCCGGTACTGGGCCTCCGATTGTCCCACTCGCCGATTCTGGGGTACGACCTGTACCAGTTCGACTCGGAGATTCTCGACCTGGTCCTGGACCTGGCGGCCTGGTCGGTCGGGTTCGGCGCGATTGTGTTCATCCCGCCGAACGATGTGCCGGATTATCTGCTGATGCTCAGGGCGCGCTTGGACTCGGAATCGGGCCGCCGCCGGATTCTCGCCGGGTCCGACCATCGGCCAGTACGGGACGGGAGTCCCTGTACGAACGCGCTCCAGAATCTAGGGCTGGGGGTCGGGCCGGTCATCGCGAGCCGGCTGGAACAGGCGTTCGGTGGCGATATCGTGGCGATTCTGACGGCCCCCGACGAGGAACTGGTTCGGGCCGGGGCGCATCGCGGCATCGTTCGTCGAATCAAAGAACTCAGGTCGTACAGGAGTCAGGATGATGGAGCGTAGGGTATCGGTGACAGGGCTAGAGGACTGGCTCTCGTGCCGCCAGTACTATCAGTACCATTACATCGACCGCCCCGAACTGGATATCGTGGAGCCGACCCGGCTCACGGTCGGGCGGGCCGTGGCGCGGGCGATTGAGGTCGGGCTGGGATTGGGGCGCGGGGTCGAGGGGGCGTTCGAGTACATCAGGAACGAGATAGATGACCCCGATGTACGGGAATCGGCCCGGTCGGCGGTATCGATGGTGCCGTCGTATCTATGGGAATCTGAGGCCCCGATATCGGAAGACCGAATCGAGGTCCAGTACTGCGCGTACTCGGCGCTCCCGGTCGCTGATTGTCAGTGCCGCATGACTCACGACTCCCTGTACATCGTGGGCCGCCCCGACCTCTGGGTCGTGGAGAACGGGGAAATCGTGGTGTACGAGTTCAAGACCTGCGCTGAGGGCCGGTCGGGCACGGAGCGGAAGCTCGAACTGTACGAGGATTGGGGAATCCAGGCCGTTCGGTACGCGGTCCTGGTACACGATGCGTACCCGTGGGCGCAGAACGTCCCGATATCCAGGCGACACGTCGTGGTCAGCACCAGGGGATTCGCGGCGGTCGGGGGCGCGATTCCGGTCACGGTCGATGTCATGCGGCGCGTTCGGGACGAGATGGTGTCGATTGCGAGCGAGATTGGGCGGGTCGACATCGTTCGGAACTGGAGCTTTGCCTGTACAGCGTGCCCGTATCGTGGTCTGTGCGCGGTGTACCTGACCGGCGGGCGTCCGCTCGAAGGTCTTGACCCTTGACTTGGCGGTCGTCGTTCTGCTAGAGTGTCTTTGTGGAAGTTCCACGGTTTTGGTTCAACGATTACTGTATGGATGGAGTGAGTACATGCCGTTCAATATCATGTTGTATGGCCCCCCCGGCTCTGGGAAATCGTACCTGGCCGTATCGTCGTTCTGGGATGTCGCAAACCGGTGCCCCCGGCCTGGTCGGACCGGGCGCTGGATAATCGTCGGCCAGGAAGGGAACGATTATCTGGGGGTCCCAGAGTCGATGATTCGGCGGTTCGCGCCCCCCGCCGATATCAACACCACCATCCAGTTCTTCACGGACCTGGTGAACTATCTGCGGGGACTCCGCGCCGCCGCGTATCGGGGCGAGGGGGTCACCGACGTGGTGTTCGACTCCCTGACCGAACTGGGGACGATTTACACGTGGGCCTACGATTTGGTCAGGTCTCCCAACGACCAGTGGGAGACGTATCGGGAGTGGAAAAAAGCGTTCGTGACGGTCATGCAGCTGTTGAACGCCCACGAACTCAGGGCGAACGTGTTCACGATTGGGCACGTCGCCGAGTATCGGAAGCCGGGTCGAACCAAGTCGGGAGTCGAGGTCAAGGGCGACCCCGACTGGATGGCCGATTTCAAGTACCATCCTGCGGTCGAGGGATGGGCCCGGTACAAAATCGGCCATTATCTAGATTTCGTGGTGTACATGGAAGAGGATAAGAAGACCGAGGTGAGCGGGGGAAAAAAGATTATCGTTCCGGTCTACAAGTCGTACTGGCTTGCGGACTCGGATGTTCGGGTGAAGAACAAGTTGGCCCATCGCTGGACCGCAGCGGGATACCCGCCCGTGCTGGAGTCCGTGGATTGGCCGACGGTCGAGAGCATGATTCAGAAGCTACAGGAGAATAGATAACGATGCCGTTTGACCCTAAGACTCTACAGTCGATAGCGAAGCTCGAACAGGAATTGGGTCCGTTCAACACGGTCCTGCCAGAGGGCCTCTACTATTTCGCGGTACGGGCCGATAAGAGCGAGGTCTCGGATGCATCGGGGTACCCGGTCCTAAGATTGGGGTTCGAGGTCCTGGAGCCAGAGGAACACAGGGGCCGGATTCACTCCGAGTTCCTGCGCTGGTTCGCGAACGAGAACAGCGAGTCCGAGAAGACCTGGGAAGAGCGGACCAAGCTGGTCCGTAGAATCACGGGCGGGTTCTTCCGCGACCTGCTCGTCAAGGGCCTCGCCGAGTCCCCTTCCATGACCCCAGACCTGGCCGCCCAGGTCGATGAGGCGATTGCCGGGTTCGGTGACTCCCCGGACTCGACGATGGAGATGATGGAAGCGGTCGCCGAGGTCCTGGATGGGGTCGATTTCTACGGTCGCATCATCCACAAGACCGTGAACGATGAGGTCCGGACCAGACTCCGGTTCGTCCGGTACTCCGACGGCGCGGCCAAATTGTCGGGCGTCCCGATGGAGATATAGGTGCTGGGCGGGGTCGAGGTCAAGAACATACGTTCGCAGTACCCCCGCCCGATACGGGTCGGGGAGCTTGAGGGCGATGTTCCGGGTCCCCACGATTACTGTGTCGGGGGCGCGTTCTGCCAATACCTTGTACAGTACGCGGGCCACGACCTCGACCCCGTCCCGTTCCCCTCGGTCTCGGAACTGGCTGAGGGCCTCATGGTCGCGAACCCGGACCTGGGCTGGCATCGGGCAACCGAGTATGCCCTGATGATTATCTACCTGAACGATGATGGTAGATTCGATACTGCCTGGTCGGTACTAGAGGCAGCGCTGAACTGGAGTAGTACATGAACGTGACGCTCGAATTGATGGCGATGGACGGGGCCAAAGAAATCACCCTGACTGACATCGCGAACTTCGTTCCCTCGATGGGGCCGTGGATGATGTTCGTGGGCCGCGGCCCGGTTGGGGCACCGGTCCCCCTGTACCTGTTCCACAACGATTCCCTGCTCCGGGTAACGATTCTACCGGATGAAGGGGACCACAGTGCCGGACCCTGGGTCCCGGAGCCGGGCGAGGAACTTCCAGATGCGGGAACTAACTGAACCAGTGTGGGGTGAGGGGCCGGTCCCCGCCGAGTTCATGATTATCGGTGAGGCCCCCGGTCGGACCGAGGCCAGAACGGGGCGACCGTTCGTCGGGCCGTCTGGGGTCCGGTTGACCGCCCTACTGCGCTCCATCGGGCTGGACCGTGGTCGGGTGTACATCACGAACCGAATCAAGGTGTTCGCCCGGCCCACGGTCAAGCTCTGCCGGGCCTGGGATTCTGTACTGGCGGATGAACTGGAGCGGGTCCGGCCCCGCATCGTCATCGCGCTCGGTACGTGGGCATCGCGGTTCTTCATCCCTGATGTCCGATTGGCCCGCGACCACGGGGTCCCGGTCGAGGTCGGCGGTCGACTCGTCATCCCGATGTACCATCCCGCGGCCACGCTCCGTAACCCGAACCTGTGGCCCGTCCTGGTCGACGACTTCCGCAAGGTCCCGACCGCCCGGCCCGTCGAGCCGCCGAGCGGGGAGTACAGGATAGGTACCCCGCTGGACGCGGTCGAGTACAGTTCGGCCCATCCCGTCCTGGCACTGGACTTCGAGACCGATAGTCCGATACGGGGCGGCGTGTTCTCCCCGACCGAGGCCCGCCCGATTGGGTTCAGTCTCAGCGGGGCCGAGGGTCAGGGGGTCTACGTACCGTTCCCTGGAGTCGTGGGGGCGGTCGTGCCGAACCACCGTATCATCGCTCACAACGCGAAGTTCGAGTCGACGATGTTATCGGTGTTGGGGGTCGAGCCGCCGGTCATGGATGACACAAAGATTATGGCCTGGCTCCTCGGCTATCCCGACACAGGACTCAAGACGCTGGTCCAGCAGATTCTAGGGCGGCGGCCCGTTCGGTACGAAGAGGTTGCGGTCGACGGCTCGCTCGTCGGCCTGGACCCCAAGAGCGTGGTCGAGTACGCGGCGGCTGATGCCGACCACACGTATCGGCTCTATCGCGTTCTCCGGGAACAACTGGAGTCGTGGGGCCTGGTCGAACTGTACGAACGGGTCGAACGCCCCCTGACGAACATCCTGGCCCGGATGGAGATTCGTGGGGTCAAGGTGGCCCGCGAGCGGCTGGAGTCGGCCCGGTCGATGTTCGAGTCGCTGGAACGGGCCGAAGAATCGGCGGCCCACGATTGCGGCGTCCCCGACTCGGTGAACATCGGGTCCGGCGACCAACTATCCGCCTGGCTGGAGTCGATGAACGCCCCGATTCGTTCCCGGACTGAGGTCAAGGGAACTCTTCGAACGGACTCCCTGACCCTGGAGTCCATAGCCGATTGGCACCCCGCGATTCCCCACATCCTGCGGTTCCGCATGTTCCGCAAGCTCCGGGGGTTCGCCGAGTCCTGGGCGCGGTTCTTGCATCCCGACTCGACGCTGCATCCCCAGTTCAATCAAGCGGGGCGGGCCGGGGTCGAAGAGGACGAGGGCGATGGGGCCGCGCCGCCCGGTCGATTGTCCTGCTCATCCCCGAACCTGCAACAGATTCCGCATCATGGGCGCGGTCGGGGGGCCGAGTACGAGCAGTACGGGACCGTACTGCGCCGCTGTATCGTTGCGCGGCCCGGCTATCGGTTCGTGGTCGCGGACATCGGCCAGCAGGAACCCAGGGTGACCGCGGTCGTGGCCCCCGAACCCACGATGCTGCTGGACTTCGAACGTGGGGTCCCTATCTACGCGCCGATGGGCCGCGCTATCTACGGGTACGATATCGGGAAGTCGACTCACCCGACCGAGTGGCACACGGCCAAGACGTTCTTCCTGGCCCTCGTGTACGGGGCGGGGCCTGATAAGTTGGTCGAGATAGACCCCCGATTAGGGCGGGATGCCGCTCGACGTGGGTACAAAGCCCTGGTGGAGCGGTACAAGGGACTCGTCGGGTTCTCGAACCGAGTCCGGATGGACGTGAGTGAACAGGGATTCGTTCGGGACTGGTTCGGGCGGGTCCGCTGGTTCCCCGCGATTCTCGCGCCCGAACGGTCGGTTCGGGAAGCCGCGATTCGTGAGGCCTGTAATTTCACGATTCAGGCCCCCGCGGCCAGCGTGAGCAAGATAATCATGCAGCGGGCGGTCGAGCGATTGAGCGGCGTCGACGCCCACCTCGTTCTCGTGGTCCACGATGAACTGGTCATCGAGGCCCACGAGTCGGTCGTCGGCACAGTGATGGACGTACTGGCGACCATCGGGAACGATATCATGCCCATCCCGTTCCCGCTGGAGATTTCGGTCGGTAGTTCGTATGGCGAACTGGAGCGCGTGCTATGAGTTCTGGAAGTCCAACTCGCACAATCCCGGTCTGCGAGGCCGTGAATGGCCGGGTCGTGGGCCGGGTGATTGTGGCCTCCGATGAGGCCGTGTTCGAAAAGAAGGTCCGTTCCTCGACCCACCTGTTCCGGATGTACGATGGCTGGGGAATCGACCGGGGGGTCTGGCGGGCGATTCGCCGCCACATCACCGCAGTCCGGGTACTGGACCTTGATGAGGGGCTGATGTACGAGGTCGGCGCGGACACCTTCGATACCGAGGCCAAGGAGATAGATTACGGTCATGGTAAGCAGCTTGTTCTCCCCCGGCGGTACTGGGCAGTTTCGGAGTTCAATCGCAAGTACATCTCCAAAGTGCCAGACGCCAACGGGGGGGATATCCATGACGAGCAATGATGAACGCCTGATTATCGCGACCGGTGATTGGCAGGTCCCGTTCGAGGACGAACGGGCGATGTGGGTCCTGTTGAACTACATCGAGGATACGCGGCCCGATAGAGTCGTCTTGCTAGGGGACATCCTCGATTTCCCCGGCCTGACGACCAAGTTCACGCGGCGGGCCGCGGACCGGGGCCGGGTCGAGCAGGACATCCAGCAGGCCCGCGAGTACATCCTGGAGATTGCCCGTAGGGTCACGGCGCTTACGTTCATCGAAGGGAACCACGAGGCCCGGTACCGGCAGTATATCGCCGAGTGCGCCCCCGAACTGGACTCCATGACCGACGGGCCGCTATCATTGGCGCGCCTTCTGTCGGTCCCAGGGATGGAGTACATCGGCCCGTACCCAGAGGCCGTACTGATGGGCCGGTTGGTCCTCAAGCACGGCGAGGCCGTCGGTCGGTACGCGGCGGCCCGCGAACTGGAGATGGAAGGGTCCAGCGGGGTCAGCGGGCACATCCATCGGTTCCAGTCGTACTATCGTACCGACCGGTCAGGGGCGCACGCCTGGTACTGTACCGGGTGCCTGTGCAACATCGATGGCCCCAACCTGCCCCCCGGCGAGCATCGGGGGGTCCGCGACCAGCAGCAGGGCTGGTCGACGATTTATCTGGACGACGACGACCGGTTCGCGGTCTACCAGACCGTGGTGATATCGGGGACCGCCATCGCTCCGGACGGTCGGCGGTATCGGTGGCTGAGAGCGAGGGAGTATGAGCAAGAGGGTCCGTAGGATGATTGAGGGGGTACTGGTGTTCTGTGGGCTGATGGCGGTGGGCGCGAGTGGTGTGTACGGGGTGTACTCGGTCCTGAGCGATAATCAGCCCGCCGTTCAGGACGACTCGGTGACCTGCGTTCAGGGCGGGCTGCTGTTCGAGGACGGGATGGGGGTCTTCGTCGCCCCGTATCCCTACGAGCCGCCCCCGCCGGAGTCCGGGGTCTTGGCGATGGCGCTCTGTGGTCGGGGACTGATGTACCACAGCGCGGTCCCGGACGGCGCGAAGGTCGCGAACCAGAATCGGGCGGTCGACTGATGGACATCACCCTTATCTGGATGCTCGCTCTGGGGGCGGCCTACGCGGTCGTCCTGATTGTCTGGCTGACCAGGGGGCGGATATGACCTGCATCTACTGTCGGGAGTACATCCACACGGCTCCCCAGAACCCGCTCTGCGGGATTCTGCACCGGTACCCACGAATCAACGCGCTCGCGATAATGGTCCGGCGCGGTCAACATCCCGATTATGAAGTCTATCGGGGCGAGAAGTTCCTGTACACCCGGCTCCACGGTCCGGGTGTATCGTTCGAATCGGTCTGTTCTGAGATACACCCGCTCGTGTGGGGCGACCCCTGGCCCGGCGACCGCTCAGCCCTGACCCCGGCCCAGATTGCCCGACTGGCCGAACTCGACCGGCAAATCGAGAAGCTGGCTGGCCTGTTCCAGGTGCCGGTCGACGAGCGCGACGTACCGTTGGGTCACGTCGAGCGGGCCGTGGCCTAAGAGCGCCTGGCCCGCCCTGATGTTCGCGCCTCGTTCCAGGTCCACGCGGGCCACGTGCGCCCAGTACCGAATCTTGAGGCTGATGGTCTAGGGGCGAGGCCGAACACCCGTGTATCCATAGCTGAAAGGCTATGGCCCTTGAGGCGCGATATCGTTCTGGTACATCGGGACCAGGCCCCGATTATCAGCGCCGGGTCTTCTTGGTCTTTTTCGGGTAGTGGCCCGGTCGCGGGCGGTACTTCTTGTTCGTGGTGTGCGGCATGGGCATCCTCGATGAACTGTACGCCCCGCCAGTCCGCGAATCGGACGGCGGGGAAGATGGTGGACGCGGGGGGAGTCGAACCCCCAGTGCCGGTCGTTCGACCGGTCGATAGCCCGTCGCGCCCGATTACCAGAACAAATGTCCTAGAGCAGCCCCGATAATCAGGGCCGCCACAATCCGGGCGATGGTCGCTGGTCGTTCGGTCCTGCCCATCACGACTCCCGCGATGAGGATGACCAGAAACCAGACCAGCGGCTCGGTCCGGTGCGACTCGCGCAGAATCTCCGTGACCGGGCGACCAACCGTCCTTCGGATTATCCACTGGTACAGCCTGTTGAGCATGGCTCTAGTCCTGGGTCAGGGCTTCCTGGATACTCAACGATACCGCATCGTGACCGGGGTCCAGCTTCTCCCTGTTCACGGTCACATGGACCCTCGTCTGTTCGATGACCCCGTCCTCATTGATATCGTACTCCATGACCGCCGGGTACACCTGTTCCTCTAGCGTCTCCAGGTCGGTCAGGACCTTCTCCCACGATACCGGGACCCGGCGGCCCTGCTCGTTGATAATCGCCTGGCCGGTCGTGACGAGGACGTCCCATACCCGGATACGACGCGGTCGCAGTACTTGATGCAGACTGAACCCGTACAGCTTCGGACTCACGGTATCGTTCGTGCTGAGCGTGAACCGGAGCTGGATGAACCGCCCAATCGCGTTGGTCTCTGGAGTCGAGACGTTCTCGAAGTACGCGGTCTGGATTCGAGCGGTCCCGGAGAACGTTCCCAGGGTGCGGCTCGTGGCCGGTTCGCCGTCGAGTCCGTATGTGACCGCGATAGTATGATTCGCATCCACGTTCGCGCACCAGATGTCCAGGGCCAGCGCGGCCTTGGGGTCGAACGTCCCGCCGATGTAGATTGAGGTCTCGAACCAGCCCGAACTGGCGATATCGGGGGTCGTGTCGGCCCAGGGGGCGACCGAGTTGGTCGGCAGGTTCCACGTGTACGATTTCCCCGAACCCTGATGAGTCCCCAGGATGTACCCCTTGTTCGCCGCGATAGCCATCGCGTCCACGGTCGCCATCGTCAGGGCCTCGATGGTGTGGACGTGGAGTTCGGGGGCCTCTTCGTTCACGGCCAGCAATCGGAACGTATCGCTCGTGGTCTCCTTGACCACGACCCACAGATTGTACGGGTCGGCGGCCAGGCCACTAATCACGCCGCCCAGTTCCCCGTTCCGGGTCGCCCGGAACAGCCGCCCAATGTTCTGGAGTTCGCCGGGCCGGTATCGGAGCAGTCCGTATGGTCGGACCGCGAGGTACAGCCATCCGTTCCACTCGACCCCGACCTTGAAGTTCGCGCTGTTCAGGTTCACTCGGAGCGTGGCCGTGATGTTCTTGAACCCCGACCGGTCGACCGTGTCGGACTGGTTCGGATAGAACTGCTGGAACTCGTACAGGCCGTCTTCTTTCCCCACGATGAGCGTATCGGCGAATCCGTGCAACTTCGTAATCTTCGCGGTCGTCTCGCCGACCTGGATGGGGTTCGACCAGCTCGTCCCGCCCCCGTTCTGCGGGGTCGGCGTGTTCGCGACCGACGTATCGGTCTCGGTCTTCCACAGTACGGTCGACCCCGACCCCGACCTGGAGACCGCCCAGTATCCGGCCTTGTCATCGGGTGATGTCCGGGTAGAACCGGTCCAGACCCCGGTCGTATCGCGATATATGTACTTCTGACCTGTACCACCTGCCGCGTACAGCCGCCCGTCGAACGATGCCAGGTCGGTCATTGCGGCATCCGCAGATGCGAACGCCGGGACCCAGATGTTGTTCGTGGCGTCCCAGTACACCACGACCTTATCGAAAATCGCCCAGGTCTTGCCGTCGTGGTACGCGACGGCAGCGGGGACCGAGCCGCCTGGTAGGGTCGTCGTGATGGTGGAGCCGGTGTACGTCATGTTCCACTCGTCGACGGCGTACACGTCGTCGGTCTCCACAATCGAGG
>FWPU01010104.1_pt1 | contig 11042 bp, 12 predicted proteins | sample 2228361 | NCBI WGS metagenome assembly FWPU01 (sample SAMEA103939777, study PRJEB20133) | metagenome | reverse complement strand
CGAGACCAAGCCGGCCGGCCGCTACGTCTGCTGCCCATGCCTATGCCCGAACCAGTAGTGGCCGACGGCGAGCGACTGCCTGCCAGCTATCTGAACTTCTACATTGGAAATGGCGTGGTACTTCTGCCCGCCTTTGGCAGCCGGCGCGACGTGGAGGCGGCCGAGCTGCTACAGAGGTTGTTTCCGGACCGGCGGATCGTGTCGATTCCCTGTCGGCTTGCACTCTGGGGCGGCGGAGCCCTGCATTGCATGACTCAGCCACAGCCGGAATGAAGGCTGTGCCCTGGGACCGGCCGGCGCAGAACGGTGCGTTGTCAGCATGGCTATTGCGGCGGACAGTATGTGGGGCGGTGCGCCAAGCGTGGCCTTGAACTGTTCCGCTTGCAGCCACGCCCGTTGCAGTACAGGGACAACCAGGGATGATAGCCCGCATCTAGGCAGTCTGAAGCCAACAAGGGCACCGTCATGCGATTGGGCAGGTTAACTTAGGCCGCATAAACTTTGCCAAATTCAGTCATGGCCATCATCGAAGTACAGGACCTGGTTAAAGTCTACCGTGTGTACCAGAAGCGAGAGGGGTTCTTGGGTGCCCTTCGCGGCCTGCTGCGCCGGGAGTACAAGTACATACGGGCCGTCGACGGGATTTCGTTTCAGATCGAGGAGGGGCAGATAGTCGGATTTCTCGGCCCGAACGGTGCCGGCAAGACGACCACGCTGAAGATTCTCGCCGGGCTGATCTTCCCTACATCCGGATCGGCGACTGTGATGCAATTCGTACCGTGGGAGCGGGCCAATGAATTTCGCCGCCAGTTCGCCCTGGTCATGGGCCAGCGGAACCAGCTGTGGTGGGACCTGCCGGCGATTGAGTCGTTTCGGCTGCATCGCGAGATTTATCAGATCGAGCGGCGGCGCTTCGAGCAAGTGCTGGGCCAGCTGACCGAGCTGCTGGATGTGAAGGAGCTGCTGCACCAGCCCGTTCGCGAGCTGTCGCTCGGCGAACGAATGAAGATGGAGCTCATCGGCGCCATGCTCCATTCGCCCCGCGTCGTGCTCCTGGACGAGCCGACCATCGGGCTCGACGTCACCGCTCAGGCAGCGATCCAGGGCTGCCTGCGCGAGCTGAACCGCCGGCAGCGCACCACCATCCTATTGACCAGCCACTACATGCGCGACGTGGAGATGCTCTGCGAGCGGATCATCGTCATCTCGCATGGCCGCATCATTTACGACGGGCCGCTGAGCGGCGTGCTCGACCGGTTTGGCGATCGGAAGCTTATTCGGTTCCAGGTCTCGCCCGGCGAGCCGATGCCTCGGCCCGGCGACTTCGACGGGTTCGCCAAGGTGATCGAGTTGAGTGAGTCGTATGGCACTATCCAAGTGCAGCGTGCATACGTCTCCGACGTTGTCGGAGCGCTGTTGCGCCGACTAAAGCTGGAGGACCTGAGCGTTGAGGACCCGCCACTGGAGGAGGTAATCGCTGAGGTGTTCAATCAGCCGGAAGAGCGGCGGCCGGACCAGACCAAACGGAAAAAGTAGTGCGCGCCTGGCCCAAGCGGAAGAGGGCGGCGGAGCGCGGCAGCAGGGCAGTTGGTGGCCACCTTCAGTTCAACGGGCCAGAGGCGTGCCAGAGCGGTTCGAGTTTTCGCCGACCGGCAAGGAAACGCGTCGCTGATGGAACCGAGCGAGTACCAGCACATGGCGGAGGCTGAGCGCTGGCATCCGTGGTTCGCGGGCCGGCGCCGCCTTGTGCAGATGCTGCTGCGCCGCTACCTGCCTGCCGGCAGCCGGCCACTGCTGCTCGACGCCGGCTGCGGCACGGGCTGGAACCTTTATGAATATGCTGAACTAGGGCCAGCCTGCGGGATCGAGCCGGATAGGTGCGCGGCGGAGCTGAGCCGAGCGCGCGCTGCAGCTCCGGTCGTGCAGGGTGATCTGTGCTACATGCCGTTCCGCTCCGCCATCTTTGACGTTGTCATTTGCACGGACGTGCTTGAGCATATCGTCGACGACGTAGCGGCAATGTGCGAACTTGCCCGTGTGCTGAAGCCGGCCGGCACGCTTATCCTGACCGTGCCAGCCTGCCCCTGGGCCTGGAGCGAACACGACCAGTATCTCGGCCATCTTCGCCGCTACAATTCTCACAGGCTAGGCCAGCTGCAGCGAGTCGCCCAGCTACGCCTCGTGCATCGCAGCCGTTACAACGTGCTGCCAGGCCCTGCACTGGTCCTGCTGCGACGGCTGACAAGTGGTTCAGCCGGACGTAGCGACGTCGGCCGACCCGTACCACGACCCTTGCGGCGGCCCTTGCATTGGCTCTTCCGGCTCGAGGCCGCGCTGGCCGCACGGCTCCGGCTGCCCTTCGGATTGACCCATGTCTTTGTGGCTCGTCGCTGCCTTGAATAACCAGGAGCACCGACTCCGCTCAGAACTACGTCTTGGACCGACTGCGCGCGACTGGTGCACCGCTTAACCGCCCGTCCGATTATGACTCGGGGCCTGCTTCCGCCGGCGCGACAGTCGCCAGAGCATGGCCAAGAGGATCAGCAACAGCACTGGGCCGGCAGCGACCTGGAGCCCGGCCACCGTCAGCATGACCTTGTGCACGAGCGCCGCGTCTTCGGCGGGCCTGGTAGGAATCTGGCCGGCCACTGCTGCCAGGTGATGAAGCAGTGCGACAGCAAGCGCGCTGGACGGTATCTCACTCTGGCAGCTCAGGCAGATGCCTGCAGGCGACATGTGCTGGCTTCCCGGTTGTTGAGCGGCGATGATAGGCGGAAATGATGGCCCACGGTATGCAATTGCTCGCCCTCCAGCGTGACCACCTGGGACCAATCGAAATGGACGTTGGCAATCGCGGCGAACTGCACTCGTGTCAGCCTGCTCAGCGATTTGCTTTCGGGCGGCTCCAGTTCGACATGAATCGGCTTGTTTGCAGGGCCTATGAGTCGTCCGCCACTGATACCGTAGCCAAGTGCCTTCTCGGATGCATAGCATCTTGCAGCCACAGCAACTGTTGGGCCAGGCCGGCTCGGCGAGGCGGACCTACTTTGGCTACCTCCACATGGCTCCTAGGTGGTTCTTGGCGCTCTGTCGGGCGTGGCTACGGCAGTTCAGCCATCGCCGCCCCGAGCTTCTCCTGCGGATATTCATAGTCCTGGGGCTGGCCGGAGAGGAACCTGTCGTAGGCGCCGAGGTCGCAGAGGCCGTGGCCGCTGAAGTTGAAGAGGACGCAGTTCGCGCAGTTCTCCTCGCCGCACTTGATCGCCTCGACGATAGCGGCTCGGATCGCGCGCGGTTTCCGGCGCGGGTATTGTGCCATCGCTTGCGGAGAATAGTTTAGCTGCCTGGAACGATTCGGTCCGATGCAATGCGGTCGGCTCAATCATGCCCAGTCTTGCCCAGGGGCTGACCAGCGGCGCCATGCCGCCACAACGGAGCCTGCCGGCGTGTATGCCGGGTGGCACGAAGTTGTGCCCGCCGTTGTACATCGTCGGCGGCGTGAACATGGATCTATCGCCGAAGTCGTACCGGTATTGCCCACGGCTCATCGTCGGACAGGAGCGGGGTTCGGCTGCGATGAAGGGAATTTCCTTGCCTGCCAGCTTGTCGGCCAGGAACGGGAACGCCAGGCCGGCGAAATTGCTGCCGCCAGCGCAGCAGCCGATGACAATGTCCGCATAGTCGCCGATCAGCTCGAGCTGCCCTTGGCCTCCAAGCCAATCACGGTTTGGTCCAGGAGGACGTGGTTGAGCACACTGCCGATCGAATACCTGGTATCGTCGTTCTTGACAGCCACCTCGACCGCTTCGCTGGCGGCGACGCCAAGGCTACCGAGCGAATCGGAGTCGGCGTCCAACACTTGCCGGCCTGCCTCCGTCGCCGGCGACGGGCTGGGCGTAACCGAGGCGTTGCAAAGCTTCATCATGGAGCGGCGGTACGGCTTCTGCTCGTAACCGACCTTGACCGTGAAGAGCTTACGTTCGAGTTCGAACATGGCGAAGGCCAAGGCTGAGCCCCATTGGCCGGCGCCGGTGTCGGTCACCAGCCGACGCACGCCCTCCAGATTGTTGTAGTAATCTGGAGCAACGGCGGTGTTCCGCTTATGGCTGCCCGGCGGGCAGTGACTGTAGTCTTTGAAACAGATGCGTGCCGGTGTCTTGAGTGCTTTCTCGAGGTTGCGAGCGCGGACTAACAGTGCCGGTCGCCAGGCGGAGAGAACCCGGCGTATTTCGGCCGCTATCTCGACCCACCAATCCTGGCTCACCTCCTGCTGGATCAATGCCATCGGGAACAGCGGGGCAACCTCCTCGAGTCCGCCCGGTTGCTTAATGCCTGGATGCAGTGGTGGCGGCGGCTGCTCGGGCAGGTCGGCCTGGATGTTGTACCCTGAAGTCGGCAGCTCTTCTTGGTCGAGCAGGATTCGTTTCGTTTCCGTCGTACCTCTGTGCTGCTGTTCGAGCCTGATTTGAAAGGTTCTTAGCAAACTCCGATCCATCAGCGCGGGCGGGCCGATAGGGCGGCTGTGGCGCTATCCTGGGCCGCTCGAGCGGGGCCATTTCGAATTCTCCTCTGGTTCTGTCAGGTCAGGTTGCAGCGCTGCTCTAGCTACCAGGACTCGACTTGGCAGTGAACGCCGTGGCGGAAACGAAGCAGGCGCGCTCCCGTGCGGCCGCGCCGCTAGCGTGATCGACCAGCCGAACCGATGACTTTGTTGAGTTGCGCACGGACCTTTTGGCCGGCGGCATTAGGCACTTTGGCCAACTCCATCACGTCAGCGAAGCTCAGCAGCAGCGGTGGGAAAGGCAAGCGGGCGAGTGTACGCTCCCACGGCGTGGTGAGCCGATATTGTTTCCGATCGCACTTGAGGCCGATCCTACATCGCTGAAGGAAGTTCAGGTCACGGTAGAAAGTGCGCATGCCGGCCCGGCCGATGCCTAGCAGTTGCGACCGATCGCGTGGGTGCTGGGCCAGCGCCCTCAACATGCGGTAGAGTCGTGCAGCGCGTGTGGCCGATACGGTCGGGTCCGCCTTCGCTCGCGTCGTGCTCATATCTGCTCCCCCTTCACCTCATTCGCCCTGCACATTTCAGCCAGCTTCCGGTTCGCCACCGAGACCGAAACCGGCATCGAGCAATTCCCTCAGTAAAGTGCTCCGACCGCCTTTGGCCATCCTTTTCCAAACCGCCCGATATCCCTGGCACGAACCGAGCAAGCAATTTGCATGATCACCGTTCTCGCAGCCGCGTCGCCTTCACATGCTTTTGGCCCTTCGCCTATGGCGCCCTACCGGAATAACTATTGAACGTACATAGGCTGACTATCACACCCCCAATTGTCCATAGCTTTTAGGCGCAGACCGGGCTTGAGCGTGTTGCAGTTCTAGCCGCCGCACTGGGCGCTCTGCAGCGCAGATTATGTCTTTGTGTCTTAAGGCGTGCGGCGCGTGCTTATGCGTTCGCCTCTTGTGGCTTCCTTCTAGGCTGTCAAGAGAGGACACTTGCTCTACGTGGAGATTACACGATGTGAAAAATGTCGCCGGGCGGCGACACGCGGACCGGACTGGCTCCAGTGCTAGCAGGAGGAGCGGCAACAGTGCCGATCGTATGAAGTCGGCGTGAGCGATGGCGTAGGAAGCGGGTTAAGCGTAACTGGCCCGGATTGACCCGCGCTAGATTCGAAGGTTCTGGCCAGTTACCTGGCCTCTTTCGCGGCTCGTTTGGCTGAATTGTTGCCACAGGCCTTTCTTGCCCTGCCGCGATCGGTGGCTTCCGGATCCGCTCTTATTGCGCTCTTACGCTTCTTATTGCTCTTGGCGGCTGTCGCCCTCTTGCTCTTGGTTTTCTTAGCACGAGAGTTAGCAGTTGCGGCTTTGCGATGGTTACCTGTTGTAGATGTCTTTGGCACGGCGACCTTGTCGGGGCGGGACTCAGAAGCGGGGCTGCTCGTGGCAGGTGCCTGCAAGTGGACCTCGATACCAAACAGATCGACCGGTTCGTCGGCCTCTGGTCGCTTTGTCCAGGTGCGGCCATAGGCAGCGATTGCCGTATCGATCTCGATGGCGGTCTCCATTAGTTCCTCGTAGTCGACGCCGCGCACGATGAAGAGCAGTTCCGGCTGCTGGTCGAGCCGAGGACCGGGGCCATAGAGCGTGGCGGCCACATGCTTGCCCATGATGGCATTTCTGCTTCGCAATTCGCAGCTACTTGCGTAGGATATAGCGCGCTCCAACGGCTGCGAGTTGCCCGGCCCCATCGTGACGTGGACCTGGCAATTGTTGGTGCAGGGTCAAGCCTGTCGAATGTGCGAGTCAAACGGTAGCGGCTAAGGGCTCATCCGCCGAAGCGGGCAGGTAGCCATCGTGGCGGCAGGCTGGGCCCGAGCTACGGCACCTTGTGGAGCATGAAGGGATCGAACAGCGTGATGACCCTGCTACGCAACATTTTGATTTTTTGCACTGTGGCGCTGCTCGGCCTCGGCGTGCTCATGGTCTACAGTGCGCACGCAGCTGCGGAGCTGGCGGCAGACGACTGGGACTACCTGCTGGCACATCTGTCGTGGCTTGCCGCTGGTTCCATCGCTGCCGGCGTCCTTGCCCGGCTGCCGGCCCGGCTCATTCGCCGCTTGGCCTTGCCGCTGAGCACTGTGACCGTGCTGCTACTGCTCTGGTCACTGCCGGCCGGCCGGCGCGCTGGGCTGTTTGATGTCGGCCCGATACAGTTCCGGCTGGCCGAGCTGGCGAAGCTTTCTGTAGTGCTTCTTGTGGCCTGGTGTGGCTCAGGCACGGCGAGCCAGCTTGGCCGATCGTGGCGAGGTTGGCCCGGTCCCCTTGGGTTCGTTCTGCTCGTTTCCCTGCTTCTGGTGTTGGCTGGTGAGGTCGGTTCGGCCGGTTTCGTGCTTGCTTTGGGGCTCCTGATGCTGTTCGTAGCGGGCGTCCCGTTACGGCTTTTCGCTTTGCTGCTGGCGGCAGGCGCCCCACTGCTCGTTGCCGTGATGGTGGCCCCGCGGAGCGTGCTGGTGCGTCCTTGGGCCTGGCTGGGTCCGAACGAGGCGGTTGTTTCGCATTATCATGTGCGTCAATCGGAGTCGGCGTTGCGTTCCGGTGGGCTTTGGGGCGCCGGGCTAGGTCGAGGCTGGCAGAAGATCGGGTTCGCGCCGCAGGCCAACACGGATTTCGTCTTCGCGGTGATAGGTGAGGAGCTTGGCTTGGCCGGTACGCTCACGGTCATTGCCCTTTTTGGCCTCTTGCTGCTTTCTACCATCGGTCTGGCCAGCGGGCTAGGAGCGGACGCGTTCGCACAGATCGCCGTGGCGGGGCTGGGGGTGGAGCTAGTGATGCAGGCGATAGTAAACATAAGTGTCGTTACCGTCGGCTTGCCGCCGCACAATGTGCCGCTGCCGCTGGTTAGCTACGGTGGTTCCCAGCTGTTCTGCTCGCTTGCAGCCGTCGGCGCGATCGTAGGGCTGACTACCAGCGGCGGAGAGGCGAGGGAACAGCAATTCGAGGAAGCTCATGAGTGCCTGCCGCCCGTTGACGAGACCAAATTGTGGGCGCGTGGTGGCTGAATCGGCCGGCCGGGCAAACAACAGCGCGATAGCCTGTCTCAACTGGTGCTCTACGCATTTGCCTCGCTGAAAGCGACTTGTGTCAAGTCGTGGCGCATTGGTCCCGCAAGCGCAACAGGCTCGAGAGGCCAGAGGCACCTGCCGCCGGACACAAGCTCCGGGCCCGGCTGGCAACCCCGCCTTTTGGCTAGCCTCTCTGCAGAACGTTATCTAACCATCCTTCGCAACTTCTTCTTTTCACCCTCAACTCCCTCTGTGCCGATACTGGACATGGTCAGAGGTGGCGGAGAGAAGTAGGCTGGGGACTGCGTGCACTGAGAGCTTTTGTCCATATTGCGAGTCATTCTTCCGTGCGTCTGTTCAGTGAGGCTGAGCGTTGCGTGGGTGGTTCCAAAGGCACCACGCCCACTGCCGGCCGACCGGCTGGCTTGGCGGACCGATCCGGGCTAGGCTTAAGCAAAAGGACGGTCTGTAGACGCAAATACAGGATTGAAGAAGGAGCCACTTGGCGGTGAGTCCCAGATCGCAATCAAGCGAAGTAAGGGAGGCGGTAAGGCGTCAGCTCAATGAGCTGTCGCGACTGGATCGCCCGGGGCTGCAGGTTACCGAGCCTCTCTACTCGGATGATCGTGCGGCTGGCCAGAAGTCGGGTCGAGTGCATTGCGTCAGCGTCAGCCCGGATGAAGTGGAATCACTAGCCGAATTGCTCGCAGCCGCTGGGCTGACCGTCAGCGTCTCAATTGCTGCCGCCGGTCCCGAGCTTGACCGGCTACGTAATCTTGGTATCCGAGCACATCTTGGTTATGATCCTCAGCGGATAGATCGGCGCCTTGATTGCCTGATATACTCGGCCGCTGTCCCTGCGGGGCACACGGAACGAGTTGCGGCTCGGGTTCGGGGCGTGCCAGAGCTGTGCAGCACGAGCTTGCTTGCCCGGCTGATGAGCGGGGCCAAGGCGGTGGCCGTTGCTGGCGGACATGGTAAGAGTACGACGGTCGCTATGCTGGGCGAAGCGCTGGCTGCCGCCAGACTTGACCCGACAGCCCTAGCCGATGCCTATGTGCCGCAATGGCGTGGCTGCTGCCGGTTGGGCCGGGTGGAGCTGCTGGTAGGCGAGCTTGCCGGAGACTGTTGGCGTACGGAGCAGTTGAACGTTTCGGCTGCCGTTGTCCTTGGCTTCGCGAACTGTCATCCGGATCTTGAGCAGAATATCAGCGGTGTATCAGAGCTTGTGGGCTGCTTGGCCAACGCGATGCAACCGGGTGGGCTGGCACTAGTGCAGAGTGGTTTGCCGGTGCCGGCTAGCGTGAAGAGGCGGGTGGCGGTGCAGACATTCGGGTTCGAGCCGGGTTGCGACTGGTGGGCAGCGGACTTACGAGCCGAGCAGGGCCGGTACAGGTTCCGCGTCTTTTTCCGCGGCAGTTACTGCCAGGAGCTTCGGCTGGCAGTAGCGGGCCGGCATAATGTATTGAACGCGCTGGCCGCCTTTGCGCTGGCCAGTTGGTTGGGTGCCGATCAGAGCCAAGTGGTTGATGCGCTGGCTGGTTTCCGCGGCTGTGCTCGCCGCTTGGAACATCGTGGGCACTGGTGGGGCACCGCGGTTTTTGACGACTGTGCCCGTTGCCCATGCGAGTTGCGTGCAGGCCTCAAGACATTGCGGGAGATGTTTCCGCGCAGTCGCCTCTGGTGTGTGTTCCAGCCGTCGCTGCCCGTTCCAGCAGGTGACAGCCTAGAGCCGTTCGCTCGAGCGCTTGCCAATGCGGACCGAGTGTTGATAACGGATGCTTATGCGGCGGAGGTGGGGGGCGAGGAATGGTGTGGTCATGAGTCGGCTCGGCTGGCCGAGTTGGTGCGCGGACATGGCGTGCGGCTGAAGCACATCGGCCGGTTGAATACAGTGGCAGCATATTTGCAGTCGTTTCTGAAGCCAGGCGACGTACTTTTGGCGGCTGGGGCGGGAGACTTCGGGAAGGTGGCAGATGTCTTTACTCGACGAGTTTCAAGATATCGTCAAGCGGGGTGAGCCGCTGGCGCCGCACACTTGGTTTCAGCTGGGCGGTCCGGCTGAATACTTTGCTCGGCCTCGATCGATCGAAGAGCTCAGCGCGCTAGTGGTCCGATCGCGAGAAGCTGAACTGCCCCTGCACGTGCTAGGCGGTGGCTCGAACGTGCTCATACGTGACGAGGGTGTTCGCGGCGTAGTGATCAAGCTTGATTCGGCCGCGTTTCTCGGTCTGAGCGTGCGGGGCAACTTGATCGATGCTGGTGCCGGCGTGCCGCTCAGCACGCTGCTGGCACGTGCGGCGAAGAGTCATCTGGCCGGGCTCGAACCGCTGGCCGGTATACCCGGTTCCGTCGGCGGCGCTCTGCTGGTAAACGCCGGCGGCCGTAACGGCGATATTGGCCAGACGGTCCGCCAGGTGACCGTGATGGGCTGGGACGGCCAGGTGCAGGTACGCAGCCGGCAGGAGCTGGAGTTCGGCTACCGGCAGACCAACATCGATAGCCCGATCGTGCTCGGCGGCCAGTTCGAGCTGGAGCCGGACGAGCCTGGGGCAATCATGAAACGGATGCGAAAGACATGGATCGCTAAGAACGCCAGCCAACCGCTGGGATTCCAACCGACCGGCTGCATCTTCAAGGACACCAATGGCGGACTAAGTGCTAGCATGCTGATCGACCAGGCCGGCCTGAAAGGCACGAAAGTGGGCGGCGCGGAAGTAAGCGAACGAGAGGCTAACTTCATTATCGCTCACCGCGGCTGTACCGCTCGCGATGTCCTACGTCTCATCGACCTGGTACGCAGCCGTGTCCGGGAGCAGTTCGGAATTGATCTGGAACTGGACATTCAAATCTGGTAACGGACACCTCTGAGCCGGCCACATGCCCGTTGCTCGCCTCCACGAGTACCTTCGCAGCCTACCCAACGAGCTGTCAAAGGACAGGCCGGCCAGCCTCATTTAGAAGCCACGTCATTAAGGTTCGCTTTCCAGCGAGTCAATGGCGCGACCAACAGGAATGCGCGCAGCGACGTGCTGGCATGTCCATCGTGCAAGTTGCCCGCTTCGTGCCCTGACCGGTCGCATATGTCTTCGATCCCTGTCCGCCTGACAGTCGGGAGCTGACCGGTACGGCCAGTGCCACGGGCGTTTCAGCACGGCGTCTGGCCGGAGCGGCGAACCAGCTAGACGAACTGGAGCAGGAAGCGATGGCAAGTTCCGATAGATCGGGTCGATCCGACGGCGGGTTTGAAGCAGAAGCGACTGCCGGGTACAGTGAGGCGCCGTCCAGCACGGAGCATGCCGCCGCTGGTCGGCTGCCGGTCAGGGTCGGGCAACGGTAGCTGTGCCTATCGGCGCCTGGTCGCTGGAACGCGACGTGAGCTTGGCTACTGGCCGAGTGGTTGCCGGTGCACTGCAGCGGCGCGGCTACCAGGTGCGCCGCGTAGACCCAGCGACGATCGGTTTCTGGCGCTGCACC
>FWPU01012672.1_pt1 | contig 11044 bp, 7 predicted proteins | sample 2228361 | NCBI WGS metagenome assembly FWPU01 (sample SAMEA103939777, study PRJEB20133) | metagenome | reverse complement strand
GTTCGCGCCGCCGATCTTCGTCCTCACCGCGCTCTATATCCGGAGCACGCGGGCGCTTCTCGACGAGGAGTTCGCCGGCCGCGCCATGCTCGCCGCAAAGGCGCTCGAGGCGCGGCTTGGGGCGGAGGCGGGGGCGCTCTCGAACGACTTCGCGCGCGCGGAGGAGGCCGTGCGCGCGGAGGTGGCGCGCCTCGGCGCGGAGCCGACGATCCGCTCGATCGCCGTCTTTCTCCTCCGCCAGGGGACGCTCTCGGCCGTCGCGTCGAGCCGGCCGGGCCCGCTTCCCTACCCGCGCGCGGAGGAGGCGCGCGCCGCGCGCGAGGGCGCGCCCACCTTGCAGCAGGCCTATCGCGGGGACGAGCGATTCTGGGACGCGACGCTCCCGCTCCGCGCGGGCCCCGCGGGCGCGCTCGTCGGGGCCGCCAACATCGAGGTCTCCCTCGGGCGCGTCGACCGCGTCGTCTCCGAGCTACGCAACCACTTCCTCCTCACCGCGGGCGTGGCGATCGTCCTCACCATGGGCGGCCTCCTCTTTTACCTGCGCCGCGCCATCGAGCGCCCGATCGCGGCCCTCGTCGCCACCATGGAGCGCGCGCGCCGTGGGGACCTCGACGTGCAGGCGCCCTTCGACCGGCTCGACGAGCTCGGCTGGCTCGCCGAGAACTTCAACCGCCTCATCCGGCGCGTGCGCGACGTGGACGCGGAGCTCCAGGCGAAGGTGCGCAAGGCCACGGCCGAGCTCGCCGAGAAGAACGAGGCGCTCGTGCGCTCGAACGAGCGGCTCTTCGAGGTCGAGCGCTCGGTCGCGCGGCTCGAGCGGCTCGCCTCGCTCGGGCAGCTCGCCTCGACGCTCGCCCATGAGATCGGAACGCCGCTCAACGCCGTCTACGGGCACATCCAGCTCCTCCGCGCCGACCCCGCCGTCGCCGCAAAGCACGGCGAGCGCCTCCAGGTAATCGAGGACCAGATCGAGCGCCTCTCCTCGATCATTCACGGCGCGCTCGTCGACCTGCGCGCTCCCGAGGCGAAGCGCGAGCGCGTGGACCCGAACGCGGCGATCCGCGAGCTCGCGGCCTTCACGGCGGCGGCGATCGCGGCGCGCAGCGTGAAGCTGGAGGTGAGCCTCGCGCCCGACGTCCCCGCGATCGAGGGCGACCGCACGCAGCTCTCGCAGGTGCTGCTCAACCTGCTCACGAACGCGCTCGACGCCATGCCCGCGGGCGGGCGGCTCCGGATCGAGACGCGGCGGGAGCGCGGCCACGCCGTGCTCGAGTTCCGCGACACGGGGCTCGGGATCTCGAAGGAAGACCAAAAGCGGCTCTTCGAGCCCTTCTTCTCGACGAAGGCGCTCGGGCAGGGGACGGGGCTCGGGCTCGCCATCTGCCAGCAGGTGGTGAAGCGGCACGGCGGCACGATCTCCGTCGAGAGCGAGCCCGGGCGCGGGTCCACGTTCACGGTGCGGCTGCCCGCGGCCGCTTCCGAGGAGTCCCGGCGGTGAGCGAGCGCATCCTGATCGTCGACGACGATATCGCCACGTGTCGGATGCTCGAGGAGGTCTTCCGCAACGAGGGCTACGAGGTGGAGCTCGCGCTCTCGGGGGCGGAGGCGCTCGAGAAGCACCGCGCGCGCCCCTGCGACGCGGTCGTCTCCGACATCCGCATGGGCGAGGGGCGCATGACGGGCCTCGAGGTCCTCAAGCGGCTCAAACAGGAGTCGCCCTCCGTCGTGGTCGTGATCATCACCGGCTTCGGGAGCATGGAGACGGCGATCGAGGCGATCCGCGAGGGCGCCTTCGACTACGTCTCGAAGCCCTTCAAGCTGGAGGAAGTGAAGCTCGCGGTGCGCCGCGGGCTGGAGGAGCGGCGGCGCGTGGCGGCCATGCGGCCGCAGGCGGGCGCGGATTCCGCCGCCGCGGCCGGACCGGTCGACGTGCGCTCGCTCGTCGGGCGCTCGCGCCCCATGCTCGAGGTCTACAAGATGATCGCCATGGTGGCGCCCGCGCGCACGACCGTGCTCATCGTGGGGGAGAGCGGGACCGGAAAGGAGCTGGTCGCCCGGGCGATCCACCAAAACGGCCCGCGCAAGGAAAAGCCGTTCCTCGCGATTAACTGCGCGGCGCTCCCCGAGCCGCTCCTCGAAAGCGAGCTCTTCGGGCACGCGCGCGGGGCGTTCACGAGCGCCCTCGCGGAGAAGCGCGGGCTCTTCGAGGAGGCCTCGGGGGGCACGCTCTTTCTCGACGAGATCGCGGACACCTCGCTCGCGCTCCAGTCGAAGCTCTTGCGCGCGCTCCAGGAGCAGGAGATCCGGCGGGTCGGGTCGAACGCGCCGCTCAAGATCGACGTGCGCGTGATCGCGGCGACCAACCGCGACCTCCGCCAACTCGTGCAGGAGGGGCGCTTCCGCGAGGACCTCTTTTACCGGCTCAACGTCGTCACGATCGCCCTCCCGCCCCTGCGCGAGCGCGTCTCCGACATCCCGCTGCTCGTCGAGCACTTCCTCGCGAAGTACGCGCGGCAGGCCGGGCGCGACGTGCGCCCGACCATCGCGCCCGACGCGCTCGACGCGCTCAAGCGCTACTCCTGGCCCGGCAACGTCCGCGAACTCGAGCACGCGATCGAGCGCGCCGTCACGCTCTCGCAGCGCGCGGTGATTCTCCTCGAAGACCTTTCCGAGACGATTCGCGGCGCGCCGCGCCCTCCCACGCTCGAGGAAGTCGAGCGCGCCCACATCCAGCGCGTGCTCCAGCAGACCGGAGGGAACCAGAAGGCCGCCTCCGAGATCCTCGGGATCGACCGCAAGACGCTCTACCGCAAGGCGAAGCAGTACGGGCTGCGGGTCGAGCCGGAGTAGCGGCGCGCGCGGGGCGCCCGCGCGCGTGGGGCAGAATGCCCCACGGCGGCCTCGCCCCCGAGGCCGCGCCGCTGCTCGGGTCCGGGCGGCGGGCGGCCGCGGCGCGAAACCGATCGCGCGGGCCGTGGGGCGGAACGCCCCACGAACCGCTTTCGCAACCGTGCCCCGCCGGCGGTGGGCGCGGCGTACTGCCCGGTGTTCGTTTGAATTGCGCCCATCGCCCCGCGCGCGGCACCGCGCTTGCGAGCCCTCGGCGCTCGCTCCTTGGAGAATCGCGTGCGCGCCACATTCCGAACCAGAGCAGCCCTCGCGGCGGCCGCCGCGCTCGCGGCCGCCGGGCTCGCTGCGCCACGGGCGCCCGCCCAGGAGGCGGGGGGCGACTCCGACACGGTCTTCCTCGCCGACGGCAAGCGCAGGAACGTCGAGATCCTCGAGGAGCTCGCGACGCGGCTCCGCGTGAAGGCGGGCGACCAGACACAGCTTATCCGGCGCGAGGAGATCCGCCGGATCGAGTACAGGGACCGGCCCGCCCAGCTCGCCGAGGCCGAGCGCGCCCTCGCGCGCAACGACGCCGAGGGGGCGGCGAAGGCGCTCCGCGCGGCGCTCGAGGCGATCGACGCGGGGAAGGCGCGCGCGATTTTCAAGCCGCACGCGCTCCTCATGCTCGGGCGCGCGCTCGCGTCCGCCCAGAAGTACGAGGAGGCCGGCCAGGTCCTCGCGGGCGCCGCCGAGGCGCATCCCGCGCACATGCTCGTCCAGGACTTCGTGCGCGAGGGCGTCCGCGCGTTCATCCGCGCGGGCGCCGCACGGAAGGCGCGCGAGCTCGCCGAGAAGGCGGGCGGGCCGGGCGGCTGGTTCAAGGCGAAGGCGGAGCTCGGCGACGACGCCGCCGACGAGGCGGCGCTTCTTGTCGCCGAGGCGCTCGAGGCGGAGGGCAAGGCCGAGGAGGCGCGCCAGAAGTACAACCTCCTCACGAACTCGCGCAACCCGCGCGTCCGGGGGCGGGCCTCGCTCGGGGCGGCGCGCGGCACCCTCGCGGCGAAGGACTTCGATCGCGCCGAGGCGCGCTTCCGCGAGATCCTCGCCGACCCGGGGGCGGAGCGGAGCGTGAAGTGCGGCGCCGCGCGCGGGCTCGGGGACACGATCCTCGCGCGGCCCGGGGCGACCCGCGACATCGCGAAGCTTCGCGCCGCGGCCGAGGCCTACGCGAAGGCGCTCGCGGTCTACGCGCCCGGGCGCGACGAGCCGACCGCTGATCGCGAGGCCGCTCTCGTGCGCGCGGCGGAGGTCTACGACCTCATTGCGGCGTCGGCCGAGGAGAAGGGCCGGGAGATCTACCTGTCCATGGCGCGCCAGCTTCGCGAGGAGCTGGTCCGCCTCTACCGGAACTCGCCCTATCGGGCGGAGACCGAGCAGAAGCTCGCAGCGGGGGAGGGCGCGAAGCAATGAGCGCACGCAGACGCGCATCGAGCGGAGACGATCGCGAGCAGCGCGAGTCTCGCGAGGAGCACGTGGAGGACGAGTTCCAGCAGCACGGCCTCCACGAGGGCTTCGACCTCGGGGCGTGGCTCTCGGAGGCGGCGCGCAACACGCCGTGGTGGGCGATCTCGATCGCCTTCCACGCGCTCGTGCTCGCCTGCCTCACGCTCATCACGTTCTCGAAGGAGATCTTCAAGGCGGAGACGCCGACCGTCGTCCAGATCGCCCCCAAGCCGAAGACGAAGGTGGAGCTCCCCGAGCGCCCCCGCGGAATCGTCGATCGCGCGGGACTCAACACCGGAGAGCCCACCGCCTCGAGCGAGCCCGCCATCTTCTTCCCGGGCGCCGAGGAGTCCGACCACAACGAGTCGGCCGACGGCGAGGACTACGGGCAGATGAAGGGCGACAGCTACGAGTTCCTCTCCTACCTCCCCGGGAGCGAGGGCGGAACCAAGGGCCGCCAGCCCGGCAAGGGCCAGGGCGTCTACGACGCCATCGGCGTGGGCGGAGGCGGCGGCGGGGCGGGCCGCTACGGCGGGCGCTTCGGCGGGCGGCGCAACCTCGTCGCGCGCGGCGGCGGCTCGCAGGCGACCGAGTCCGCGGTGACCGCCGGGCTCAAGTGGCTCGCGCGGCACCAGGGGCCCGACGGCGGCTGGCACGCGGAATCGTTCATGGCGTCGTGCGCGCCCGGGACGCCCTGCTCGGGGCCGGGGTACAAGGACTTCGATGTCGGGCTCACCTCGCTCTCGCTCCTCGCGTTCCTCGGCGCGGGCTACACGCACCTCTCGCGCGAGTCCTACGAGGACCCGTACACGCACCAGAAGATCCGCTGGGGCGACGTTGTGAAAAAGGGGATCAAGTACCTCCAGTCGCAGCAGGACGACGAGGGGTGCTTTGGCCCGCGCGTGGGCGAGTTCATGTACAACCACTCCCTCGCGACGCTCGCCATGGCGGAGGCCTACGGGCTTACGAACGCGGCGCAGTACCGGCCGATCGCCGAGAAGGGGATCGCCTTCTTATCGGCCGCGCAGAACCCCTACCGCGGCTGGCGCTACACGGTGAGGCCCGGCGACAACGACACGTCGGTGACCGGCTGGTGCGTCATGGCCCTCAAGTCGGCGGACATCTCCGGGCTCCCCACGTCGCGGGCCGGCTACGAGGGGGCGAAGAGCTGGATCGACTCCGTCACGGACGAGGAGGGCGTCGTCGGCTACAACGGGCTCGGCAAGGTCGACGTGGTCGTACGCGGGAAGAACGAGGCGTGGGGGCCGCACCCGAGCATGACCGCGATCGGGCTCCTCTGCCGGATCTTCATCGACAAGAACCAGAACGACCCGGTGCTCGAAAAGCACGCCAAGATCGTGACCAAGGACCTCCCCGTCTGGGACGAGGCGAAGCACACGATCGACATGTACTACTGGTATTACGCCACGCTCGCGCTCTTCCAGTACGACGGCCCGAACGGCAAGTACTGGCGGTCGTGGAACGAGGCCATGAAGATCGCGCTCGTCCCCAACCAGAGGGTGCGCAAGGACGGGTGCGCGGACGGGTCGTGGCCGCCCGAGGTCGACCGCTGGGGCCACGCGGGCGGGCGCGTCTACGCGACCGCGATCAACGTGCTCACGCTGGAAGTCTACTACCGCTACGAAAACGTCTTCGGGGTTGGAAAGCGCAGGTGAGGGCGGCGGCGTGACGAGGCCTGAGAATCTCTTCGCGAGAGGGGCGGCGGGGGCGGCTGTGGCCGCCGCGCTCGGAGGGCTCGCGGCCCTCGGCGCGCTGGCGCCCCGGGCCGCGCGAGCGCAGAACGGCGAGCCCGCGGCCGAGCGGGTCGCCCCGCGCCAGCACCGCGACCTCACGTTCGCCTCCGAGCTCGCGTACGGGCGCGGCTGGTACGACCTCGCCTATCTCGTGCTCGACGAGCTCGAGAAGAACCGGCGCGCCGGGGCGGAGACGCAGACCCAGGCGCGGCTGCTTCGGGCCGACATCCTCGTGCGCGAGGCGGGCGAGCTGCGCGACCGGGCAAAGGCCGCCCAGAAGATCGCCGCCGCGCGCGAGATCTACGAGGCGCTCGCGCGCGGGAGCGGGCCCGCCGCGACCGAGGCGCAGCTCCGCACGGGCGAGATGTACATCACGGAGGGCGAGGCCGCTTCGAGCCGCGCGAAGGCGGGCGAGGACGCCGAGGCGCGCGCGCAGGCCCGCGCCGAGGCGGAGCAGAAGTTCCAGGCCGCCGTCAAGTTCTTCGACGACCTCGTGAAGAAGTACGAGGACGCCACCGCCCCCGAGGACGTCTACAAGCTCATGATCGCGCGCTTCCACCGGGCGCGGGCGACCTACTTCCTCGCCGCGCTCCCCGACCGGGGGGCGCAGGAGCGCGACCGCGGGCTCAAGGAGGCGGCGGCCGCATTCAACGAGGTCAACTTCGAGCACGCCGACCACCCGATCGGCTACGAGGCCGCGATCTTCCTCGGGCACGTGCGAAAGGAGCTGGGCGATATCAAGGGCGCGCTCGATGCGTTCACCTCCGCGATCGCGCTCAAGGACTTCTTCGCCGGGGCGGACGGAAAATACCACCTCGACCCGGCCATGGCCGACATCGTGGCGCGCGGGTACTACTTCAAGGCCCAGACCCTCAATGAGGCGAAGGAGCACCAGAAGGCGATCGACACGGTAAAGGAGCTCTTCTCCGTGCTTCCCGACTACCCGCGGCAGCCGCTCGGAATGGCGGCGCGCATCGAGGCGGCCAAGGCCACGGCCGGGCTCGGCGACATGAAGCGGGCGATCCAGGAGCTCGAGAAGATCGCGGCCGAGAACCCGGCGAGCCCCGAGGCGGGCCTCGCGCGGGCGACGATCGGCCAGCTCCAGGGCGGCGGGGCGGGCGGGGCGGCGGCCGCGCCCGATCGATCGCTCGCGGCCGCGAAGGACCTGATCGAGCGCGGGCGGGCCGTCGACGGCCTCCACAAGCTCCGCCTGCTCATCGCGGACCTGGAGAGCGCGGGCGGCGAGGAGGCCACGAAGTGGCTCCCCGCCTGCTGGTACGAGCTCGGGCGGGCCTACCTCGACCTCGGGCGCTACGACGAGGCCGTCGCCGCCTTCGAGGCGCTCGCCGAGCGGTTCAAGGACGCGGAGCAGGCGCCGAACGCGCTCTTCTCGAAGTCGATCGCGCTCTCGAACCTCAACGGGGCGAAGCCGAACCCCTTCGACGACCGCCGCTACGAGGAGACCTTGAAGCGGCTCTCGAGCGGCTATCCGGCGGCGCCGGCGGCGAAGGCGTCGGCGTACCTCCTCGGAAACAAGAAGTTCATGGAGCGCGACTACGCGGCGGCGGCGCGCGAGTTCGAAAAGGTCACGCCGGCGGCCGGAGAGTACTACGACGCCGCGCTCTACCAGATCGGGATCGCCCACATCATGCAGGGGCGCAGGCTCGCCTCGGAGAAGAAGACGGCCGAGGCGCGGATCGCGTTCGCGGCGGCGCGCTCAGCTTTGGAGAAGGCGATCGCGTGGGCGGCGGGCGGGGCGGCGGCGGCGGAGCCGGGCGGACTCAAGCCGGAGCGCGAGGCCACGCTGCGGCGCGTGGCGTTCCGCGCGCGGCTGCGGCTTGCGGAGGTCTACCTCGTCCCGGGGATGCAGGAGCCGGCGCGGGCCCTCGAGGCGGCGGCCGCGGCGGAGGAAGGGCTCGGGCCGAGCCCCGACCCCGAGCAGGTGGCGGAGGCGCGGCTCCTCGTGGCGCAGGCGCACATCGCCGCGGGCGACCTCGACCGGGCCGAGGAGGCCCAGTCGAAGCTCGCCGCCGCGGCGCCGGATTCGCCGCGGCGCGCGCGCGGGCACCGCGAGCTCGCGGTCGCCTTCGACGGCGCGATCGAGGCGGCGCGCAAGGCGAGGAAGCCCGACGCGGAGATCGCGAGGCTCCGCGAGCGCTGCGCCGACCAGTACGCAGCGTGGGCGGAGGTCTCGCGGCGCGCGGAGTTGCCCGTCCCCGGCTCGGACTACGTGCGCGCGGGGGACCGGCTCTACGCGCTTGCGCTCGAGCTCAACGGCCTCCCGGAGACGGCGAGCTTCTCCGACGTGGACGATCCGGCTGCGCTCCCCGCCATGGCGCGCTTCGGGCAGGCCGCGGCCGCCTACGAGGCCGCGCTCGATGTGGGCGGCGTCCCGGAGCCCTGGCTCGTGCGCGTGAAGCTCCAGCAGTGCCTCGGATTCGGCGGGAATTGGGAAACATCCGTGGCGGTCTTCGAGCCGCTCGTACAGTCGGAAAAGCTCCTGCGGGAAGAGAAGGATCCGCAGGGAAAGCCGGTCTTGCTCCTCGATCCACGGGCGCTCGAAGGAAAGAAGGGGATCCTTCTCTTCGCCTACGCCGACTACGCGAACGCGCTCCTGCGGCTCGCCAACCGCGACCGCGCCAGGCTCGATGCGGCGGCCGATGCGATCGCGCGCGTCGTGACGGCGGCGCCCCCCGGGACGCAGATCTGGTGGCGCGGGAAGTACGACTACTTCGTGGCGCTCTTCAAGAAGGGCGCTTACGAGGAGGGCCTCGTCGGCCTCAAGGCGATCGAGCGGCTCAACCCCGAGTTCGACGGAGGCAAGTACGGCCTCAAGGGGAAGTTTTTCGCCCTCAAGCAGGAGTTCGAGAAGCGGCAGCCCCTCGGAGGGCGGGGGCGGTAGCGGGGGCACGAACACGAACGAGTATCGGGAGGCAGTTCTCATGCGCGTCTTTCGACTGTTTCTTTGCGCGGTCCTCATCGTCGGGATCTTCTTCGCGGCGGACGCGTTCGCTGCGGGCGACCCCGCGCACAAGGGGAAGAGCCTCTGGGAGCTCTTCAAGACGACCGGGATCGTGGGGATCCTCATCGTCTCGCTCTCGATCGCGGGCACGGCCCTCGCGATCGAGTACGGCATCCACATGCGCGAGGACCAGCTCGCGCCGCCCCACCTCGTGGCGGAGATCGAGGACCTGATCGGGCAGGGAGAGATCGAGCAGGCCGCGCAGGTAGCCGCGGCCGACCCGAGCTACTTCGGGAAGGTGATCGCCGCGGGGCTCACGCACGTCGGGCGGAGCTTCGAGGATGCGGTGAACAGCCTCGAGAACGCCGCCATGGAGGAGTCGTTCAAGCTCCAGGCGAAGGTCTCCTACATCTCGCTCGTCGGGAACCTCGGCCCGCTCATCGGGCTCCTCGGAACGGTGACCGGGATGGTGAGCTCCTTCCAGGTGATCGAGCAGCTCAAGGCGCCGACGCCGAAGGACCTCGCGGTGGGCGTGTACGAGTCGCTCGTAAACACGACCATGGGGCTCTTCGTCGCGATCATCTTCCTCACGATCTTCTTTATCTACAAGAACCGCGTGACCCGGATCACGATGGGGATCAACGGGCTCGCGGTGGACCTCCTGCGGCGGGTGAACGGGTAGGAAGCCCGAGTGGGTAGGGGGCGCGCCCCTCGGGGCGCGCCCGGGAGGAACGCGATGGCCCTCAAAGAGACGAAGGCTCAGGAAAACGTCTCGCCGAACCTCGTGCCGATGGTCGACATCGTCTTCCTGATCCTTCTCTTCTTCATGATCGGCGCCGACATGGGGCAGCGCGAGCTCGAGGAGGTCTACCTTCCGACCGCGCCCGACGTGGTCGAGGACAAGCCCTCCGAGAAGAAGGGGGAGCTCCCGCGGATCAACGTCAACGTCTACCACGACTCGGGCGGCCCCGATTGCCCGAACTACGGCCCGGAAAAGGTCTGCCCCGAGGAGGCGCACTGGAAGATCGGGATCCGCGGCGTCGACTACACGCCGGAATCGCTCAAGGAAGTCCTCCGCAAGGAGGCGGAGCTCGACCCCGATCCGAACGACCCCAAGCTCTCGCAGCGAAAGCTCATGATCCGGGCGGACGCGTCGAGCCTCTACGGGTACGTGCAGAAGGTCATGAACGCGTGCGCGGAGGTGGGGCTCTACAAGGTCGAGATCGGCGCAGCCTCCCCGCAGCCGGGCGGCCCGGGGGCGGCCCCCTGAGCGAGGCGGGGCGCGCTTGGCCGCGGCGGACGCGCGGGGACCTTGGAACGCGAAGAGAGGTAGGATATGGCTGGCGGCGGAACCGACGAGGACAACCCGGTACCGGTGAACGTGGTGCCGCTCATCGACGTCCTCTTCTGTTTGATCGTCTTCTTCATGTGCTCGTTCAAGTTCAAGCAGCTCGAGGGCAAGATCGAGTCCTGGCTGCCGAAGGACAAGGGCGTGCACTCGGGGACGGTGACGAACCCCGTCCTCGAAGAGATCCGCGTGATCATGAGCTTCGACAAGGAGGAGCGCCGGACGATCCGGAAGGTGAACGCGCGGACCGTGGAATCCGACGAGGAGCTCGAGAGCCTCCTCGTCGCGAGCAACGAGGACTTCCTGCGCCTCGGAAAGACCGAGGTCCCGATCATCATCGACGCGGAGAAGTTCGTCCCCTGGCGCGACGTGATCAACGTCATGAACATATGTAAAAAGAACGACTTGAAAAAGATTGAATTCGCGGCCCCGCTGCCGGGACAGTAGCCGGTGTCGCTTCCGCCGCCACGCATCCCGGGCCCCCTCGGGGCGCCGCCCCCGGTGCCGCGGCCGCTCATTCCGGTGGGGCTGCGGCTTGCGCTCTCGTTTACGCTCTTCGGGATCGCCCTCTTCGTCCTGTGGCGAGGGGGCGTCCTCTCGGGGATCTCTGGCGGAGGCGCGGCCGCGGGCGCCTCCCGCGGGCCCCGG